>MDTD01086831.1_pt1 | contig 15768 bp, 12 predicted proteins | sample 811221 | NCBI WGS metagenome assembly MDTD01 (sample SAMN05326646, study PRJNA326480) | marine metagenome | isolation source: seawater | place: Pacific Ocean: South West | collected 2011
ACAATTGCCCCGAGAGTGTCCGCCAGCCAGTCGGCCACTTCCACGCTGCGGCCTGGCGTGAGTGACTGGCGAAACTCGTCGCAGCCACCATAGGCCGAGGTGATCAACACTGCGATCATGAGGTCTCGCCAACGGCAGCTTCGCAACTTTGGCGTGCGCAGTACGGCTGTCGCGACCAGGCCGAAGACTAAAAAATGAGCTAACTTATCTTTTGAAAATTGAAATCCGAGGTCGGGTGTGGCGAGTCGCGAGGTGCTAGAGGCCGCGAAGATGGCGATGATGAGTAATACTGGCCATAAGTAGGCGCGCGGGATTTTGGATGGCATGCCCTGCATTATAGACGCTTCATGTATTTCTTGCCATTGTTGTCCATGAATAAAACGCGCTCTTGTTGGATCACCATGACCTTGAGCCCGAGATTGTAATTTACATATTCGCCGACTGCATAAGCTTTGCCGTTTAAGATGACTTTGCTCTCGCTGGTGGATATTTTGACACCTGAAAGCTTCGCTTGTCCTAGCCATGTAATGATGTCTTGGCTAGGTTTCGCTTCTGCTCGGGCCTTGGCGGCCGCGGCGGCTTTTGCTTCAAGTTCGGCGGCCTTGGCAGCTGCTTGGGCCTCAGCGGCGGCTTTCGCCTCGGCGGCTTCACGTGCTTTGCGCAATTCGTCCACTACGCTGGGAGCGGCTGCAGTACTCTCCCCCGGGGCAGCTGTCGTGGGTGCCAGCGCTGGAACAGAGGCTTGCGGAATCGGGCTGTGTGCAGGTTGCGGAGCCGGAGTTGGATTTTCGCCGCTCGCAGGCGTCGCACTCGCGGCATTGCTGATTGGTCGTGCCGGGGTGGAGTTATCTCTAAAGATCACTACGCTCAAACCTACCACTAAGCCGATCAGCACTGCGACAGCAATGACGAGGCCTATCACGAGCGCAGGGCTCATGCCGCGCGCCGCGCTCTGGGCGTAGGCCGGCGCACTCTGCTCACCGGGTTGCGCCATGCGGTTAGGCGTGCGGTCGCGTTGGGCTTTTCGAAGGGCTTGGTTGATTAGGCTCATTATCGATGTAGGCGGTTGATGTCTTTGAGGGCGCGGCGCACGTCCCAGTAGGTGACTTCGTTGCCGTTGCGGATGAAGGTAGAGAGTAATGACTTGTCGCAGATATTGTTAATCATGCGAGGAATGCCTAGGCTGCTGTTGGCAATCTTCTTGATGGCGCGTGGTGTGAACTGTGGCTGCCCATTGCTGCCAACTAGCGAGAGCCGGTGCAGCACGTAGAGTTGTACTTCCATCTGATTGAGCGGTTTGAGGTCGTAGTGCACCAGCACGCGTTGGCGAAATTGGCGCAGACGCTCTTCTTTCAGCTTCTCGTTCAGTTCCGGTTGACCCATCAAGATGATCTGCAGCAGCTTTTGGTCGTAGGTTTCCAAGTTTGATAGCATGCGTAGCATCTCCATGACCTCAAAGGAGAGGTTTTGCGCTTCGTCGATGATGACTACAATTTCACGGCCCGCGTGGATGCGCTCCAGCAATACATCGTTAATTTTGTCCAGTAGGTCGTTGCTAGAGCGCGCTTTGACCTCCTCGCCGAGCTCTTTCATGATGCCGCGCAGCAGTTGAGTCTCAGAAACGCGCGGGTTTAATAGCAGCGCGGTGTCCACTTCTTTCCGCGAGTCCAGCTCTTCGAGCAATTTGCGACAGAGCGTCGTCTTGCCGCAGCCCACCTCTCCGGTCAGTACGATGAAGCCCTTTTTGTCCTCGATCCCATAGCGTAAGTGCTGCAGCGCCTCCTCGTGAGTGGGGCTGAGAAAGAGGAAACGCGGGTTGGGCGTTACGTGAAAAGGCATTTCCTTAAAACCGAAGTATTCGAGATACATAGTGCTTAGATTAAAATACCCTTTCCAAGTGCGGGAAAATGGCCTTCTTTGTCCTGTCTGATGTCAAAAAATTCTGCCCAGCGAAAGGAACGTGCTTTTGTGCTCATGTTGATGGGCATGTTATGCGTGTTGGTCGTGTTTTTTGGCGGGCTCGTCATGAAGACACATCGAGAGTATATGAACTTCAAAGCCCGCGAAAATAGAATCGAGGCTAAGCTCATACAAGCTCGAAAAGAGTTTGATCAAAAGGAGTCCTATATGGCGCGCCTGATCGATGACCCCGAGTTTCTAGAGCGTGTCGTGCGCGAGCGGCTTGGTTACGCCCGTCCCGACGAGTTGCTGTTCCGATTCTCGGACGAGCCATAAGCGTTTGGCGATCTTCTCAGGCGAGCGTTTAACTGCAAATTAACACGCAGCCTGCGCAGTGAAATTGAAGATTCTGGGCTCTTCACGGATTTCGGACAATAAGTGTCAGAAGTCTTCTTTCTTAGCTGCCTTCCTCGCTTGGATTTAAGACCGCAATGATTTGGTTGATTGCAGTGATTTAGAGGGTTGAGAAGGTGCTGGCTGTCGTTTTGCTGTCTGGTTTTCGTCATCAAAACTATGACAACCAGCATTGTTTACTATACTCAGGTATCCGTGGATTCCACTATAATAAGACCGTTCGCAAGGATCAGACTGAGTATTATCACATGATCAGCACGGCAACTGAGGCGGTTTGCACCTGCTGTAAGTCCAAGCAGTCAAAGTTCGTTGAGACTTCGGAGCGCCGCTCTGTCCGAGGCCTACCAGTCGGCTTAAAAAAACGGTTTTCATTATGCAGACCAGGCGGGTGCGCTGCGAGAGTTGCGATGGTTTCGCCCGTGAGCGTTTGGGCTTTTGCCAGGCTCCGAACGGGCTTCACAAAAAGGGGGAGATTTAATTAACCAGGCTATAAGAAATTGCTTGAAGCTGGAATTATTGTGACTTTAGGTGGAATAGTAGGCACGCAGGATACTTTGTCGAATGTCACTGGGAATTTAGACTCGAATTGCGAAGGGTCGGAGTAAAATCATATTATATGAAAGAAATATTTGTCGCTGTAATGTTTGTTGTGCTTGGATCGTCAGTTGTTACTGGAGAGCAGTGGTACGAGTTCGAGAATGAAGAGAGCCAGGAGTTGTATGTCTTGATTTGTGCGCACCAAAATGAACGCTATCGGGATCTGCTAGGAGAATGGCTACCCATTCGGCTTTACTCGTTGGCGGCTAACCAAAATTTCGCGTGGACGACGGCCATTGATCTAAACCAAGAGTCTCGGGTCTGTGGACTAGAGCTGAAGATTGCGCCCGTAATTGATAGCACGATTGATACAGATTTAGTTCAGTCTGTGGTACGTTATAAGAAACTCTCGGATGAGACTTTAAAGGAGATTGACCCTTCAGTTGCATTTCATTCAGTTCTATGGAATGAATTAGATGGATATTCGTTCCAGTATTATAATAAAAATACTAAGGTGATGAAAGAAATTCGTATATTCATTTCTTATGATATTGAATTGCTGAAAAGAGAGATCGATATTGCCAAAAATGTCGCCGGTTGGAACTGGAAAGAATATGCGATTGGCTCAAAGAAAGCTTTATCGGGACCGAGAAATGATCTTTAGGCAACGGGATCCTTGTGAAGATTGTGTTTGCAACGTAAGCTTTGCAGATGTCTGGATTGCTGGCGATTGACCCTGGTGGAAGGAACAGATACTCGAGCTGATTCAACCTAGGCGGAGAGATTAAATTAACCAAGAGATTAAATTAACCAGGCTATAAGAAATTGCTCCACTAACCCTAATTTAGGGGACGAGACTGCCCGCAGTCTTGTTGAAGCGGTTGGTGTTCTTTCGGATGACGTGCTTGGCGGGCTAAAGACTTCTGGAAAGCTCGACGACGCGCTAGCCGGAATGGCAAAATTGCTCGATGGCGGGATCGTTGATCCTCAGTTGCTTGGTAAGGCATTGAACAAAACGGATGTGTTTACAGGAGCTTATAAGCAGGCTGACCTTCTTATTGATGCTAAGGTTATCCTCGAAGCTTCACCGAACATTGCGGGGTTTGATCGATTGTTACGAGCAATCGGCAAAGCAAATAACCCAGGCTTTCTTTTCGAGCTAAGAGGAGCCCGAAAATTGGCCTCAGCAGGCGAAACAGTTCTAGAGGTTGCTACGGAAGGTTTGAGTGCAACAGATCTACGCACCGCAACACACTTAGTGCAGGCAAAGTTAACCGCGACTAGACTCGAAAGAGATTAAATTAACCAGGCTATAAGAAATTGCTAGGCTATAAGAAATTGCTAGGCTATAAGAAATTGCTCTATGTCCTTGGGGTGCCCCCCCTCCCAAGTGCTCATCATCTAGTCATCCGGAGCTTCAAATTTAAGGGCGTAAAATCCACTATCCTCAGTCTGGTTTATGTGTGTATAAGCTAAATTCTGGACAAACTCAGGATCAGTCCATCTAGCGAGTTCGGTCCAAGTTCCTTCGTTCAAACTTACCCTATGTAATAGTATATATGTACCGACCGGTTTCATTTCTAGCATGGTTATCACAGGCTTACCTAGTTCATTAAATTCTGGTGTAGAGATTAGGCGAGTTATTAGAAAAGGATTACTTTTTAATCGTGATTCCTCTGCATGTGTTAAGCCATCGCCATCTGTGTCGGCATTCGGGTCAAATTGCTTACTAAAGTAGCTAGAAGCCCAGTTGTCATCAACTCCATCGCCATTCTGATCGTTCCACCCAGCAGACTGAGTGATTGTATGAGTCTCAGTGCCAATGTCGATGAATCCAATACGAGTTGAGTCAGAGTAATTTTCAGTATATGTAATGGTAATAGTATTGTTGCCGCTACCTGATGTTCTACTAACAGAGATCCATGCATGTGATTCAGAGACCACCCAACTGGTGTTGCTTGCGACATTTATTGTATAGGATCCCGCTATTGATGTGACAGGCTTGAAATAAGGGACGAGAGAAGTTGAAACAGCAATTCGATCTAGATCAAAAGTGCCATAGTCGAGTATGTTTGAAGGATCATTTTCTTGTGTGATCTCGTATGTGCCTGAAATTATATCCAATAAGTCAGTGAAACCTGGAACATACTCTCTCTCATTAAAACTGTCTGCTATGTATCGTATTCTTACACCTGCCGAATAAAAAGGTGGAGTAGATAGGTTAACTAAAGCCGACACCTCAAAATCCGGCAAGCCAGTATGGAAGTCGATTCCTCCATAAATGCTTCCATCGTAAGCACTTCCTTCCCCTACCGGGGGCACATTAGCATCAAGCGTATTCACTCTTCCTGTTATGTAGTAATAATTATCGGTTAGATTGATGTCGATCTCACCTGAATTGAACAGTACTGAACTTGTCCATTCTCCAGTCCACCTCCCAGACCAATCGACATCAAACACAGATTGAGCGTTTACGAATTGCAACGAGCAGAAACAAGAAATGGTGAGCAATGTAATTAGTCTTTTATTCATATAAGTGCGGGGCTTATAGAACAGGTCATGTCGGAATGACATCTTTTGTTCTCTGTATGTTTACGATCTATCTTAACGACCTCGTGCGGTTCTGCGGGCGACTTGTTTGAGGGGCTCGCCTTGGGACTGCAGGGCCATTTCTTGTGCGGCGGGGCTGGTGGCGACGTCGGCTACAGAGCGGGTGATGCTCGCGACTCCGTTAGCTGTGCTGCCGACTGCGCCTGCCACCTCGCCAGTCATCGTGCAAGCAGAGGAGGCGACCTGGCCCGTGGTCTTGATCGTTGTGGTGGCGAGGTTGATTGGGGCTTTGACCGCGGAACAGGCTGATAAGGCTAGGGCGGCGAGTGCGCTGAGCACATGTAGGAAGGGGCGCATGGTGCTGAGAGCATTTCGAGGAGTGGGTGCTATGTCAATGCGCCGGCTGTGGCTGTTGGCTCATTTTTTGCTCCAGATAATAAATTAACCAAGATAATAAATTAACCAGGCTATAAGAAATGGGTTGACTCGAGATAATAAATTAACCAGGCTATAAGAAATGGGTTGACTCGGGTGTGTGAAGCGCAGAGAGTCAGTAGGGGTAGGAGATATTATGAAAATTCGTCGCACAAAAGTTCATGGTCGAGATGCCGTTTACCATTGCATGTCGCGTGTGGTGAATGGGGAGCGCTTGTTTCAGGATCGTGAGAAGGAGATGCTGCGTAAGATGATCTGGCAGGTGGCTGATTTCTGCGGAGTGGAGGTGCTTACTTACTGTGTGATGTCGAACCACTTTCATGTGCTCTTGCGGGTGCCGGACGGTCAGCGGGTCGATGATGCGGAATTAATGCGCCGTTATCGTGTGCTGTATCCTAAGCCTACAAAGTATCAGGCAGGTTCGGTGAAGGTGCTGACCTCCCAGCTCGAAGCTGACTCTGAAGAGGCGCAGCAATTACGTGCGAAGCTGTTGGCTCGCATGGGCGATGTTTCTGAATATATGAAGGCGGTGAAGCAGCGTTTCTCTGTGTGGTTTAACCGTAATCATAAGCGCTATGGCACTCTGTGGGCGGACCGCTTTAAGTCGGTTCTGGTTGAGGGACATGGCAATCCGCTGCAAACGATGGCGGCTTATATTGATCTGAATCCTGTGCGTGCTGGCATTGTGGAGGATCCGAAGGATTACCGCTTCTGTGGTTATGCGGAAGCGGTGGTGGGTGTGAAAGCGGCGCAGGCTGGATTGGTCCATGTCTGGAGTGACCATGGGGCGAAGCAGGTTCAGTCCGCTTTGCAGGCACATCGTCTATTGATCTTTGGCAAGCATGCTGCGGGGGCTGGACTGTCTGATATGACGCGTGAGCGTGCCTTGAAAGTGTTGGATGAAGAGGATGGGCAACTTCCGAAGTCGGTGATGCTGCGCTGCCGGGTGCGGTATTTTACCGATGGCGCGATCCTGGGCTCTGCTGAATTCGTGCATGGCTTTACGGGCGCATGGCAACGGGAGCGCGGGCGCAAGTATCCGCCGAAGGTGAATCCGATGCGTGGCTCGGATTGGGGCGATTTGGCGGTGATTCAGGGCCTGCGCAGGCAAGTATTCGGTTGAATCTTTTTGCTCCAGATACGTTCCGTGTTTGCAATTTCTAGGGGAGCTTTTATCTCCAGAGCTCATGGCTAATTCTACAACTTCACTGATTGAGTCCTTTAAGCAAGCTGGCCAAGGCCAAGTTTTTCAATTTTTCGACGATTTAGACGCAGCGGCACAGGCGAGCTTGATTGCCCAAGCCGAGACAATCGATCTCGGCGAGGTGAATGCACTCGTGGAAGAGCACGTGAAGGGGGCGCACGATAGCGCTCTGAATTTGGATGGCTTAGAGCCGGCTCCTTATGAAGCGCTGCCTGTGAATGGTGGGGATGCTGCCCAATGGGACGCTGCTTGGGACGCTGGATCGGCTGCTTTGCAGGCGGGCCGTGTGGCAGCTTTCACAGTGGCTGGTGGGCAGGGCACACGCTTGGGCTATGACGGGCCTAAAGGCACATACCCGGTCACGCCAGTCACCGCCAAGACGCTCTTTCAAGTGTTTGCCGAAAAGATCGCTCGTTCGGGGGAGCGTTTTGGTGTCACGATCCCATGGTTCATTTTGACCAGTGAGATTAATAACGATGCCACTGTCGCTGCCTTTGAGGCCGGTGATTTCTTCGGTCTCGACCGTGAATCGGTGCATTTTATTGTGCAAGGTTTGGTACCTGCGGTCGATTACGAGGGCAAGATCCTCTTGGCGGAAAAGGGAAAAATCGCCATGACGCCTGATGGGCACGGTGGCTCGCTGCGTGCCTTGGTCCGTAGCGGGGCGGTCGATACGATGCAGGCGCAGGGGATCGACATTGTTAGCTATTTTCAGGTGGATAACCCGATCGTGCAGTGCATTGATCCAGCCTTTATTGGCTTCCACGTGCTAGGGCAGTCGGAACTTTCCAGTAAGATGGTGCCTAAAGCTTACGCTTTGGAAAAGGTCGGACATTTTTGCGTGCAGAATGATCAAGCCTTGGTGGTGGAATATAGTGATATGCCCGCTGCGATGCAGGAGGAAACTACCCCCGAAGGTGGTATCCGCTTCAATGGGGGCAGTGTCGCCATTCACATCTTCGACCGCGAATTTATTGCGCGGGCAGGTGGTTCCGATACGGGGGCCAAGCTTCCATTCCACCGCGCCGATAAGAAGGTTCCGTACGTGAATGCGGAGGGGGCGACCATCAAGCCTGAAGCGCCAAATGGTGTGAAATTTGAAATGTTTGTCTTCGACGCGCTGCCATTGGCCAAGAACCCTGTGATTATCGAGGCCGCACGAGCGGACGATTTTAGCCCCGTCAAGAATGCCGAAGGCGTGGATTCACCCAAGAGCTGCAAGGAGGATCAACTCCGCATGTTTGCCCGCTGGCTCAAAGCAGCCGGCGAAACGATCGAGACCGACGATACTGGCCTGCCTACAATCACTTTTGAGATCAGCCCACGCTTCGCTGCCGACGAGGCTGACTTTATCGCTCAATGGGCTGCCTTAGAGGTCAAACCTGAGCTCAAAGACGGCGTAGTCATTGAGTAATTTTGTCCACCCACTGCTAAACTGTAAATTATCTTCCGTAGTCGGGTTGCTTCAGCGCCCGCTTCGACATCGCCTATAACCAATAGGTCTTTCTGACACCGCGACACACCAACAGCATCTGAACACCACGCCCGACTGAGATTGGGCGCTAAAGCAACCCAAGCACTTAATATCACCATGAGCCTAATTGAAAAAATTGAATCCGCTGGAGCCGCTGGCTCCTTACTTGAAAGTACTGTCGCCAATCTTAAGATTTGGGCGAGCGCCGATTTCCTGCCTGAGTGGGTGGGCGCGAGTATCGCAGAGTTGGTGGAGAAGGAGGAGTGGGATGAGTTGAACGATCGCTTTTATCAGAACATGGCTTTTGGCACAGGCGGCATTCGCGGTCGTACCATCGGCAAAGTGCCGGCAGTCGCTGAAACCGGCACTCTTTCTGCGCAAGGCACGCCCGCACACGCTGCGGTGGGCACCAATGTGCTCAATGATTTTAACTTGATCCGTGCGACCGTTGGCATGTTCCGCTATGTGGAGAAGTATCTTAAAGAAAGTGGTCGTCATGATTTACCACGTTTCGTGATCGCGCACGATGTGCGTCATTTCTCGCGTCACTTCTGTGAGCTTGCCGCGTCCACATGGTGTAAGCTTGGGGGGCAAGCCTTGATTTTTGAAGGGCCACGTTCGACGCCGCAGCTTAGTTTTGCGGTGCGTCAGTTTAAAGCGACCTGTGGTGCGGTCATTACCGCCAGCCACAATCCACCCCACGATAACGGTTTTAAGGTTTACTTTGAAGATGGCGCGCAAGTGGTTTCTCCGCACGCGGAGGGCATTGTGAACCTTGTCAACGAGGTGAAGCTGGAAGAGTTGACACAATTCCTCGATGTGGACCTCACGCCTGTCATCGTGTTGGGAGCTGAGGCAGATCAGCCCTACCAAGACTTGTTGCAGGAGATGGTGGTCGACACCGAGGTGATGCAGCAGGTTGCGCCTAAAGTCGTCTTTACTCCGATCCATGGTTGCGGCGCCATCAGCTCCTTGCCTGCGCTGGAAAAGCTCGGCGTGGAAGTGATTGGTGTGCCGGAGCAAATGGAGCCCGACGGTCGTTTTCCGACAGTTAAGTCACCCAACCCGGAGAATGCGGAAGCACTCACAATGGCCATCGCTAAGGCCAATGAGACGGGTGCTGATGTTGTGATCGCCACCGATCCTGATGCCGATCGTATGGGAGTGGCGGTGCGTGATCGTTCAGGCGAAATGGTGCTACTCACGGGGAACCAAATCGGGACATTGATGGCAGAGTATCGTATCTCGACTTTAAAGGACGCCGAAATTTTGCCCGAAGACGGCTCCGAAAATGCCGTGCTGATCAAGACTTTCGTGACTAGCCCGATGCAGGAAGCCGTTGCGACTTGGCATGGTCTGAAGACAATCAATACCTTGACTGGCTTCAAATGGCTTGGTGAAAAATTGGCTGGCTACGAGGCTGAGATGAAGGCCAAGCTGCTGGAAAAAGAAGGTCTAGCAGTGGATTACGATGCGTGCGATGTTTGGACTCGTGCAGATTTGATGCTCGATTACTCCACTTACTTTGTCTTCGGCGGTGAAGAGAGTTACGGCTATCTGGCCACGGATAAGTTGCGCGATAAAGATGCCAATGCCGCGGTGGTCATGTTCTGTGAGCTGGCAGCTTACTTGAAGGCGCAAGAGATGACTTTCCCGGAGTATTTGGATGCGCTGTATTTACAGCACGGATACTACGAGGAAAAGACCATCAATATTTATTACGAGGGTGCCGCTGGCTCGCAGAAGATTAAAAATATTCTCGAATCCTACCGTAGCAATCCACCCAAGGCTTTTGGCGACGTGACTGTGAGCGGCTTTACCGACTTTGGTCAGGACGAAATCATTGATGCTGATGGCAAGCGCATCCCACCGCAGGATTTCTATTTCTTGGAATTGAGCAATGGGTATAGCTTCGCAGTGCGCGGTTCCGGCACCGAGCCTAAGATTAAGTTCTATGTATTTGGTCGCTCCGATGTGATTGAGCCAGAAGACTTGCCACAGGTCAAAGCCGACGCCAGCGAGGTGATGCAGGCGATGTTGGCTGCGATCGACGCCGATGCGCGTGAGCGAGCCGAAGCGTAAGTTTAGTAGCCCTTGGGAGTATCGGTCGAGTCGTCCGCCTGTTCACGTTGCGGTGGCGGCTCGATCCAGCTCTTTGCTCAGTTCACGGATCAGCACTGCAATCTCTTCTCGCGGCGCGCCCCCTTTGCTCGATGCAGAGATCTTTTCGACCAATGTGCTGATCGCTTCACATTGTTGCACTCGACACAAGCCTAGGAGTTTATGGATGACCTCGTCTTGCTCCTGGCTACGGTCGAGTGCAAATGCGATTTTGAGTTTATCGAGTTCTTCTCTTAGGGATTGATTGTATTCAGCTTGCAGTTCTTTGAGACTCATCGGGCCGTTTTTCGAGAGGTAGGCGAGTAAGTCGCTTCCCGTGCTATTAGGGCTTTTTCGATGGTGGCGCTTTAGTAGCTTCTTAAGTTTCTCGGGCTCAAGTGGCTTTTCGATAAAGTGGTTGAAGCCTGCTGCGATGCATCTTTCTTCGGCATCCAGGCTATTGTAGGCGCTCAGTGCTATAAACTTGGGGCAATGTCCTTCGTGTTGTTCCAAGTAGGCTTCGACGACTTCGATGCCGCTTAACTCTGGCATACTGATATCGAGGATGACTATTTCGTAGTGTGAACTTTGTAGTTTGTTGAGCGCGATACGTCCATTTTCAGCGACGTCGATTTCGGCGCCCATGCTGTCTAATACCGCGGTGCTGATGTAGCGATTGAAGTTCATATCGTCGGCGATGAGCACGCGTTTTCCTTTGAGGATCTCTGAGCCTTCTTGTGTATGGTTCGCCTTGGTCTTGCGGCGGAATAATTCGATTTCAAATTGAAGATTTAAAACGAAACGCGCCCCGCCGTGATATTTTGAGTCCAAGGTCAGACTGCCGCCCATGAGACGGGCCATTTCTGCTGAAATGGTGAGCCCTAGTCCAGTTCCAGGGATGTGGCTCATTTCGCTATCGGGTAGGCGTGTAAATTCCTGAAAGATTATATGTTCATGCCCTTGGGGGACGCCAGGGCCCGAATCGATCACCTCGAAGCAGGCGTCTACTGTCTCTTCGCTTGCCTGGTAGCTTAGGATGACTCTGACGACGCCCTTGTTTGAATATTTGATAGCATTAGAAACCAGGTTAATCAGGATTTGGCGCAGCAAGACCGGGTCCCCCTTCCAGTTGTGCTTGATGTCGGGTTTTTCTACCTCGAGTTCGATGCCCTTTTCGTGCGCCATAGATGTTTGAATTTGAAGGACCTCTTGCAGCAGTTCGGCGGGGGCGAAGGATTCGACTCGAGTTCTCAATTTTCCAGCTTCGAGGCTCGAGTAGTCGAGTGTTTGACTGAGAAGCTGATTCAAGTGCTGGCTGCAACTATACAAGTGGGTGGTCTCTTCGGAGGCTGTGCCCTGTTCATCTTCTCTTTGCTTGAGCAATTGCGAGATCCCGATGATACCATTGAGTGGGTTACGGATTTCGTGGCTAATGCTCGCGAGGAAGTTTTGTTTCGCCTTGTTGGCCTTCTGTAATTCTTGTTTTTGTGCCTCCAGTTCTTGTGTGCGCTGCTGGACCAGTGCAGAGAGGCGTTCATTTCTTAGCCGAAGACTTTGATTTTTTAAATAATTGAGTCCTGTCAGTAGGAATAAGCCGATGATGACATAAGTGGCGTAGGCGTAGGGCGTATTATACCAAGGAGCTAGAATGGTGATTTGAAGACTCGCTCCTGTTCCGATGCGGCCAAACTCGTCAATGGCTCGAACTTCAAATGTATAAGAGCCGCTGGGTAAGTTGGTGAATACGCGTGATGTGGAAGCGTGAGGATCGGACCAAGATTCGTTGTACCCGGCGAGGCGTGTTTGATATCTGGTGACTTTGATCGGAGTGGGGGAAGAAGCGTAATCGATGTAGAGCGATCTCTGTGGGAAGTCTAAGCTGATTTGTTGCGGTGGGCTGCCTGCGCCGTTGTAGTAGAGCTGAGCAGTCTCTTGCTCACCAATCTGAGTGAGTTTGGTTGCTGGAGCCGTATATGTAGGCATTTGAGAGATGTTATAACGCAGGATGTTTTTGCTACCGCCCAGCCAGAGGATTTCATCCGAGCTTTCGTTTACTTCATTGAGCAGAGTGTGCACTCGACCTGCTAAAGCGGACGAAGGTAAGTGATATGGGGTCCAAGTGAATCGACCTTGCTCCCATATTAATTTGCCCACTGGATTGATCTGTTGATTCCTGCTAGGGAGGTATAATACCCAGCCAAGTTGTGAGGCAGTAGGCGCGTGACTGAGAGCATAGGCATCGTTGCCCAGATCCTCCCCCAGCACAGGGTCGTAGACGAATTTTCCTGAAAGGGTATTGTATTTATATAGCCCTTTATTGCTAATGACTATTGTCAACTCGTCACGCTGAAGAATGTAGGCCCAGGTAAATTTTGCTGGCAGGCCCGATTCTTGGCCCAGTGCTTGGATCGAGTTAGCTTGTTCCCAATCCGCCATGAGCAAGGGAGAGTTCTCACCTGAAATTAGTAATTTGGAATGTGCGATCTCAGCGACGGAGATGGCTCCTGACTGAAAGTCCTGCAGTGAGTCTAAATACTGCCATCGATCGCTTTTCTTTTGCCAGCGACTGATTCTGGGGAGGTCTGTGACGTATATTATATTCGGGTCTTGCCGGCTGTGATAGATCGAGGAGATTTCTCTTGGAGTATGGACCTTCCTGGGCGTGTTGTTCTTGTTGTGTATAAAGTTGAGTGAATTGATGTCGCCGTAAAGGAGTTGATCGTCGACTGTCTGTATGCACCAGATGTGGGTGCCGGTATCTAGTATTTGCTGCTCTTGTTGGCCTTTGATAGCATGCGAAATGCGTTGCAGGCTGCTACCATTGGAATAGTAGAGGTCGCCGGCATACTTTTGCATCCGATAGGCTGTATCCGCGTAGTAAGTGAGCGGTAACCTTGGTATCATTAATATTGTGCCGATCCCCGCACTCCATATCGTCCCATAGCTATCCGACATCGTGTAGAAAATGGGTTTCTGATACGGGATATGTCGTAGGGTTTCTCCAGTTATGCTGATGATGAAGACACCATCATGGCTGGTGCTTAATATAATATTATTATTAGGACAGATAAAGGCGTGAAGGGTTTGAGAGTCGGGTATCAGTGGAAATGCGCGTCGGTAACTGCCGTCTTTTAAATAAAAGATGCCGTTATTGACTGTTGCGCATAAGACGCCCTTGGAGGTGTTGCCCAGTATGCCAATGATGCCTGAGGCGACTTCGGGGTTTGCTTGAGCAATTTGTTCAAATTCGTTGCCATTAAAGTGAAAGACTCCTGTGCCGCGCGCGTGTATGTAGAGGCCGTCATCGGTCCAGCTCGGCAGGATTCTACGTTCATCTTCAAACTTCCAGGAGCGCCATTTTCCCTCAGTCCATCGTAGCACATGTTCCGAAGTAATGAGAAAGATTGCTTTTTCATGTGAGTATAGCTTCCAGAATGTGCCGAGATCTTTGCCTTCAAATGCGGTCGTGACTGAACTTGTCATGTCATTGTAAATGTATTGGCCACTTGGAGTTGCGGAGTAGTAGCCGACTGACTTCATTCCTGCCACCCAGATGTTTTGTGCACTATCTGCTGCGATGGACATCACATAGCTGGAGTGCCCCGTTTCCGGCATTAGGGACCATTGGACACCATCAAATTTAAGTAGGCCACGCTCGTTTCCGACAAAGATGTGGCCTTGTGCATCTTCAATGATCGAGGTGGAAGTTTCGCCCGCTTGATGGTCTTCGGTGGTGTAGGCAGTATGTATGTGATGCCATGCAAATTCATCGATGCTCTGCGCAAACAGTGCTTGCGTCAGTATCAAGAAGGCAGCGAGGAATAAGTACGGGGCGCTCTTAGAGTGGCTGTGACGAAAACGATTCAAGTGAATAGCGGTTTAGTGTGGAGATTGCTGCCCTGCCTACTATATGTGGAAGTCTATAGTCGGTCGCTTGGGCGATCGATTGAATTTTAGGTGCATGCATACAGATCGATGCGTCAGCATAAGGCTGGTATCTTGGGCTGCAAGCGCTTTGAGAACATGCCTGGTGCCTAAGAGTTTAGTTCCTAGAAATTACTAGAGTATAATTCTTGCAGCGTTTGCATGCCTCCGTTTAATAGCGCTCAATGAAAGCCCTGATTATTGAAGATGAGAAATTCGTGCGCGAGTATCTCACAAGCTTATTGCGCAATGAGTTTGATTTTGATGAGATTGTGCAGGCCGTGGACGGAGAAGTTGGATGGCAGCTCTTTGAACAGCAGTCCTTTCAATTTATCATTTTGGATTTATTGTTGCCTAAGTTGGATGGCATTCAGCTGGCGAAGCGTATACTGAAGCGCGGCCGAGGGCATCGCATTTTGGCGATTTCCAGTGAATGCGATGACTTCACGGTAAGAGAGGTCTCGCGAAGTGGGATTCTTGGCTTTGTTAGCAAGAAGGATATGTCGCATGATATTATGAACGAGGCCTTGGGAGAGATTTTCGATGGTCACGTTTATTATTCTGCGAGCGTATTGCAGGTTTTGGAGCGCGTGCGTAATGATCCCGATGCTTATTTCAAGGTATTGTCAAAGCGTGAATTACAAGTGCTACGCTATATCGCGCAGCGGAGGTCGCATGATGAAATTGCGAAAGAGCTAGGCTTGAGTGACTTTACGATCAAGCGGCATCGTCATAATGCGATGAAAAAGTTAAACTTGAAGAATGAATCTAGCCTGCTGCATTTCGCTTTAGATAAAGGGATTTTAAAGCACAAGAGTGGTTTGGACTGGAGTGTGTGAGCGGTCATTATGAGTGCTCAAAAGCTGCTTTACTATAATTGGTGTTTTGATACCAATTTTAAGTAATTGCTGGCTTTTTTCATCTTTTTAGCGATTAGCTTCACTGCAACCTACATATATGAGTCATTGGACGGTTGAAGTCTTCTTCAGAATCGTGTGCTATGTCTGGAGTCGAGAGACTGGTTCATTCATAGTAGGTATTTCGTGCCAGACTTATTGTCCCGGTGTTTGCCCGGGGCACTTGTGAATGTGGTGACATTCACGGGCTATTTTATGAGCCAGTCTCTTGATGCCTTCTTTTTTTAAGAAGGAGACAGTCGTTCTATTCAGAATTCGCGACTGACACTTATGTGATAACGTCTGCCTTCTAGGGTGTAGAGTGAGCTATCGTA
>MDTD01116216.1_pt1 | contig 15768 bp, 12 predicted proteins | sample 811221 | NCBI WGS metagenome assembly MDTD01 (sample SAMN05326646, study PRJNA326480) | marine metagenome | isolation source: seawater | place: Pacific Ocean: South West | collected 2011
GCAGCGTGTTGAGTTCGCCGTTCGCGCGCAAGCACTCGCAGAGGAGAACCGGCGCGTCATCGATCGGCGGGTGCAGGCCGGAGATGTTTCACCCATCGACGAGATCAAGGCCCGGCTCGAAAGCGAATCCACCCGCATCGCCGCAGATCGACTCAGCCGGGAACTTGAGGCCGCGAGGCGTGAACTCAGTGCAATGTGGGATGCAACCGACCCCGGCTTTGACACGGCCATCGGATCGCTGGATGACCTCATGCCTGTGCCGTTGCTCGATGCCCTGACGGATCTCGTTGAGCACCATCCGGAAGTTCAGCGTTGGATCGCAGAGACCGAGCGACGATCATCGGTGGTCGCTCTCGAACGGGCTCAAGCCGTCTCCGACGTGACAGCTGGTGCTGGCATTCGGTATGCCGAAGAGAGCGAAGATGTCGGTCTCATCGTGGCCGTGTCCGTGCCATTGGCGATCTTCGATCGCAATCAGGGAGGGATACTGGCCGCTCGGCTCCGAGCAGCACAAGCGATCGACGAGGGGCGGGCTTCCCGACGCGATTTGGCCACCCGACTTGTTCGGGCACACGCCCGATTGACCGCCGCGTATCACGAGGCCCAGGCGATTGATGCCGCCCTACTCCCCGCGGCGAAGGACGCATACGACGCGACGCGTCGGGCCTACGACGAAGGCAAGCTCCCGTACCTCGATGTCCTCGATGCGCAGCGCACCCTTTTCGATACTGAAACCCAAAGGCTCGAAGCTCTCGCCGAATACCACGCCGCGAAGGTGCAGGTCGAGGGGCTCATCTCAGAGCCGCTGAACACCCATTCGCTCCGCGAACATTCTGATCACCCCAATCAAGGAGACACACCGTGAAACCATCACACGGCGTCATTTCACTCGTTTGCCTGTTCACAACGGCGCTCCTGCTTGGCGGGTGCGATCGCGAACAGGAAGCATCATCGGCGTCCAACGGATCACGCGCATCTGATGTGACTCAAGTCGCGCACTCGCACGAGAACGGCGAGACTTGCTTTGTGTGTGACGCTACGAAACGCGACGCCGGTCGCTTGTGGTGTACCGAGCATGCCCGTTACGAGGACCGGTGTTGGATCTGTCAGCCGCAGCTTGAGGATTCGTCCCGGCCGTATTGCGACGAGCACTATCTGTATGAGGACGAATGCCATCTCTGCAACCCGGCACTCGATGCCTCGGAGAACGCAGCCGACGAGTCGTCTGGCGGGCTCCATGGACACAGCGCTGACGAGGCCTGCTTCATCTGTGATCCGGCCAAGCGTGATGAGGGCCGCTTGTGGTGCAGCGAGCACGCTCGTTATGAAGACCGGTGCTGGATCTGCCAGCCACAGTTGGAAGACGCGGACCGGGCGTATTGCGAGGAGCACTTCCTTTACGAAGACGAGTGCCACCTGTGCAATCCCGCTCTGCTGGGAGACGCCTCGGCGACGCCCTCCCGCGATGGTGCCCCCTCTCTCTTCTGTCATGAGCACGGGGTCGATGAGATCGAGTGCGGAATCTGCCAGCCTCAGCTCGCTGGGACGCTTGAGGCTGGCGAGTCGCTGCTCGTCCGCATGCCCTCTGCGAGATCGGCAGAGCTTGCCGGGCTGACGCTTGAGCAACCGAATCGTGGCGATGCTTCAGCGTCGATCAGCTTGTTGGGCGAGGTCCGCTACAACGGGAACAGATTGGCAAAGCTCACACCGTTGGCCCCCGGTGTGATCACTGATATCCGTGTCGATGTTGGCGACCAGGTTGAAGAAGGGCAAATTCTCGCGGTCATCAACTCCGTGGCGGTGGCACAAGCGAAGTCCGCGTACCTGTCCAAGATCGCAGAGGTCGAAGCGAGAACCACCGTGTTCGAGCGTGAGCAGAAGCTCGTCAACGAGAACATTGCTGCACGCCGGGACTTCCAGGATGCCCAGGCAGCGCTCAAGCTCGCTGAGCTGGAAGTGCGTCGCACGCATCAGCAGCTCATCAATCTCGGCTTCACTGAATCGGAAGTCGCGGATATTGCGGCGGAGCAGTCGTCATCCTCGGACCTTTACGTCAGGGCACCCTTCGCTGGCAGCGTCGTCGAGCGGACCGCGGTTCTTGGCGAGGCAGCGGATTCAGAGGGCTCGCTCTTCGAGATCGCTGATTTGTCGACGATGTGGATCGAGCTCGCGGTCCCGGAAGAGCAGGCGTTTCAGATCGAGCGCGGCGGGGAGATCGTCGCGAGCGTCCGGGCTCTGCCCGAGCTGGAGATCCCCGGACAGATCACATGGATCAGCCCGCGTATCGATGAACGAACCCGGATGGTACGGGCCCGCGCGACGGTTCAGAATGATCGTGGCATCCTTCGCCATGGCATGTTCACTGAGGTCTCCGCAATGATCGGCGGCACCTCGAACTCGCTGCTTGTGCCGGGTGAAGCGGTACACGAGATCGATGGCACATCGTTCGTGTTTGTGCGGCAGGAACCGGATCTGTTCGCGGTTCGGCGTGTTGATGTCGGGCCGCGCACGGCTTCCGGCACGATCGCCATTCTGGCGGGCCTCACAGAGACTGAGTCCGTCGTGACCGGCGGCAGCTTCACGATGAAGACCGAGTTCCTCAAGTCTCGCCTAGGCGCGGGATGTGTTGACGATTAATCCGGAGTTGCCATGCTGACCCGCCTTATCGAAATTTCGCTCAAGAATAGAGTGCTCGTCATTCTGCTGTTTGCAATCGCGTGCGCTGCTGGTGTGTACCGGATGGTCCAGCTTCCTATCGATGCGTTTCCCGACACCACGCCGATCCAGGTGCAGATCAACACGGTGGCCCCCGCACTCAGCCCGGAAGAAATTGAGCAACAGATCACTCTTCCTGTCGAACTCTCGATCGGAGGGCTGCCCGGGCTTCAAAATGTACGCTCCGTCTCAAAGTTCGGTTTCTCGCAGGTCGTAGCGACGTTCGATGATGATATCCGGATCATCGACGCGAGGCAGTACATCACCGAACGGCTCTCGGCTGTTGAGCTTCCAGACGATGTCGGAAGGCCAGAGCTCGGTCCTATTGCAACAGGTCTCGGTGAGATATTTCACTACGTCATCCGGTCCGAGACCGGTGAACACTCCATCGAAGAACTCCGGACAATTCACGATTGGGTGATCAAGCCCGAGCTTCGGAAAGTCCCGGGAGTTGCAGAGGTCAACTCGTGGGGCGGATTGGAGCGGCAATATCATGTTGTCGTCAAGCCGGAGGCCCTGATCAAGTTTGGCTTCACACTTGAGGATGTGCTTGAGGCACTGCAACGAAACAACGCCAATGTCGGCGGTGGCCAGATTGTCACCTCCGGTGAGGCGAGGGTGGTGCGAGGATTGGCTCGTGTCTCGACGATCGATGAGATCGAGAACATCGTCGTCGCATCCAGCGATGGCACGCCAGTACACATTCGAGATGTTGCAGACGTTGAAATCGGCAGCGAGATTCGCCGCGGCGCGGTTTCAGCGTACGGGGAAGGCGAGGTCGTCCTCGGCCTAGCCTTTATGCTGATGGGCGAGAACAGCCGTGTCGTGACCGAGGAACTACGCGAGCGTCTTGAGTCGCTAGCACCCTCGCTGCCGTCTGATATTGTTGTGGATGTTGTTTACGATCGGACTCTGCTCGTCGAGCAGGTCATCAAGACAGTCGAGCACAACCTTGTGATCGGTGCTGTGCTTGTGATCGTTGTGTTGCTGGTCATCTTGGGCAACATCCGCGCCGGCCTGCTTGTTGCAGTCGCGATCCCTATCTCGATGCTGTTCGCCGTGCAGGGTATGTACGAGTTCGCGATCGCCGCGAGTTTGCTCAGCCTCGGCGCGATCGACTTCGGCATCCTTGTCGATGGCTCGGTGGTCATGACGGAAGCGAACCTCCGCTCGCTGAAGGAACGCCAGCGAGAGCTTGGCCGGAAACTCTCGCCTTCCGAGCGGCTCGAATCGATCGCGAAATCTAGTGCGCGCGTGGTGCGACCCATCGTGTTCGGGATGGGCATCATCACGCTCGTCTTTGCCCCCGTGCTGACGCTTGAAGGCATCGAGGGGAAGATGTTCCGGCCGATGGCGTGGACGTTCATCTTCGCGCTCCTGGGAGCCCTGCTGGTCGCGGTGTTTCTGTCACCCGTTCTGTCGTACTACTTCCTTCCGCGTCGCGCGAAACCCAAGGACGCCATTCTGCTACGTGGATTGGCCAGGGCATACGGCTGGGCCGTCGGCGGAGCGATTCGACTCCGGTGGGTCGTGATGCTGCTGGCCGTGGCTCTGCTAGGCGTCGCGGGCTACCGGAGCACGCAGATGGGCGGCGAGTTCATCCCGCGCCTGAGCGAGGGCTCGATGGTTGTGAACACCATCCGGCTCGCTGGCGTCTCAATTGATGAGTCCGTGCGGTACAACACGCGGATCGAAGAAGTGCTGCTCGATGAGTTCCCAGACGAGATCGAGCACATCTGGAGCCGCATCGGGACCGCCGAGGTGGCGACCGATCCGATGGGGATCGAGCTAACAGACATCTTTTTGACGCTCAAGCCGCGTGCAGCGTGGACGAGAGCGGACACGCAGGCGGGGCTCGTGATCGAGATGGAGAAGACCATCTCACAGTTCCCCGGCGTCAATATGGTGTTCACGCAGCCGATCGAGATGCGCATGAACGAGATGGTTTCGGGCATCCGATCCGATATCGGAATCAAGATCTTCGGCGACGACTTCGACGAGCTGCTCCGGATCGCCGACGATGTTCAGCGCGTGCTTCTGGACATTCCGGGTGCGTCAGACATCTCGGTCGATCAGATCACGGGGCAACCGTCGCTGTCTGTCTCCGTCGACCAATCCCGCGTAGCCCGTTACGGCGTCGCGGCCAGCGAGGTGTTGGATTTTGTTGAGGCGATCGGGGGGATTCGCGTCGGTGAGGTATTTGAGGGCCAGCGTGTTTTCCCGCTCGTCGTCAGGCTGCCGTCGACGTTCAGAGAGGACGTGGGAGCCGTGTCGTCGGTTCGCATCCCCACCGAGGGAGGGGTGGCGGTTCCGCTCGCGTCCCTGGCCTCGGTCGATCTCTCGGAAGGATCGGCCACGATCAACCGCGAGTGGAGCAGAAGACTCATCCGCGTACAGTCGAACGTCAGCGGAAGAGACCCAGCCTCGTTTGTCAATGAGGCAAGGGCAGCCATCGATGCACGGGTCGCGTTGCCCGAGGGCTACGTGCTTGAGTGGGGCGGGCAGTTTGAGAACTTGGAACGAGCCAGGACTCGTTTGATCATCGTCGTGCCTGCGGTCTTGCTCATGGTGTTCTTTCTGCTGTACTTCAGCCTGAAGAACCTGCGGGATGTCGTCATCATCTACACCTGCATCCCGTTTGCTGCGGTCGGTGCGATCTTCGCGCTATGGTGGCGGGATATCCCGTTCAGCGTCAGCGCCGCAGTAGGGTTTATCGCCCTGACGGGCATCGCCGTGCTCAACGGGCAGATCCTGATCACGGCGATTCGCGACGCTCTCGAAACAGGGCAGCCGAAGAGGGAAGCGATCATCGCAGCCTCGAAGACGCGCCTCCAGCCGGTGCTCGCGACGGCGATCACAGATATCGCTGGGTTCATTCCAATGGCGATTGCCACTGGCGTTGGGAGCGAGATTCAGCGCCCACTCGCGACAGTAGTCATCGGCGGAATGGTCACATCGACGCTGCTGACGCTTTTCGTGCTTCCTGTCATAGGCTCTGTAGTTATGCGCAAATCGTCGCCTGACACGGAAGAGACCGCACAACCATGATCAGATGCGACTGCGCAGATGATGCCACTAGACTTGAGCATCGAACACTGCTGACGCTGCTTGCGATCAACGGGGTCATGTTCCTCGCGGAGGCGGTCGTTGGGTGGGTCGCAGAGTCGACAGCGCTGTTGGCCGATTCACTCGATATGTTGGCCGATGCCGCGGTCTATGGCGTAGCGATGTACGCCGTCCGTCGATCCAGCAAGGCCCAGCAGTCCGCTGCCAGCATCAGTGGTGTCCTCCAAATTGCCCTAGGTCTTGGCGTTCTTGCAGAGGTTGTGCGCCGTGCGATCCTTGGGAGTGAGCCAACCAGCCTGCTCATGGTCGGGACGGGCTGCGTTGCTCTCGTCGCGAACCTCATCTGCCTGCGGCTGATTTCGAGCCATCGTGACGGTGGCGCACACATGCGTGCGTCGTGGATCTTCTCCAAGAACGACGTGATCGCGAACACAGGCGTCATTATCGCCGGAGTGCTCGTGATGACGCTCGGTAGCAGAATCCCCGATCTGGCGGTCGGCTCAATTGTCGCTGTGGTCGTCGTTCGCGGGGGTATGCAAATACTGAAGGGGGTTGAAACTCCAACCGAAGATGACCGACCCTGAGTCCGACCCCAGACACGCCAGACTGGCGGAAGCAGACCCCGCTAGTGTCATCGTGTGCGCGGTTTGGACTACTCAGGTGGCGGTGAGTCCTCGTCATCCAAGCCCTGTCGATTCAATGGCTGCCATTTCGGGATGTTTCACGGCGAAACCAGAATCCGCGTTTCCAGGCTCCAGAGGCCGATCTGAGCCTGGAAAAGCTCAACTGGTGTCCTGTCACCCCGATTTCACGGTATCGACGGCTTCGGTAAGTGTTGGTTCCACAGTGGTTTGCGGCGTAGTTCAATCATGTCCTGTCACACCGAGTGTGTGGCTTCCGGATTGAACCTGGAGCGTTGATGCAAGCTACTTGATTGAGTCAATCCGGAGACCGGGCCCACGGGCATGGCCTCACGGAGAGTCATCCGGCTTGCGCTCACGCTCGACACTGCCCGAGTAGCCCGCATCGACAATCGCATCGAGAGCATCTTGTGAGTTGAAAGGTGCATCCGGGGTGATGGCGAGCGTCGCCAAGCCATCGGCGTACGAAACCTGCGCGCCACTTACGCCTGGTACGCCAGATAGGGATTCCTGCAAGTGGACCGCACAAGCCTCGCACGTCATGCCTTCTATCCAAAACTCGACGGTGTCACTCCCAGTGGCAATAGTTGACGCACCGTTGTCGCCGATGAAAGCGCCGACGTACTTCGGAAACGCGGCGAAGCCGATGACGAATACCGCCGAGATCCACAGCATGATCCGAGAAACCCGTTTCATTCGCGATGCTCGGCGGTCGCAGCCGCAGGCAGGGTCGCATCGGCGACCGGCAAAGTACGCTGAGTAGAACCCGAGCGAGAGAAGGACGCCCGCGACAATCAGGAAGATCAGCCGGTACTGCTCGAACCAGGCGGACACGCTGCCGACGGAGAGCCCGAATGTCATGAGCAACAGCGGTAGCCAGCAGCACGCAGAAGAGGCAATCGCTGCGACGATCGCACCGCCGGCAGACGCAATGCTCCTCGTTCCGCTCATGTGCAGCATCCGTTCCGGCCATCGGCGTCGGCTTGATGACCCGGCTCGTAATCCTCGCCGAGGAGCGCAGCGGCGATCATTTCCCGCGGTGGGAGCCCGTCCGCACCCCCGAATACTCGACAACTCATCGCGAAGTCGTCACGGCCTCTGGCGGTGGGATCGATATCGGATCCGTTCACTTGGATGGTCGGCGATCCGAGCATGCGTTCCCGTTTCGCATCACTATCCGACTCGATTTTGATCTCGCTCAGATCAATCGGCACACCGATTTCATCAGCGACCGCTTGCACCAATGCCTTGACCGGTTCGTGGTTTGGACAGCCCTGGAAGTAGACAACTCGCACCCGCATTATTTAGACCTTTCATGTTCGTTTCAGCATCGACGAGAGCGCCTTCATGGCTGCGTCAAACCGATCGTCCGCTTCGGCTGCCCCGCATTGCGTCAGGCAGAGGCGAAGCTCATCTTCGACAATTCGGACCGTCACCCGGTTGAGTGCGGCCTTGATGGCTGCGATCTGCGTAAGAAGATCGTCGGCACACCGTTGTTCTTCAACCATGCGGCGAACCGATCCGACGTGCCCTTCGATACGGCTCAGGGAATTGCACAGAGATCTGACCTGTGGCTCGTCCAGGTAGGTGCATCCGCTCGTCTTTGATCGCTTGGGCATACCGAGAGAATATCCCCCCCGGGGGGATTATTCCGCGTGCTTCTGGATTAGCGGCGGTCGTATATCAACCCTGAACCAGAACCCGCGTTTCCAGGCTCCAGAGGCCGATCTGCCCCACAAAAAGTTCAACTGGTGTCCTGTCACCCCGATTCATGAAAGATTAAGCCCTTCGGCGAGCACGTCGAGGGGCTTGTTCTTTTTAGGTGTGTGGGTGTGCTTGTGTCGTTATGACGGTCGGTGTAACAGGCGGGTTCGAGCTGTGCGCTCGGTCCTGATGAAGAGGCTTTGGCTTCGGTTCTAAGGCTGGTGACTCCTCGCACGGGATGCTCGGGCTGGTGGAATCGAGGACCTGACGGCTGCGTCAGAGTCGTTCGAATGCATCGAGAGAGTGGTGCAAGAACTTATTCAGGCATCGGGCGGGTCAGACAGAGATCCGACATAGTCGTTGACGAGTTTCTGATGTTGAGCGAGGCTGAGTGTGCCGAAGGCCCGGCCGGCGATTCTCAGGTTCGGATTGATCAGGTATGACACACGCCGGATCATGCCAAGCAATCCGACAGCGCCATAGCTGGTGGCGATCGCCTTGTTTCGATCGGACACAAGAAGCTGAGGCAGGTTTTTGGAGTCTCGGAACTTCGAGTGGACGCGATCCGACTGGGGGCTGACGCCGATGATCAGCGGCGAAAGCCCGCCGTCTGTCCCTTTTTGGATGCCGCGAATCATGCAGGCCTGTGCCGAGCACACCGGAGAGAAATCCAGAGGATAGAAATACACAACCGCGGCGGTCTGCCTCTCCTTGATCAGGGCATGGAGCGTGGCATCGGTCGTTGTATCGATCGTGAAGTCTGGAGCTGGGTCACCGATACGCAGTGCATTCATCAAATTCTCCCCGGCCCGCTGAATCCAAGGCGGTGCGACGTGGCGAATCCGTCTTTGGCAAGCAACGTGCGCCGGAGGTCCGCAATGACGCCGCAGGGGATGCTCATGGCCAGAAAGCCAGCTTCGTTGATTCTACTCTCGCTTTCGAGCGTTGGCCTTGTTGGATTCACGCTGGTGTCGCATGCTTGTTCATCCCGGGCGGTGGCGGTGTATGAGCCGCTTGGCGTCTTGGCCGTGCCTTTGAGTGAGCGAGAGAGCGGCCTGCGTGTCGGTGAACTGTTGGAGGAGGGGCAGCTCGGAGCGGAGAGTGTCTGGGCGACTGCGGGTAGGGTTGACCGCTTTCTGCGCTTTGTATCGAGTTCCGATACGCCCGAGACGGTGACTCGCACGCTCTCGCCAGAATCCGACGGCACGCTCGTTGTTGAACTGATGACTGAGACGAAGTCGACGGCGACGGGTCGGAATGTTCTGGAGAAGAGCGACGCGGGCGAGATCCTGATTGTTTCAAATGTGGCCAACGGGATCGAGAGCGCGTTTGAACCGAGGGCGCTCTTCATGCCGGCAACACTGCTTGCCGGGGAGGAGATCGTCCGCGAGATCAGGGTCAACGCAACAGGGCCGATGTTCGGCTCGGGTGAAGGGGATGGCACATCAACCATCCGCGGGATTGGCTCACAGACCATTGAGGTGCCTGCCGGTCTCTATGAAGCGTTTGTGTTTGAGTCCGAGCTCTCATTCTCGGTTGGGCCGGCCCGCATTGTGCTCAGCCAGCGCGCGTGGGTCGCCAAGGACGCGGGCACGGTCGGCATTGTTGCCGAAGAAGGCCGGGAACTCGTGAAGGTGTTCGGCATTGCGGTGCACAATCAGTCTCGTGTCAGTGTGCTGAGCGATCAAGGGGCGGCAGCGAGTTTGCAGCGGCTTGGTACTCGGTGAGTTCGGCCAGTGCGATCGGGAACCAGGGCGTGAACTTCTCTGGCTGGGTCTGTAGCTGCATCGCGAGCGAACGCAAGTCCACCCATCGCCAGTCGGAGGCTTCGTCCGGGTTTGGTGTGGGCGCACCTTCGAAGCGCCCGACAAAGACGTGATCGATCTCGTGCTCGGTCAGGCCTGACGCGGCATCTGTCGCTTTGTATGTGAATTGACCGCGGGGCGTCAGCTGTGTCGTAAAGCCCATTTCTTCCTGGAGTCTTCGGCGGGCGGCTTCGACCGGTGTTTCCTGCGGTCTCGGGTGGCCGCAGCATGTGTTGGTCCACAAGCCTGCGAAGTGGTACTTTGAGTCTGCTCGCTGCTGGAGCATGAGCCGGTCGTTGCGGTCCAGGATGAAGACTGAGAACGCTCGGTGCAGCGTGCCGCCGTTGGTGTGCGCGGCGATCTTCTCGCTCGTGCCTACTTCGCGGTCGTCGGCATCGACGAGGACGACTCGCTCCTGTGACTGGTTCGCGGGCGCAGGGTCGGAGGACATGGTTCTTCCCTTCCATGATTGTCGGGATCGGAGCTGCAATGCAAACGAGTGCCACTGGACAGCTGTCAGCAGCAGGACCGACAGTGGGTGCAGCAGGGCGAGCATCGACGAGTGTCCGAAGCGTCTGGTCAAGGCCAGGCGCTGCAACACCTGCAGCACGATAGCCGAGGAACAGAGCGTGAGGGCGATGATGCTTGAATCGGTGAGAATCAGGATTGGCAGGAGCACCCAGGGCGTCACGTGAATGGCCAGGTGCAGCACGGTCAGAAACACCAGGAGTGTCAGCGAACCGAGTCCTTCATATGCGTTCTTCGCAAAGCCGAACCATGTTTCGCGGAGACCGGTGTACATGCGGACGCTCGCCAGTTGCGTGCCGTCGAAGATATCGGTTTTGTATCCGTGTCTGCGGAACGTGCGTGGGAGCTTGATGCCGTCGTGCATCGAGGCCTTGATAGACTCGTGTCCGCCAGTGGCAAGGTACGCGTCGCGTTGCGCAAGAATGAACTGGCCGCAGCCGGCGCTGGCGGCCGGCGACAGTGAGCGGCGCATCCGATCGAATGGCAGGTAACCCAGCAGCAGGTAGAACATCATTGGCACGATCAGCTTTTCGCCGAGTGTGTGCGTGATCTGTCTCGGGAATGTTGAGACCAGGGCTGCATCGGCTTTAAGTGCGTACGCGAGGGCGTTTCCGATCGCGTCCGGTTCGAGCCTGACGTCTGCGTCGATGAAGAGCAGCCAGTCACCCGTAGCTTCGGCGGCGAGTCTGTGGCACGCGTGCTGCTTGCCGCACCAGCCGGGAGGGAGCGGCTGACCCGGGATAGCCCGGACCTCCGGAGAGAGTGCGGTGAACCTGCTAATCAGCTCACTTGTTGCATCGGTAGAGTCGTCGTCGTACAGCAGGATCTCGATGGGCCTGTGCCGAGAGTGCATGACGCAGCTGATGACCTCGGCGACGTTGTGCTCCTCGTTTCGGCAAGGGATGCACACGCTGACGAGAGAGTCGCATGCCGAAGCGGGCTGACTCGGCTTATGGAATAGGCCGAGGTTGCGCAGTGTCAGTGCGAACGTGATGAGCGAGACCGCGGCGCAGGAGGTGAGGTAGATTTCGAACCCGGTCACGGCGAGGCCTCGGAGTTGTGGTGGTCTCTGAGTGTCACGCAAGCCGATCTGCCGCGAGCTTTCTGCATGAGGTCGAACACGGGGTTCACCGCTGATCCCTTGCGGGTCAGCAGCGGCCTCAGACGCTGGTCATCGCGAGCGATGGCGATCTCGGCCAGGCAATCGGCGTTGTGCTGCATGCAGTCGCGGATGGCGCGTACCCATGCGGTCGTGGTGTGCAACTCAGGCCTTTTGCATCGCTCAGCTCGGAGCAGAAGTTCGGGACGTTGATCGTGCCAGAAGGGGAGTTCGGCTGAAAGCGCCAGCACCGCAGCGTTCGTAAGCGAGAGAGCAGCCGACGCGATGCCCGGGCGAACGATGATGGGTGTTCGGGTGTCACTGAACTGACCTTGGGGGGTGATGAAGAGTGCGAAGTCCGGGTGGGTACTGGCGCAGCTGTGGATGTAGTCGAGCATCGCGCTGCTCGCTTCGGGGTGATCAGGGTCGATGCCGAAAAGGCCGAGACGTTTCATGAACCCGAAGCGGTTGTACATGGCCATGTCGATCGGGGAGATCGCGAACCGCTGACGCATATAGAGATGTTTGATGGTGACGCCGATGATTGGATCCCACCAGCTCGGATGGTTCATGGCGACGATCACCGGCTGATCGGAATCGGCGACGCTGCGTATGACATCATCGGTGTCGTCTGCGATCCTCACCGAAGCGAATCGCTTGCGCAGCAGTCGGCAGGCGTACCAGCCGAAGACTCGCAGGAACTGACGAGAGTGACGGGCTGGTGCGATGGCCTGGGTCATGTGCTGGCCACGGCGTGCGGGCTTGCGATCTCATCGGGGGTGGGGGCGTAGCTCGTTTCGGCGAGATCTGCTCCCGCAAGACCGAGGTGAGCTGCGGCGGCTTGCGCGGCTGTGACACCACTCATGAGCACCATCGGCACGCCCGGTCCGGGGTTGGCGCTGCCACCGGCCACGAAGAGACCTTCGATCGTTGATGAGTTGCGTGGCTTGAAACCGCCACCGAGTTTGCCGTGCGACGCGAGGCCGTAGATTGCTCCTCCCTCGGCGTTGTACATGCGCTCGATGCCGGTGGGTGTGAGTGACCGCTCGACTACGATGTGGTTTTCGATGTCTTCCATGCCGAAACGTTTGAGTTTGTCCATGATGACCGGTCGGTATTGTTCGAGTATGCCGCCCGGCGTGTTCCACTCATGTCCGGGCCGGAGATAGGGCGTGTGCACCAGAATGTAGAGTGCCTCCCCGCCTGGGGGAGCTTGCTGGGGGTCGGTGCGTGACGGGGCCGCGATGTAGAGTGTTGGATCGCGAGCCGGGATGCCTCTGGTGTAGATGTCGCCGAACTCGTCCTCGGAGTTCTTGCTGAAGAGGAAGTTGTGGTGGAGCAGGTGGTCGTACTGGCGATCGAGCCCGAGGTACAACACCACGCCGCTGCACGCCGGCGTGTGTGTCCGCGCGATGCGGGACTGTGTGCGAACGGCCTGAGGCGTTCCGAGCAGATCTCGGTAGGTGCGTTGGACGTCACAGTTGGAAACAACCGCGTCGCATTCAATGGTCTTGCCGTCGTAAGTTCGAACACCGGTCACGCGTCTGTTGTCGGTGAGTATCTGCTCCACTCGCGTGCCGGTCATCGCCTGGACACCAAGCTGGTTGGCGAGAGTGGTGAGGGATCGTGCGACCATTCGAGTGCCGCCCATAGAGTACCAGCATCCCTGATCCACCTGGGCCGATGCGATCATGGTGAGGATCGCCGGGGCGAGGAACGGGCTTGATCCGACATACTGGAGAAAGTGCTCCATGATCTGAGCGACGTGCGGCTCTTTCACGTGTTTGGCGATGGTCGCGCCGACGGTCGAGTGCAGACGCATCGCCATGGCGTCTGCCATGATCTGCTTGTCCATGGCGGGCGTTGAGCGCATGACGTCTCGGATGCCGCCGACGTCTTTGTAGAAGAAGACGGATCGGCTGAGTCTGTTCATGCGTCTGCTGTACTGGATGAACGATCGGTAGCCGCTGGCCGCGTCGGTGTACGGGAGTTGAGTTTCGAGATACTCCGCCATGTCGTCGACGTTCTGATGGAGATCGAGCGTGATGCCGTCTTCGAAGTGGCAGCGCCACTGCGGGTTGAGTGGGACAAGATCGATCAGGTCCTGCACTTTGTTCCCGGTTCGCCGGATGATGCCGCAGAGGACCTCGGGGAGAGTCAAGATGGTTGGTCCCATGTCAAAGGTGTAGCCGTTCTCATTCAGGACGTTCATCTTGCCGCCGAGGTGGTCATTGGCTTCGATGATCGTGACTGCGGCGCCTTGACCTTGCAGCTCGATAGCTGACGCAAGACCGGCCAGACCGCCGCCGATGACAACGACTCGTTTGGGATGGCTGCTCTGTGTCATCTGGGATCTCCAGTGCTGCTACCGGGTGTACCACCAACGTACGAACCGGTGGATGTTCTTCTGGACTTTGTTGCTCGGTGGCTCTGTTGGGATGCGCAAGCGTGGGCTTGTTTGTGATACAAACTGCGGCCTTGTCATCTCGAGCAGACCGAGCTTGCCTTGCGACACGCCCCAGCCACTCAGCCCGCGACCGCCGATGCTTACGCCCGGGTGAGCAGTGGGCACCATGCAGTCGTTGATCGTGACGAAGCCTGCATCGAGATCGTGCGCGATCCTGCGGGCTTGGGCCGGGTTTCTTGTGAACACAGAAGCGGTCAAGGATTTCACCGAAGATTGTGCGAGCGAGATCGTTTGTGCCCGATTCTCGGAACGCAGCACAGCGATTGCCGGTGCGAAGTGCTCCCCCGTGGCGATCTCAGAGTCCGGCGTGCATTCGAGCACGGCCGCTGGTGCGACCTTGTTTCCCGTAGTTGGGAATGTGCTGGCGGAAACCACCGGACTCTGGGTTGAGGCCTGTTTGAGCATCTCGCGTAGGCGATTGGCTTCCTGTTCACCAACCCGGCGTTCTTGATCTACTCGGTTCACGAGTGGTCTGAGGGCGGCCACAAAGCTGTCGAATGCACCTGACTCGACGATCACACGCCGGGGGGCCATGCAACTCTGCCCCGCGTTCATCGAGAACGCGAAGTAGATTGACTCGGCGGCGAGTTGCACATCCGCGTCATCGAGCACAAGAGCTGAATCGGCGCCAGAGAGTTCCAGCGTGCTGGGAGTGAGCGAATCGGCGAGCGTTGCAGCGATTGAGCGCCCGACGCTTGTTGAGCCGGTAAATAGCACATGGTCGAACTGCCCACACTCAAGCAGTCGTATGCCGGCTTCGCGTGTGGCTGCGGTTGCTGTCATTCGCGTTTCGTCAAGGCCGGCCTCGCGTGCGTGAGCAAGGAGCGCTTCATGAGCCAAAGGCGAACGCTCGCTGGGTTTGACGGTTGCGCGGTTACCCGCGGCAATGGCCTGCACAAGCTGAGTGCCGAGCAGGTTGTAGGGGTAGTTCCAGGTCGCGATGATGGCGACGTGCCCGATGGGTCTTCGGGTGAGTACGTGTCGTTGGCCGAGTCTCCAGATACCGCCGTGCCTGATGCGGCTTGGCCGTAGAACACTCCGGGCATGCCGCTCGTGCCAGCGGCAGGCGTCGAGCAGCGGCACGATGTCGGACATCAGCGTCTCGAAAGCTGGTTTGTCGAGTTCTTCGCGACAGATTTCCTGGAGCCGTGGGATATCCCGGGCAATCGATAGGCGGAACCGCCTGATCCAGGCGAGATCTTCTCGGGAGGGCAACATCTGCAGTGCATTCGCCTGAGCCGCTGTTTGCAGATTCGCGTCAACTGTATGAATCTGAGAATTCTGGCTTCTCGAAACGGCTTGTACGTTGGAGCACATCGTATGAGTCGACCCCAGATTGCGGTAGTTGGTGCTGGCCCAGGTGGGCTCGCAGTTGCGGTGTTGCTGGCCTCTCGCGGCCTGGACGTGACCGTCTATGAAGCGCAGCCCGAGATAGGCGGGCGAACAAGCAGGATTGAGCTGGGCGAGTACAAGTTCGATCGTGGGCCAACATTCTTTCTGATGCCGCACGTGCTGCAAGAGATCTTCAGCGCCGCCGGCCGAGACATGAACGACTATGTCGATCTGGTCAGGCTCGACCCGATGTATCGGCTCGTGATTGGTCAGCAAGATCAGTCTGACATCACGATTGACGCAACGCAAGATGTTGAATCGATGGCGCGTCAGCTATCAAGCTTGCACCCAGAAGACGGGGAGGCGTTTGCGTCGTTCGTGGCGCACAATCGGCGCAAGCTCAACGCAGCC
>MDTD01181764.1_pt1 | contig 15768 bp, 9 predicted proteins | sample 811221 | NCBI WGS metagenome assembly MDTD01 (sample SAMN05326646, study PRJNA326480) | marine metagenome | isolation source: seawater | place: Pacific Ocean: South West | collected 2011
CCTCCTCGGCGGCGCCGTCCGACGCTGCAAGCGCCGGCGGCACTGCATCCGTGGCGTCCGCTGGGCGGGCGGCATCTGGGCACGAGGACGCCTCCGCCGTGGCCGGCGCGGCGGCGGGGGTCACTGCCGGCGTGGTAGCAGCGGTCGCAACGGCGGCCGGCTCTGCCTCCAAATCCGGCGGCTCAGTCTCGGCCGCGGCAATCTCAAGCTTGGCGGCAAATTCCTCGGCCTCGCGGCGCGCGCGTGCTGCATCGCCCACGGAGCCGGGTACGGCGCGCGGCGCGCGACTGGGCTCTCCTCGCGTCGCCGTGGCGGCCGCGTAGCACGCTGGTGTCGTGCCACTGCCGTCCCACTCCCGGCTCCCGCAACAGCGCGCCTTCTCCGACGCAAAGTCCTCCCACTCGGCAGCGACGCGCTGCTGCGCCGCGCTACCAACTTTGTGCGCGAACGAGAGAAGCGGGCTCGCGAGCGGCGACGTGGCCACCGCCTCGTGTGCCGGCTGCGCATCCGCGAGCCGACGCAGTCGGACCGATTCCGCCTCCCACTCCTCCCGGCGCGCCGCCTCGTTCTTGAACTCCTCGATCTCGCCGGCGACGCGCTCGCTGACGTCGGCCGCTGCCTTCGCCAGCGTGGTGGAGAACGTTGAGAGCATCACAACGAGGCGGACGAAGTCGAAACCGAAGGCCGCTCGGACGAAGGCGGCCTGACGAGCCGTCCTGAACGAGCCTATCCTTGAGCCTCCACAGTACCGTAGCTTCCCGACCGAGCGCAGGTTGGTCGCAACTGTCGGCCCGCAGTGTACAAACACGTGACCCAGTCTTTGTGCCCACGGCGTCCGGGGAGCCGTGGGATCTTCCCAGGACATTTACTAGGGGTGTTCCTTACCCTACTTTGACGCTGATGTTTGTCGGTGCCGGCGCAGCGGGAGGCGGCGCTGGCCCTACAGTAACCGATGTTGTCAGTTGGCTCACATAATTCCTTTTTTTCGGTTTTCATTTATCTGCCGAAGGATGTCTCTCTTCTACTCTATCGCTTCGACGGCGCGGATTATCTCTCGCGCCAGTACGTTCCTCCTCCTCTTCCTCCTCTCGTACGACGTTCTTACGTCGCCGTTGTCGTTGTCTCGTCTCTCTATGACGATTTGTTGTGGTATCGCTCGGCTCGGTGTGTTGAGGTGGCGCCCTCTAACAAGCTGATTTTTTTTTTGTCTCTGTGTGTGCCCGCCGACTTCTCGTGGAGCTCGCAAAAACTTCACCGCATCGCTCACAAATTCTCTTCTGGCATGGTCGAAAGTTACCCTACCCCTCCGAAGATCTGCTGCCTCGGCGCGGGGTACGTTGGCGGCCCGACCATGTCGGTCATCGCGTTCAAGTGCCCAGACGTCAAGGTGACCGTGTGCGACCTGAACGAACGGCGGATTGCGGCGTGGAACTCGTCAAACTTGCCGATCTATGAGCCAGGGCTGCAGGAGGTGGTCGAGCAGGCCCGCGGCCGCAACCTCTTCTTCTCCACCGACATCGACGCGGCCATCCGCGAGTGTACCATCATCTTCGTGTCGGTCAACACCCCCACGAAGACGTCCGGCATCGGCGCGGGCGAGGCGGCGGACCTGACGTACTGGGAGCTCGCGGCGCGGCGCATCGCACAGGTGTGCACACAGTCGGACGACAAGTCGCCGAAGATCATCGTGGAGAAGTCGACGGTGCCCGTCAAGACGGCGGACGCGATGGCGCGTGTGATGCAGGCGTCCTGCACGGGAGTAGACTTCCAGGTCCTCTCGAACCCGGAGTTCCTCGCCGAGGGAACGGCGATCGACGACCTCTTTCAGCCCGACCGCGTTCTCGTCGGCGGGCCGGAGACGCCGCAGGGCGCCGCCGCCGTCGACTGCCTCGCCAACGTCTACCGCCGGTGGGTTCCGACGGAGCGCGTCCTGACGACAAACCTGTGGTCGGCCGAGCTCTCGAAGCTCACGGCGAACGCCTTCCTCGCGCAGGCGATTCACGCCCGCAGACCCCGGCGGCGCCCGCCCGGCGGCTCTCCCTCCACGCTCCCTCGGCCGGCCCGGCATTGAGCGTTTCGCCCCTACTGCGCAGCGCATCTCGTCTATCAACTCGATCTCGGCGCTCTGCGAGGCGACCGGCGCGAACGTCTCCGAGGTGGCGCACGCGATCGGCGTCGACACGCGCATCGGCCCTAAATTCTTGCGCTCGTCGGTCGGGTTTGGCGGCTCGTGCTTTCAAAAGGACATCCTCAACCTCGTGTATCTCTGCCGCTCGTTCGGCCTCCCGGAGGTCGCTGAGTACTGGCACCAGGTGATCGTGATGAACGACTGGCAGAAGTCTCGCTTCGCGAAGAACATGGTGTCATCGATGTTCAACACGGTCAGCGGAAAGAAGATCGCGATCCTGGGCTTCGCATTTAAAAAGGACACGGGCGACACGCGCGAGACGCCGGCGATCGACGTGTGCAAATCGCTGCTGCAGGAGAAGGCGGCGCTCTCGATTTATGACCCGAAGGTGTCGCGCGAGCAGATCTACTCCGACCTGGGCAAAGACTCGATGGAGAAGATCGTGATCGAGGACGACCCGTACATTGCGTGCGCTGGTGCACATGCCGTCGCCATCCTCACCGAATGGGACGAGTTCAAGGCGAGCGCCAGCCCCGCCGCGGCCACCCGAACCGACCGCGAGGTCACCTTTCGCCCCCTTCGCGCCTCGCAGGCCTACGACTACGCGCGCATCTACGAGTCGATGCAGAAGCCGGCATTCATCTTCGACGGTCGCAACATCCTTGACCACGAGAGCCTGCAGGGCCTCGGCTATGAGGTTTGGGCCGTCGGTAAGTCGCTCGAGAAGCTCGACGCACAATAGCGTGCCCGACGCCACGAAGGTTCGTGGCGGTGGCCGAGGGCCCTCTATACGCGATCATTTAATTTGGGACTCAAGGCCTAAATATCTCGTCGTCGTCGTCTTCGTCGGGCGAGCCTTTCTCTACGAGTGGGTGGCCGGCGTCGTGCTTCGCGTAAACCACTTTTGTGACCACCTCCCATTCGATCCGGAAGATGGCCCAGACCGTCCGGCGGAAGATCTCGACAACCTCGAAGAATAGCATGCCGGCGCCACGGCCGGGGACGCCGCCGAAAACGGATAGCGCCCAGATGAAACGAAGCGCCATGTCGCCGACCGCAATTGCGTAGTAAGCCCCGTTCGAGCGCGTGATCAGCAGTGGGCGTCGAAGTCGGCAGATCGTAGGTCTGCCGCCACAACAGGAAGTGCCGCGCTCCGCCGGCGAGCGACCGTCAACGTTGGCGAGGCGAAACAGGCCCCAGTCCATATGCACGTCCCAGATGAAGCAATAGGTCGACTGGATGACCGCGGCGAAGACAAAAAGGCGGTCGTTGAGAGCAGAGGGGTAATTCTTTTTGAGGTAGCCCGCGTACACGAGGGGAAAGGCCGTCGAGTACTTCAAGGCGTTCCAAAGGTTCTTTGACTCGCCAGTGATCGAGTAGACCTTGAGGCACTGCATCAAGCGCCACCAGAAGGGCAGCGCGAGCATCACCGCGTTCCACCCCGAGGCGGAGCAAACGTGGTACGACTCATGCCACAGGTCGGTCGAGCGCACGTACTCAGCCGTCTCGTGCACCGCAAAGATGCGGGCCGAGACGCACGTCGTGAGCTGCAAGTCGGAGAATGCCTTCGCCGCCGAAGTCAGGTAGTCGGCGACGATCACATGCCAGAATGTCACCTGCGTGAACGGTGCAATGGCGCTCTCGAGAACCGTGCGGATCAGCGAGATGCGCGACGGGCCGAAGAAGACATTCGAGCACGGCAACGCCGCCAGCAGCAAGAAAACGAGGTGGACGCAGACGTTGGACATCAGCCACGGCCGCCACGTGAGGCCGGGGATCTCGGAGGCGACAAAATGCACGAGGTGAAACGCCAGCAGGACGCAGAAGAGGATGAGTGCGGCATGCAGCGTAGACGACACGCGCTGGACCGTGCCGCCGAGCACGTGCTCGAGCTCGAGCTTCGCGTCCTGGCAGACGCGGACGACCCATGCCCAACCCGCGAGGATGCCGACGAGCAGCAGCGGTGGACGCACTGTCGCATTCTTCCAACAGAGCTTGCTCAGGACTGTGAAGGAGGCGTGGTCGTGGATGTTCGAGCCATAGTTCACGACCGCCAAAAGGCCCACGAGCAGGAATGCGAAGACGAACTGCGTGATCGCCGGGTTAACGCGGTCGACGGCCGGCCGCGATCTTGGCAGGGCTGACATCGAAGGCACGCCTCCAAGTTGCAGATGTCGGCTCCTACTCACCCGAGGGCGCGCCTTCGGCAAAAAAGAGGAGGAGTTCCAAAAGGACGAGTAGAGTACAGGGAGGTATTTGGGTATCCGATACGGTAGGAAGTTACCTTGCTGGCTTCCTTGGAATTTGTACCACCGGGTTTTGCTAGCTGACCTCCGTCGTCCGGCGGGTGATGGCGGGCAACTCCGCTACTGGGCGCCCAAGGTGGCGGAGATTTCTTATTATCGCGGCGGCATGCGTGACACTAATCGCCGCGATTTACGCGAGCCGGCCGCGAGCGCTTGCGACGCCGAATGCGATGATGATGGCACCGTCTTCGCCGTTGCCCGCAGCAGCCGCCGCGCCCGCCTCACGGCCGCCGTCGGCATCGTCCGAGGCAGAGCCGCAGCGACTGCCGGTGACGATCCGCGCGCTGCATAGCGGGCTGTATTGGCAAGTGGTCGGGAGCGAAGAGGCGGCAGGACAGCTCCGTTTGGCGGCGACCGCAAACCCGAGCGTGCGTGGTAGCGAGCGAACGGTCTTCATGCTCGAGAGTGAGGGCACCCCGGGTGAAGGTGGCTGGATGTTGGTGCGCTGGTTGAAGACGCGGCAGCTGGTGGAGGTCGTGCCACCCGGCGTGCCGGGTCGCGAGGACGACGTGTGGAGCGTCGTCCTCTCTCGGACGGACGGCGTGACGGAATTACACAAGTTGCTGATTGAGGACGAGCCGAAGCACGCGCGCTCGTACGTCTGGAGCGTCGCGCTGAAAGGCTACCTCAACACACTCGAGGCGGGCGGCGAGATCGTCGCACACGCCGACGCGCTGCCGCTCCGTGCCGCCGAGCTGCCGCCGCTGCGCGGGGCAGTCGCCGTTGAGCGGCTGCAGGGCGGCGCGAGCTGGCTGTTGCAGGCGCTGGAGCAGCGCGACGCGCAGATCCAAGGGCTTCGGTTGCAGCTCGCCGCCGCCAAATCCGAGATTGCCGCTGTCGAGGTGATCGACCCGACCGTAAGCCGTTCTGGCGACGAGCGCGGCCGCCGCGGCCGCCGCCGCGGCATGCGCACGCGTGCCCGCGGGCAGGACGACGGCGGAAGCGATGGTGATGGTACGCGCGGCCGTGAGGTGGCGGCCGAAGCCGACGTCCTGATCGGACGGCGGCAGCGCCGGCGGCCTCATGCCCACGTGGCTTGCGCGCCGCCGCAGCCGACTGCCGCCGAGATCTCGCGGCTCGTTGCAACTGTCACCACCGCGGCCGCGGTGGGTGTCAACGAGAGCAGCGATGGAAGCGGTGGAGGCTACGGCGGCGGCGGAGCTGGATTTTGCGCGTCTGATCTTCCTGCTTGGAGCTATATGAGCGGTGGCGAGTACGCCAAGTTTGTCAAGGCGATAGCGAGTCGGCTGCGCCTGTCGAACGGAGACCTGCTCCTGGAGCTCGCAGCTGACTGTGGCGGCTCGCTCGGCGCGCTCCAGCAGCTGTACCGCGGCAGGCTGAACACGCTCTCGCTGTATGCCGACACGCTTGCCCTCGCGCGCGCCGAGGTGGCGCGTGCCGCGCCGGTGCCTCTTGCGGACGGCTCGCTCGCACCGATGCCCGGGTCCACCAACTCGTGCGTTTCGGCGCCGACAGAGCTAAAGTGGCTCCCTGGGGATACGTTCGACGCGATCGCAAGTTTCGGTGCCTTCGCCGCTGTCCGCTCGCGCCGCCAGCTCTGCGCCGCGTTCCGCGAGACCTTGCGTGCTTTGCGCCCGGGCGGCCGGCTCCTCGTCGCCGACGCGGAACACGCAGCTCACTGCACCGACGGCTCGAGCGGTGGCATCCGCAGCGGCCATGGCGCGAGGTGCGCAAGTTGCCACTGGGCCGCCGTAGCGCCCGTGGCGTTTTGGCATGCGTGCGCCCCGATCGAGATGGAAGTACTCATCTCAGTGGTCGAGCACTCTGAGCTTGGCGGGACCGGTGGCCACGAGTGCGCCGCTGCGCACTTTGCGTTGCTCGCTTTGCGCTCCTCGGCGGCGCACGAGCTGGCGGTGACAGTCGAGGCGGGGTCAGACGGCGGGAGGGTAGGTGTGCTGCTCTCACTCTCGCAGCACTCAAGCGAGATGCGCGTGCTGCGGCGGGTACGCCACCTCAAAGAGCTGTCAATTGACAACAAACGCATGTTTTGTGGCCTCCACGGCTATTCGCTCGTCATTGGCGAGGACCTGCACCACTGGCGGGAGGCGGAGTGGGATGCGGTGAAGCTGCTTTCACTGCAGCTCTCTCGGTACGACTGGCTGCTATGGACCCCACTTGATTCGCTTTTCGTCGACGCCGCCACCTCACTCGACGGGTACATCGAAGGAACGCGCGCTCAGCTCATTGTGCCGCAGGATGTCGGTGGTGACGGCGGTGGCACGGGCGCGCTAAGTGCGCCGCTGCTGCTGCGCGGCAAATCGGATTGGTCGGCTCGGCTGTTGCAGGAATGGTGGTCTTTTTACGCCGATGGCTACGGCGGTGGTGAGCGTGAGGCCCTCGGGATGCTGCTGCAGGGGATGCACGAGGAGGAGCGCGCGCAGCACGTGCGCTTTGTCGACGTCGGTGGTTGGCTGACGCCGGTGGGCGAGGCGGAGCCGCTGCCTTGGCAGCTGCCGTACCACTCGACCGCCCTGCTCGCGGACTTCGATCCGCGCCGCGGTGGCGATGCGTGCCCTGACCCGGCCACCGATCGGCAGCTGCTCGGCTGTCTGCACACGTACGCCTCGTACCACCTGAAGGCGCTGCAAGCCGCCGACGGTCGCTACCATACGCCACGCGCCTTCGACGTTGTCTCCGTCACGGACGACGCGCCCGCCGGCACTCCCGGCGTCGGTATCGGTGGCGGTGCCGCTACCGCTGCCGATAGGCCCCGCGCGGGGCTACGCGCGCGTACTCCAGCTGGAAAGCCAGCAGCTGTGACCTCGAAGCGCGGGGCTGGGAGCGCGGTGGTGTCGTGCGCGGCAATCGACGAGCGCGGGCTACCGTCGCGCCTTTCATCGTCCGACGAGGCGACGGCAGCGGTTCCAGCTGCAGGGGGCTCGGCCGCGACACTCGTGCAGTCACTTTGTTCGACAGGCTCGACGTGGCGCCACATGCCGCGAGCCCGCCTTGCGCAATTTGTTAAGGCGTTCGGCGCACGCTTGGGAATACAGCCCGGGATGAACGTGCTCGATGCTGGAGCGGCTTGCGGCCACGCCCTCGGTGTGCTGCAGGAGGTGCACCGCGGCAAGCTGCACGCAGTCGGCATCGATGGAAACGGCGCGTCGGTGCGATACGCGCGACGGACGGTGAAAGGCACCTTCTGCGTCGGTGACGTCCGCGAGCTGCGCGGTATTGCAGACGAAACGTTCGACGTTGCGTTCACTGCTGGCACTCTCTCTCTGCTCCGCGGCGAAGACGAGCTGTGTGCAGCGGCGCGCGAGCTCGGTCGCGTGCTGAAGCCAGGCGCGCGTGCGCTCGTTGTCTCCATCCCGAAGCCGACGTGTGCGACCACTCAAGACAGGGACTGGGACTGTCCACGCTGCTACTGGCGCATCGCAGGAATTGACAAATCTTTCTGGGCCAACTGCCTCGCCCGTGGCGGCCAGGGCGAGGGCGCGTACCGCCTCGAGTTCCTCTCCAACACCGAACTCTTCCCGGGGAAGCCGGCGGCGTACTGCCACCGTGAGCACTACTCCCTCATCGTCCACAAAAAGGCACAGCCGGTCGTGCACGTCTATGAGCAGCCGCGGTCGCGCGTCGCGGTGCTCACTGTTGCGTCGACGCCGCCGATCGGCGAGTATGGCAAACAGAAGGTCCATTACCTCGCCGAGATGTCGATCGAGAATAAGCGGCAGTATGCGGCGCAACACGGTTACGAGCTCGTCGTCGCGCAGAATCTACGTCACGGGCGGACGGCGCGGTGGGACAAGGTGATGCTACTGCGGCGGCTGCTGCATTCGTATGAATGGCTCCACTGGGTTGATCTTGACACACTCTTCATGAACATGAAGCGCGCTCCGTTCGACTTCCTCGACTCTGCTTACGACCTGCACGTTGCGAAGGATGCTAACGGTCTCAATACGGGTTCATTTTACGTGCGCTCCTCTGCTTGGTCCGAAGACTTCCTTCGGCGAGTCTGGGAGCACAATGACGGCGGCGCCGGCGAATCAGACCAGCGCTCGATCCGCCACACGATTGAGAAGTTGTCGGACGCCGAGCGCGGCGCTCACGTCAAGTTCTACTCTCAGAAGCTCTTCAATGAGTACCCCGATCCAATCGTCAATTTCAAGAATTGGCGAGGACACTTCCGGTGCGGCAGCGCGTAAACAGCGCCGCGCGCGCCTTGTGCACCGCGGGCCTCCTCGTCCACTTCTGCAGTCCCCGCGCCCGCTTGCCCTCACAACCTCCACTTCACCCCACCAGCTAATCCTCCCCCTCCCCCTCCTTCGCGCCCTCTTCCTAGGGAAGGCGACTATCTCCTCCACTTCCCCGGCACCTTCTGTGGCCTCTCGCCCGACGGCGTGTACACGGACAAGCACCTCCTCGAGTGTCTCCACCGCTTCGCGATCCACTTTGTTGCGGTCGGGCTTTAGTTAGGGTGACCAGTTACTGAGCTCTACTCGTCGTCGTCGAGGAGGTTTAAGGCCTGGTCGAAGTCTGCAGACTGTAACCGCGAGACTCTCGACGTATTGATGGCGAGGTTGACGTCCTCGGCGCAGAACGGGTGCTGCAAGACGCCGTAAACCGTGAGCCGGTCGCGCGCATCGCGCGCGAGCAGCGTCTTCACGAGCTCACGGCCGTCCGACGAGATTTTTGCCCAGCCGGGGTCGTCGAAGTCGAAGTTGGCTGCATTGATTTCACGCAACATGTCCTCCTCGGGCTGCAGAGCGGACGTACCGGGAGCGAGTCGGTGGGAGAGGGAAGAGGGAGAGAGGGACGGAGAGGGGGAGAGGGTGTGGGTGGGGTCGGGTGGGTGGGTCGGGCTGAGGGCGCTGCAGCCGCTGCTATCGCCTGCGAGGTGTCAAACGGGAGACAGCCGCACAGCATCACGTGCAGGCAGATGCCAAGTGCCCAGATGTCCGCCATTGGGCCGTAAGCCGGTGGCGGCTGCGCCATCCGGTCCGCCCAAAAGAAAAGGACCACCTCCGGGGCGCAAAACTCGGGCGTGCCGCACAGCCCACGCAGGCTGTTGCCATCCTCCTCTGTCTCGTCGACCGTAGCCGCGCAGAACAAGTCGCAGAGTGCCACCTCCCACCCGCCTGCTGGCGGCTGCCACACCTGGATGGTCTCGGGCTTGATTGAGCGCAGTGCGATCCCCACGTCATGCGCGGCCTTCACCGCGAGCACGAGGCGCGCATAAATCTGCCGGGCGTCGGCCTCGGCGAGGCGGCCACGCTGCTCGATAAGCGTGTGCAAGTCCACGGGGCAGCACCCTGGTGGGCCTGAGATCTCGCAGACGACGTGGAGGCGCGTCGGGCTTGCGAGCACTTCGTGCAGCCGTGGGAAGCGAGCCGCCTCTTCGTCAGCGGGATTGTCGAGCTTGCGCCACGCGGTCACCGCCGCGCGCAATTGCGCCAGGCGCGTCGTCGTCAGCTCGGCCATGTGGAACTCACGCAACGCGAAAGTGATCCCAGTCTCTATGTGCCTTGCCTCCACCGACCTTGAGTGCGCCCCTGCCAGCGGACGCTTTCGCTCGTAGAGATCACGGAGCGCATTCTCCGTGGGGAGGACGACGTCAGCAACGCCGCCAAGCATACCGTTGGCGCCGTACATACGAGTCGGGACGGCTTTGCGGTAGGAATCCTACTGCGTGTACGCCTCTCGAGCTCTTGGTAAGTAAGTAAGTAAGTGTTTATTGGCACTGAGGTGAGGGAGCCCGCCCCCCACCCCTTTTTTTCCCTTTCTCCCGTCCCCACCCACCCCTCAACCGCGCTCCTTCCTCGCCCGGCAGAGCGCGTCGAGCATTTGGTACTGCGCCTCCGAGAAAATTACCGCCTTCAGTTTTTTCACAAGAGAATCTCGTTCGAGGGGCTTTACACTCTCACGACGTATTCTGTGTGGGTGTGTGGTCTCACTCCTCCTCCGGCCTGGGTGGCAGCCAGCGTGCGTTGGCGGCGGCTGCCGTGTCGCGCTGGGTGCGCAGCGGCGGCGGCGGCGGCGCACAGTCGCGCGGGTCGGGCGGGCCGCCGGCGGCGCGTCCGGTGCCGGCACCGCCGTCGTCGGCACGGTCGCCGATGCCGAGGCGGAGCATGTTGAGACGCATGCGGAGCCGCGACCAGCGCGAGCGCTTCGCCTGCAGACAAAGGAGCGACTTGCCCATTTTCATCTGCAACGACTCGCCGAAGCCGAGGCGCAGCGGCTCGCTCAGCCGAATGAAGGACCCGTTCGACGACTCGCGGTCGTGGAGCCAGAAACGGTCGTCCGAGTGGATGATGAGGGCGTGCTCGCCCGACACCGAGTGGTCAGGGATGACGACGTCGTTGTGGTCAGCGAAGCGGCCGAGAGACGCCGCCGAGTGGTGCGCGAAGCTCACCCAGTGGCGGAGCTTCAGCGACCGGTGGTTCGACCATGACTCGAGCAGCAGCGCTGGCGGGCGGATCATCATTGCCTGCGCCTTTTCCGGGTACCTGCGGGTTGATGGGAGGCGCGCGGTCGGCGAGGAAGACGGGAGGGGAAGGGAACAGCAGCCGAGAAGGTCAGGGCGCTTGGGACAGCTGGCGCGATCGGACCTGGCCTTGCAGATCGAGCAGTGCGTGTTGACCGCCGAAGTGCCCTCCGGTTGGATCCACCGCTGCAGGCAGTTCAAGTGAACGTACTTGACCGAGCCGGTGCATTGACACGGGTTGATCAGCGGGTTGTCCGTGGTCCCTGCCTCATAGCAGATGTAGCACTCGTGGAGTCGCAGTGGCGGCCGAGCCGACTCGCTCTCCTCCTCGCTCTCGTCCACCGACGCTACCGTGTCGCGCGATCGCTCCGCCGCATGGGCGCCGGCGCCGTCATCTAGCAGCGGTGAGAAGGCCGAGACGTCGAGCGCATCCGACGTGAGGCGCACCTTGCTCACGAGGACATACGCCTGGCCCAGCCGGAAGACCGAGCCTTCTTGCAGCTTCCACGGGATGAGCCGCGCACCGCGCATCCCCAGCTTGAGGAAGATGTCGCCGCGGCTGCACGGGAAGCCGGGAGTGCTGGCGCTCGTGTGCGGGCGGTCCTGGTCGTTGACCACGGGGTTGAACCAGAAACCCTGGTCGTCGCGATCGTACTGGATGAAGGCGCGGCGGCCTGACAGCTGTGGTGCAACGAGGGAGGGCGGGCCGATGGGTGAGACGGAGGGGTGCGAGGAGGGAGGGTGGAGCGGAGGGCGCGGGCGTGTGCCAGGGAAGTATGCGGGGAGGCGGCGGCGCGAGGGGGAGGGAGGGGGTCGGAGGAGTTGGGGAAGGGTGGTGGGGGGCGGGGGTAGAGAAGAAGTGCACCTTCCAGTCGCGGATGTAGATCGAGGTTGTGGGGGAGGCAGTCGGCAACTGCTCCTCCGCCGCGCCGTCAGAGTTCCGTGACAGCGCGTTGAGGCTCGCGCCGTTCTCGTCTACAGTGTATTCCTGCTGCACGACTCGCTGCGCCGACGTGCGGTGGCTCTGGTACGTCTGCACCGACACGGTGACCCACCCCCTTGAGCGACTCGCAGAAGACGACATCTCGAAATCGAGCGGAGAGGAAGGGCGTCAGCCCCACCAACTCTGCTGCTGGCACAGAGACTGAGCAATTCCTACGGTCAGTGTGTACTGTACTTGGGAAATTCCTACGTTTGGCTCAGTTTGCTGTATAGGGAGGCCGTGGCACGAGGCACCTGTCTTATGGACCTCGACATTCTTTTGGGGGCGCAAGTGCCGCCACTGCGCGACGGCGAGCCTCTCTGCCTGTCGCCGACTTTGCTCAGAGCCTGGTCCACACGGACTCAGCAGGTTGACACGGGCGAGGCAGCCGCGTTGGCTGTGCTCCACCGCACTGATCCAGCGCACTCGCCCGCAACTTTTTCGCACGCGCTCGGAGAGCTCTTCCTCCCCGCGGGTGGCCGACGACGCCGGAGCCGTGGCCGGGGCCGAGCCCGCCCTGGCACCGCAGCATTGGCACCGGATGCCGCTCCTCGAAAGCGACCGGCCGACGCCGAGCTGGGGCTGTCGAAGCGCACGCGCCGCAGCGCGACTCGCGCCGAGCTGGAGCCGGAGCCGGAGCCGGAGCCGGAGCCGGTGCCGACGGCAGCGCCGGCAGCGCCACGCACGACGGCGCACCAGCGGGTGTCGGCCCACGTCGTGTCGCGGGCGTGCGAGCGGTGCGTGCGTGACGGCCGCCCGGAGTGGCTGCTGCCGCTGCGCACGCTGCTCGAGTCCGGCGCGGTCAGCGCGACGCTGTGCCCGCCGCTGCTTCCCGCGCTGTGCTTGGCGGCGCCGCGCGAGAGGCGCGTGCTGCCGCTCCTGTGCGCTTTTGTGCGCCATGCTGCCGAGATCGCCGAGGCGCAGCTGCTCGGCATCCTCGCTCTCGCTCTGCGCCACCGCCGCGCGCTCCTTGACACCGCCGCCGCCGCAGACGCAGACGTAGACGCCGTCGCGGCTGGCGGCGGCGGCGCGGGCACAGCAGCATCCGAGGAGGTGGCGGGTTGGGAGGAGCTCATCGACGTGATCATCCGGGTGCCACGAAATGATGTCTTCCTGTTGCAGGTCCTGCGTCCGCTTGCGCTGCCGGACTGCGTCCAGCTGCTGCAACGTCTCCTGCAGCTGCTCGCGACGCACGCCCAGAGCTGGCGCGCCGATGGCATCCCGTCGGTCGCGCAGGTGGTCGCGTGGCTGAACGTGCTGATCGACGCGCACTTTTCGCAGCTTCTCGTGCATGCTCCCGCCCACGCCCTGCTCTCTCGCCTCGGAAAGCTAGCGCGCCGCCACGTGCAGCTGTGCTCCGCCACCAAGATCCTCAAGGGTCACGTCGATCAAGCGAGCTCGCGGAGCGGGCTCCCCGCTCGCCCGCCCGCAGACTACTCGGTCGAGCTGCTCACTCTATGAGTGAAACATGGAGATTTTTACGCCATAGCGGCGGCGCGGCTAATACGCTTCGGGATCGGATACACGTTCTAATCTTCGGAGGAGCTCAGCACCTCCTCGTCGCACGCGCCCGCGCGTTCCTCCACCAACGTGGGCAAAGACGCCGCCTCGGGAGCGGGCGCAATGGCGGCGGCGGCGGTCGTCAGAGCGAGCGCCGAGAGCGCAGCGGCGCCGTCTGCCCTTGCGGCCTGTCCGGCGGCGCTGTCGCCGTTGGCCGGCGCCGCGTGCTGCTGACTGTAGGCGCCGGGGCGGCCGTCGAGCGCCGCGGCCGTGGAAGAGGTGCGGCCAGCGGCGTGGACGGGCGGCGGCGGCGGCAGCGGCAGCGGTTGCGAGGCGGCGCCAGGGCGGAGCTTGTGCTCCCAGCAGCGCTGGAGTGTGGCCTCCTGACCACGGCGGTGGGGGAGGAGCGCGGCACGGATTGTGCCCCACTCTTCGCCGTACTGGGCGACGCCGTCGGCGAGCATGAGTTCCTCAGCGGCGGTGAGGGCGACCTCGCCGGCCGACATCTCAACGCGCAGCCGCTTCACAGGGTTATCCTCGGCACGGCGGCGCGTGCAGTTCTTCACGCGACTCTGCAGTTGCGCGATCGTCTTCGTCGGTAGCAGCAGAGCGCGCACGAGGTCAAGACGCTCCATGCCATACCGTCGCAGCCCGAGCGCCAGAAGTTCGTCCTCCGCGGCGCCCCAGATCCCGCGATTCGTGTGCGCGCGCGCTGGGCCGTACTCCGGGTGAAAGTCGAGGCGGAACTCGCTAAGCTCCTTCGCGAGATCGAGGGGTCTCAGCCGCCCTGGCGTCGGCGCATCCTGACCGGCGTCGAAGAGCGGCTTGAGGCCAGATCGCTGGAGCAGCAGCTGAGGCAGGAGGTGGAAGCCTGGCACGCATAGCACCGAGAATGGAGCGCGCTGGGGCGGCTGCGCGGCGGCGCTGCCGTCATGTCTCGTGTCGCCCCGCCGTGCGTGGAGCGGCGTCGCGTAGACAGGCCGGCACCGGAGCTGCTTCGCTGCGAGGGTGACGTCGCAGTGCATGCAAATCTCGGCGAGCATGTTGTAGCACAGCAGCGCGACGCGCGTGAATGCGGGCTCCTGCTCGAGCGCGGTACGCGCGAGCAGCATCACCTGCACAAGCAGCTGCACATGCAGGTGCGTCTGGATCTGTACTTGTCGGACGAAGGACGTGTCCGCAAACGCGTCGACACCGGTCGCGACCCGCCGCGATGACGCACCGCGCGTCGCGCCCGGCGACTCGTCGCTCGGCCCGGCCTCGGCGGCGCTCGCAACGGCGCGCTGCTGCGCCTGCTGCCGCGCCTGCAGCGTCTGGCGCTCGGAGCGGCGACCGGTCGTCGACTCGGTCACAAGGTCTTTCACCTCATCGAGTGGGATCGTGAAGTGGCGGCCGCTCTCCCACTCCTCCTCCGGCTGGCGTCGTGAGGTTGGGTCCTCTTGGTATGAGTAGTCGCGATCGTCGTCGGAGTCCTCCTCGCCGCTGCCGCCCGGCGAGCGCACGTCGGCGTGCACTTGCACCAGGAAGCGCCGCCACTCAAGCTCGTCGCCCTCCTTCGTCACCGCCCGGCGCGGAGGCGACGGCGCTGGCGACACCGCGTTCAGGGCCTCCTCGAGCTCCTCGAGGTCGCGGTCCGCGAGCGAGAAGTGCGCGCGCGTCCGTTTGGCGATTGCGCCGCGCGGGCCAGTCGGAATCGAGTCGCCGGCCAGCGAGCTCGGCGCGCCGGCGGGCATCCCGTCGTCGCCCGGGGGGTGGGGGCTGCCAGCCAGCCTCGCCGGCAGCTGCTGCGAACGCTCCACCGACTTCGTGCCGGCCAAAGCGTCTGCGACGGCGACGGCGCTGGGAGCTGCCGGCGTGCGCAGGACCACCTCGTCCGGCTGCCAGTCGGTGTCATCCTCGTCCTCGTCGTGCTCGTCGCCGGCCTCTGCCGCCACGTCCATACACACCGAGGCTGGGTCATCGTTGTCCGCGTCCTCCCCCTCGTCGGCGTCGTCCGGCGCGGCAGCAGCTCCGCGCTCCGCGTCCTCCCCGGGTTCCCAATCCTCGTCAGCGTCGTCGTCGTCGGAGCTGGACGGCTCCCGCAGCATGCCCGAGGAGGCGCCAAGCCCTGTGCGCCGCTTTCGCCTGGAGCTGTACCGCTAGGAGCTCCTAGTGTGGTGGAGCTATCTCCAGCGAGGTGAAGCGGAATTCGCGAGCACGCTCGCTTCACAATCGCTTCCTCTCGTGTCGAGTGTCGATCGTGAACCCCACGCTCGAGCCCACCGCCACGAGCCCAACCAAGCACCCGCCCTCCTCTCCCTTGTGAGCGCACTCGTGAACTCGTGAACTGAACTGTGTGTGTAGAGACTGCAAGAATGCAGGCGCGTAGGTGGTCGGGTGCGACCGTCTACGCGCCGAAGTTACC
>MDTD01106540.1_pt1 | contig 15763 bp, 11 predicted proteins | sample 811221 | NCBI WGS metagenome assembly MDTD01 (sample SAMN05326646, study PRJNA326480) | marine metagenome | isolation source: seawater | place: Pacific Ocean: South West | collected 2011
AAGGACAGCCATTCATCTGGAGCAAGCGTCACCGCTTGCCTCTTGCGACCTACCCGTCTCCAGCGCGGGTCACGCCAAAGGAAACCTATTTGGTCTTGCTCCGAACGGGGTTTGCCCTGCCACCATTGTTACCAATAGCGCGGTGCGCTCTTACCGCACCCTTTCACCCTTACCTTATCGATAATAACATCTTAAGGCGGTTTGCTTTCTGCGGCACTTTCCGTAGACTCTCGCCCCCCAGGTGTTACCTGGCGTCCTACCCTGTGGAGCCCGGACTTTCCTCTGCAACATTCAAAATGGAAAACTATTGTCCAATCCAAAATTACAGCGACTGCCTAGTCGACTCAAGTTGGAGTTTAACACACTTGTAATAGAAACTATGGCGTCTGCACTTTTTTGTCGCTTCGACACATCAGCCTTTTAATACATGCCCATCTGGCAACTGTTTAAATACCCATAAAGCAAGTTTATGACGCATATTCGGATCGCTGATCTTATCTTTAGCTAAGGGTTGAATAAGCTTATCCTCTACCAGAACGCGATAAAGGAACTCCACTTTTAATTTCGCTGAGTCATGATCCTCAATTTCCCCATAACCGCGCTTTTCAGCATAGACTGACCCAACTTGCAATGCTTTTTTTAAAAGCTCATTTTCATGTTTTAATTTGACCATCGTATACAACCATCAAAAGCATTCACCCAACAAACCTTCGAGCGTTGAAAAACAATCTCATCCATCCACTATTTTCCCCCCAGTCATCCGGATGCCAAGAGTTTTGAACAGCTCGGAATACCCTTTCAGGATGAGGCATCATTAAAGTAACTCGCCCGTCCTCACTGCAAAACCCTGTGATACCATCAGGCGAGCCATTAGGATTTTCAGGATAATTTGTGGTGGTTTGCAAATTATTATCAATAAATCGAAGAGCCACAAGGCCGTTAGCCTCAAGTTGATTCTGTACTTCCACCGATCGAAATTGAGCTCGCCCTTCACCATGAGCGATGGCTATAGGCAAATGGGATTCTGACATGTTTTCAAGCAAGACTGAAGGACTCTTTTCAATTTTGACTAACGAAAAACGAGCCTCAAATTGCTCCGACAAATTCCGTTTGAATTCTGGCCAAAACTGCGATCCAGGAATTAAATCTCTCAGTTGTGACAACATTTGACATCCATTACATACGCCCAAACCAAACGTCTCAGAACGCCGAAAAAAATTTTCAAATTGATCTCGAGCCCTTGAATTGAATAGGATTGTCTTAGCCCATCCTTGGCCAGCTCCCAAAACATCCCCGTAAGAAAAACCACCGCAGGCCACCAAACCAAAAAAGTCATCAAGACTTACCCGACCAGACAAAATATCACTCATATGAACATCCACAGAAGAAAAACTTGCTTTATCAAAGGCGGCAGCCATTTCAACATGCCCGTTTACCCCTTGTTCTCTAAGAATTGCTACCTTGGGCTTAACTCCCGAGAGAAAGGCCGGCAAGAGCACCTCATCCTGCGGATCATAACTTAGCCCAACTGATAGTCCGGGGTCATGGAGCAGAGCTTTTGAAAATTCTTCCTTAGCGCATTCGCTATTATCTCGAAGAGATGCCATCCTGTATGAGGTTTCAGCCCATATTTGTTCTAACTTGCCCCTAGGTTCACTGAAAACTTGGGCTCCTTGAACGTTGATGCATATTAGGTCATCGTTGTTTAAAGTACCAATGTCTTCAGCAGGCACTCCCGCTCCTCGGAAGCGCTTAATTATTTCCGAGCTATCCTCCGCAAGAACTTGAATTACCGCTCCAAGTTCCTCATTAAACAAAATAGGAATTAGTCCAGGCGCATTCTGCTTTATGTCGAGGGTGATGCCCACACGACCGGCAAAGGACATTTCAACCAGCGCCACGGCTAATCCCCCATCAGAACGGTCGTGGTAAGCAAGAATATCACCCGACTGATTAAGATCTTGCAAAGTATTAAAAAACCCTTGTAATACGGTCGGATCCTCCAAATCTGGGCAGTTTTCACCCAAATGATTATTTACCTGAGCTAATATTGAACCCCCCAAACGGTTAGCACCTTGACCAAGATCCAGAAATAATAATCGACTTTCGCCTTTATCGACACGCAATTGCGGGGTCAGTGTTCTTCTCACATCGAGAACTGGGCTGAACGCACTTACAACGAGCGATAGGGGCGCAGTCACTGACTTGCTTTCTTTCCCATCTGTCCAGATAGTACTCATTGACATTGAATCTTTGCCCACCGGGATGCTTATTCCCAAGCGAGGACAAAGCTCCATTCCGACGGCTTTGACCGTTGAAAATAGCTTCTCATCTTCACCGGGGCTTCCAGCTGCGCACATCCAATTGGCAGAAAGACACACATCTGACAGTTTAGAGATTCGAGAAGCTGCGATATTAGTTATTGCTTCGCCTATGGCCATTCGACCCGATGCTGGAGCATTCATCAAAGCTATCGGAGTCCGTTCACCCATCGCCATCGCTTCACCATAAAAACTATCATAGCTGATCGTGGTGACGGCACAATCAGCGACCGGAACCTGCCATGGTCCAACCATCTGATCGCGAGCTACCATCCCACCTACACTTCGATCTCCAATGGTAATCAAAAACTTTTTGCTGGCCACTGTAGGGTGCCGAAGTACTTTGTCAAAGCTATCGTTAAGATCGAAAGAATCAGTTTGAAATGGTGCGGTTTGGGCCGCCAATTTAACGGCTTCACGGTGCATTTTAGGAGGCTTGCCAAATAAGATAGACATCGGCAAATCAACCGTGGTAGCGTTGAGAAGTTTGTCATTTACTCGAATGAAACGATCTTTCGTAGCCTCCCCCACTATGGCATAAGGGCATCGCTCCCTTATGCAGATAGCCATAAACTTTTCTAGATTCGTTTCTGCTACTGCTAAGACATAACGTTCTTGAGCCTCATTGCACCATATTTCCATGGGCGACATGCCCAGATCATCATTGGGAATTTCTCTCAGTTCAAATCTTCCCCCTGCACCTCCATCTTTCACCAGCTCTGGCAAAGCATTTGACAAGCCTCCAGCCCCAACATCATGGATGAAGGCTATCGGGTTATCTTCTCCAAGCTGCCAACACTGATCGATCACTTCCTGACACCGCCTCTCAATCTCTGGGTTTTGCCGTTGCACTGACCCGAAATCTAAGTCGCTATGACTGGTTCCAGATTTCATGGAAGAAGCCGCTCCACCTCCCAGACCAATAAGCATAGCAGGCCCACCTATGACCAGAAGCTTGTCACCAAATTCAATGCTTTGCTTATGCACATGCTCCGCACGGATATTACCATGCCCCCCAGCAATCATGATTGGTTTGTGGTAACCGCGACGACGCCCATCAAAAGTCACTTCAAAACTTCTGAAATAACCGCACAGATTTGGTCGGCCAAACTCATTATTGAATGCAGCCGCTCCGATTGGACCCTCAAGCATAATATCTAATGCTGAAACAATGCGTTCAGGATACCCATACTCTTCTTCCCAACATTGCTTATAATCAGGCACGCAAAGGTTGGAGACACTAAAACCCACCAAACCGGCCTTGGGTTTTGCTCCTAGGCCTACAGCCCCCTCATCGCGAATTTCTCCGCCAGCTCCAGTTCCAGCTCCCGCAAAGGGAGATATCGCGGTAGGATGATTGTGAGTTTCCACCTTCATGAGCATATGGATAGATTCATGTTTGTAAGCATACTTCTTTGTGTGAGGGTCAGGAAAAAATCTGCCCCCTTGATTTCCTGCGATCACCGCCGCGTTATCTGAGTATGCAGACAGCACTCTCTCCCCACCTTTTTCGGTGGTATTTCGAATCATGTCGAAGAGCGAGTTCTTTCGATTGACTCCGTCTATTGTCCAACTTCCATTGAAAATCTTGTGTCTGCAATGCTCCGAATTCGCTTGGGCAAACATCATAAGTTCGGTATCGGAAGGGTTTCGTTCCAATCCTTTAAACGAGGATACCAAGAAGTCCATTTCATCATCGGCGAGCGCCAATCCAAGATCCGCATTTGCTTTATTGAGAGCCGAAATACCGCCGGTCAATACATCAATATGGGTATGGTTTGCTGGCGAACCGTGAGCAAACAACGCTGCTGCCTGAGCGGCAGAGTGCAGCACCGTCTCTACCATTTGGTCATGAATCAGGTCAGCTACTAACTCTTTTTCGCCCGCCGAGGGTTCCGAAAAAAATGATATTTGATGCGCTATACCACGTTCGATGCGTCGCACCGAATTCAACCCGCAGTTGTGAGCAATATCCGTAGCCTTGCTAGCCCAAGGGGATATAGTTCCAAGGCGAGGAACCACCAAGAAAAGCAGGCTCTCAGAATTATCCTTAGCATGGTGCTCAGAGACGCCCAGCAGATCTTCAAGAATTTCTTTCTCATTAACCGAAAGCAGAGTTTCGTTATCGACAAAAAAAACATTATCTGCCGCTAGCGACTCTATATTCGGAACTTGAGTCCGCAGTCTCAATAACAGCCGTCTATATTTAAACTCGTAAGTTAAAGACTCTCCGTAAAGAGTAATCATAAATATCTAACTCGCAAAAAACTTCCTCATTTTAGCTTAAAAAAAAAGCAAGTGCAGACTGGGTGTTCAAGAAAGACTACAATTTAAACCAATAAGGGCAAAAAGCTGCACAAGCCCCCACTCTTTAAGCATAACTAAACAGATCACTGCAAATGAGCGACCGAGAGAGGACAACCCCGACCAAAAATAACTTGATATTTTTTCCCGTGGCGCCTCTGATACTCTTAATCGCCATCACTACGCTTGATAGAAAGACCGACCTTCAAAGACTGTCAGCAAAAGGCTCAATAACATTAATGACAACCATTAGCCCGATCACATATTTCTGGGATCAAAGTGGCCAACATGGTTTCGAATTCATCATCGCGAAGGCTTTTGCCGAGAGCCTTGACTTGAAACTAAATGTTTTAGTGGTAGAGTCACTCCAAGAGCTACTTTCTGTGAATCATCGAGCAGCTGATTTTGTCGCCGCCAACATCCCTCAAAGTGAAGCTCTTAAGCGATCGCTCAAGGTTGCGATGCCGCACTATCAAGTAACTCAGCAACTGATATATGGAAAGAGCGGCCAAAAGCCTCTTGATCTGCAATCACTTAGCGGATCCATAGCCACATTAAAAAGTTTTTCTCATAATCAAGAATTATATAATACAAATAATTCTCAATTGTCTATAACCGAAATAGACTCTGCCAATAGCAGCGATCTTGTAAGGATGGTCCACGAGAGCGAGGTAGACTTCGCAGTAGTGGATTCGCTAGCATATACGGTCACTCGACACATCTACCACAAGGCAAAGCTCGCGAATATAAGCCTAGACTCTCAGAGCATATCGTGGTTTTTCCCTAAGGGTAGCGATGACAGTCTCGTAGAAGCCGCAAACAAGTTCCTTGAAGACTTTCGATCAACCGGCAAGCTAGCCAAGCTTAAACGACGCCTTTTCTCCCATTCAAAGCGTTTCTCAGCTGCCAACTCACAGACTCTTGAAAAAATGGTGTCAGCCCGCCTCCCAAGTTATCTGGAAATGTTTAGAAAAGCCGGTAAGACTAATGATCTGGAATGGGAACTGCTGGCGGCGATAAGTTATCAAGAATCACATTGGAACCCGGAGGCTAAATCACCCACCGGCGTGCGTGGTATGATGATGTTAACCAAGCGTACCGCTATAGAAATGCAGGTTGATAATCGACTTGATGCGGAGCAAAGCATCAATGGAGGAAGTAGATACCTGGCGAAACTTAAAGCTCGGTTACCCGAGGAAATTACCGGTCCTGACCGTACTTGGTTCGCGCTAGCAGCATACAATGTGGGCTATGGCCACATGGAGGATGCAAGAAAACTCACATCACGAGCCAACAAAAACCCCAACCTATGGGTAAATGTGCGCGACCACCTAAACTTACTTAGAAATAGAGATGTGTATCGGACTGTGAGGCATGGTTACGCTCGCGGCGATGAGGCGGTCGCCTATGTCGATAACATCCGTTACTATACTAACTACATCAGACTTCACTTCCTATCTCAACGAAATCGCGAGAAATAACAGGCCTTTCTTGCCCCCCTTAAACTCTCCAAAGTAAGGCTACTCTCTAGGCTTGCGGCGTGCAGCAAAAAATTCTTTCATAAGATTACTGCATTTATCATGCAAAACCCCCCCATACCAATCAACAGAGTGGTTAAAATTTGTTTTTTCCAGAAGTCGTAAGTGACTTTGCAACGCCCCTGCACGAGGTTCTAAAGCACCAAAAATTACACGCCTGACCCTGGCATGCAGAATGGCGCCAACGCACATTGCGCAGGGCTCTATTGTGACATAGAGGTCACAATCAACTAAGCGATAGTTGGAGAGTTTTTTTGCGGCGGATCTTATTGCGACTAGCTCCGCATGTGCGGTCGGATCACATGTTGAAATCGATTGGTTAAAACCTGATGCAATGATCTGATCACCACTGACAAGAACTGCGCCAACGGGCACTTCTCCAGCTGTTTGGGCAAACTCTGCCATTTGCAAAGCTTTGCGCATAAAGTGCTCATCACGCATTGCGACACCCTCTGAAGTTCCCACTTTCTTAGCGTCCTCTTCGTATTGCTGTTAAAAGTCTTCCCGTATCCCATCGTGGGAATGCTTGTATCATGCATACAACATATCAATCGTAAGACGTTAAGCCTCTCAGACAATGGAGCTTAAATGTCAATAGATCAAGAGTTGGAGGTGAATTGTTGTTAGCGGGGTGACATTTTAGTGACACCCAGATTGAAATTGAAAAACATTGGAATTAGCATCAAGTTTAGCAGGGCATGAATCCAAAGAATCTGCACCGCCATGAGCTCGAAGCTCCACATCGATGTCAAAAAGACGAAACCTAGAACAACCAAAGAACGAACAACTTCCAACCAAGTTGAAGTTTTTCCACTATCTAAATCTAAATGGCCAGCACTTATGAATGCAGAGGCTGCGACAACAATGGCGAAGGACGCGATTTCAAATTCACTAAGATTTTTTTCGGCAATAATTACAACAAACGTTAGGAAGCTATATGCGACAAATTGCGAAACAGCAAAAACCTGGTGATTCAGAGATGTTCTGGTTTCATACTTTACCTGATCTGGACTTGTCAAATTATGTGTTGGAAAACGCTCCTGAACGTCCTTGGGCCGCCATCCAGTCCTAGAACCCCAAATTCTCAACTTATCTTTTAGCCTTTCAGTTTGCCAAGCGTCACATGCCATCTGATAATATACTTCCATGTTTGCCCACAATGGATCCCAGCTGCGCAAAGGCTTTAAGGTGCCATAGATTGGTTTTTCCAAGACAGTTTCATCTACGAAAGTTCCGAATACCCTATCCCACAGGATAAATACCCCACCATAGTTAGCGTCTATATAACGCTTATTACAGGCATGATGTACCCGGTGATTTGAGGGGGTCACTAGAAATGTCTCCAGAAAGCCTAGTTTACCGACATGTTCAGTATGGACCCAAAACTGATAGACCAGATTAACTGCTGCAATCGTAACGAAAACGTCAAACGGCACGCCCACTAAAAACATTGGGACATAGAAGATCCACGCAAATAAAAAAGAGGTGCTGGTCTGCCTAAGTGCGGTCCCCAAATTATAATCCTCGCTCTGATGATGCACTACATGACTAGCCCACAAAAGGGTTCTCTCATGGGATAGGCGATGTTGCCAATAGTAGCAAAAGTCGTAAAGCAGGAAAGCGAAGAGCCATGTCATCCAAGAGTCAAGAGGCATCAGGTTCGGCTTCAAGTGTCGAAGAATTGTCGCATAGACCAAACTATTGATCCCCAGATTCAAAACCGATGGAAATCGACTCAAGACACCCAATGTCAAGCTACAGAGAGTATCATTGAGCCGATAGGTGTTTTTTTGTTTGTGAATCCCATACAGGAATTCACACAACATCAGCACACCAAAAACTGGGATTGAATATAAAATAACGAGTGATTGCCCCATGGCCGACTGCTCTATGCCCCTCAGAAAATTATATTATAAATTATGGTGACTTCTAATTTTCTCAATTATCTCTTCTCTCTCTGACACAGTGGTTTCATCAAAGGTTAGGTACAATTCGATGAGCGGGCTCACGCTTATGGTCCAAAGGCCAGTAAATGGAGTGTTAAGATCGGCAATCACAATGTATAGTAGATGCACGCAAGCCGTTATCGATCCAACCATAAAACAATGAATCCAAGGTTCCATGCCAGCATTTATAATAAAAGCAGCTACTAACACCACTGACATATACATTAATAGATGTTTCAAACGCGGGGGCAGCTGCTGGTTTGCAATGCTAATCCGTTCCGTACGGAGACTGGTAATCGATGACATCTCCGCTATCAAAAAGTGCAAGGCCTCGCGATCACTCTCATTATTCACCCCCACTTGATTAACAGCATGCATGACGTCATATAACTCCTTCGAGGTATCCGAGTTGAGCACGGCATAATCGTCATTCATAGTGCTCCACTCAATAGTGGCAACCGAGTGGACATATTCTTGCAATTCTTTTTTTACAGATCGTTTAATGTCTTCTTGACCGTCCACATAAAGAAGAAAGTCTCTTACGTCACTAATGGCATTCAGCTCAGCTTCTACAACTTCAGATAACTTGTTAAATCGGTTTAAAACCTCAACCAATAGAAAGCCGGATACGATGGCATAGATCATGCCGAAAACCGAATAAAATTCCTCCCAAGGGGCAAGACCTCTCGATACCGAAGCCGTATGGTCGCCCACATTCAACCAGAACGCGATATAGATCGCAGCCAAAGTAGAAGCTAATATTGGCAGCAAGGCACCTGTTACATTATTGCGGTTTTCTTGATTAAGAACGTCCATAGCTAGCAATTTTTTTGACTTATTAAGGCTCATAGCTTTTCCAGTTTTCTATCAAACTCCTCAGAGAATATATGAGCTTTAACACACGCACAATTTTTATTTAATATATTAATTCGATGACCGATACACCGCATTTGCCATCGAATAGCAGAACCTAGTACTGAGACTAAAGAGGCGATGCTAGATCGCATTGACAAAATCTGAATCTGTTCACGACGAAGGTTGGATCTTCTCCGGGTTTGCTTTACTCAAATGAGAACCGAATTTAGCGTCACTCCTATAGCTATTGAAACAAAAGACACAAATAAAAACTAAGGTCATCAAAATGATGATGGTTGGTGCCGGAGCGCTATCAATAAAAAAACTTAAATAAACCCCAGCCAATGAACATGTAAGTGACACTCCAACGGAAATCGCAACCATTGATCGAAATTCGGCGGTCAACAGCAGCGCAGTCGCCCCAGGTGTTATTAGCATGGCTATAACCAAGATCATGCCTACGGCCTTCAATGCTCCCACAATTGTCATGGAAAGAATGGACAAGAGCCCGTAATGAATCATCGACACAGGCAACCCGATAGCCTTTGCATGTTGCTGGTCAAAAATAAAAACAACCAAATCACGGCCCTTGTATATGAGGAAGCCAAGCACAAATGCAGCAATCAATCCCGCATCAATGATGTCGCGCCAACTAATCCCAAGGATATCTCCAAACAAAATATGGTCCAGATGAACTTCTGTCTCAATTTTTGTCATTAACACCAAGCCTAGCGCAAACATTGACGAAAAAACTACTCCCATCACCGTATCTTCCTTTAAACGGCTATTTCGTTTCAAAAATCCGGTACACAAAGCACAAAATATACCGGCAGTGAAAGCCCCAATAACGAAAGAGACGCCGGCCAAATAAGCTAGAACAACGCCGGGCAAGACTGAATGAGAGATAGCATCGCCCATTAATGACCATCCTTTTAATACCAAAAAGCAAGAAAGAATAGATGTTGGTATCGCCACTAAAAAAACTATCGCAAATGCCTGTAGCATGAAAGTAAAGTCAAACGGCTGCAAGAGCACACTCATTGGAAAAGCTTCTATCATTAATGAATCCCCTCACCGGGGGGATTTATACTTGCACTGTTGTGCAAACCATCTGCGCTACGAGAACGAGCAGCTAGGTAACCGTACTTGGGCGCTATCAAAAAAACGGCCATAAAAATTGCCGCCTGCATTAATACGATGACGCCTCCAGTAGCGCCATCTAAAAAAAAGCTCAAATACGCTCCAACTGAGGAGGTGCCAGCTCCAATTACCACGCTGATAGAAATGATCCGGCCAAATCTGTCACTTATCAAGTAGGCAGTGGCGCCTGGGGTGATAACCATTGCTATCACCAAAAATGCACCCACTGTCTGCAGGGCTGCCACGGTACACGCGGACAGTAAAATAAAAAATAGCATTTTTATGTGGTCAGGGTTTAAACCAATACTCTTTGCATGATTTTCATCAAAAAAAACCACCAGAATGTCTTTCCATCTCCAAACCAATATGGCTAAAGACACAGTGCTAATTATCAGCAGTTGCAGAGAATCTTCCGGACTAATAGATAAAATATTGCCAAGCACTATGGTCGTGACATCGACAGACACTGGGGAAATTGAGACCATGAATAAACCCAAACCGAAGAATGAGCTAAAAATAAGCCCGATAATGGCATCCTCTTTCAATTTTGAACGACGGCTCAAAAAGAGCATGGTGCTTGCTGCTAGACCTCCTGAAAAGAAAGCTCCGAGGGCAAATGGCAAGCCCAGCATGTAGGCTCCGGCCACGCCAGGCACGATCGAATGCGACAGCGCGTCCCCCATCAGGGACCAACCTTTCAGCATCAAATAAGCACTCAAGAAACCACAAACACCACCAACCAAACCACTTACTACGATCGCGCTGACCATATACTGATAATTAAATGGTGCAAGCCAGTCCACTATTCTCTATCCGTCAGTATCCGCTGGATTAGTTTTTATCCATTTAACCGGCGTCGGGCAAGGTAAGAACTTTTCGACGTCAGCCTCTCCATATAGCACTACTGGTCTCTCGTCATCAGATAAGACAGTAACCTGACGACTGTCATCATCATCATGAAGCTCTTTTCCAGTCAGCACAAAGCGTCTCAAAACTCCTCCAAAAGCCAGCTGAAGATTATCTTGCGTAAATACTTCACGAGTTTCGCCAGCTGCTAGAACCGTCCCGTTTATTAAAACAGCTCTATCACAAAACTCGGGCACACTTCCCAAGTTGTGAGTTGAGACCAATATGACTTTGCCATCTTCCCGCATGTCCTTAAGTAGAGACATGATCTGCTCTTCAGTATTGACATCAATCCCTGTAAATGGCTCGTCTAGCAGCACAACTTCACTCTCTTGAGCCAGCGCTCGAGCCAAAAAGACTCTCTTCTTCTGTCCTCCTGACAACTCGCCGATTTGACGACGCCGCAGTTCATAAATTCCAACGCGCTTCAATGCCGAAGTAACTTTTTCATGATCTTGAGACCTGGCCACTCTGAACATGTTCATATGGCCATAGCGGCCCATCATAACCACATCTTCGACCAAAACTGGAAAATTCCAATCAATGTCTTCAGACTGAGGTACATAGGCGACCTGATTCGCTTTCATTGCTGCAGATACGCTCTGCCCTAAGATCTGAACGGAGCCCTTAGCCAAGTTCACTAGGCCCATAAGTGATTTGAAAAGGGTGGATTTACCGCTACCATTTACGCCCACTAGAGCAGTTATCGATCCAAGTGGCAAACTGAAAGTTGTGTCCCAAATAGCGGTGTGACCATTGTTATACGTCACTGTTACATCCTTGATGTCAAGCCCAATCATTGATCCAAACCATCAGCTATTGTAAGCAACGTAATTTTCATTAAATCTATGTAGGTAGGAACAGGCCCATCTGGACCGCTCAATGAATCTACGTAAAGAACACCAGCATACTTCGCACCGGTCTCCCGAGCGACCTGCCTAGCCGGCTTAGATGACACAGTGCTCTCGCTGAACACAGCTATTATCTGGTGCTTTCGAACACGATCTATGACCCTACGAACCTGCTGCGGCGTGCCCTGGCCATCTGCGTTAATGGGCCACAGAAACAGCTCTTGCAGAGAATAGTCTCTAGCGAGGTAACTGAAAGCTCCCTCACTGGTAACGAGCCATCTGTTTTTCTCCGGCAACCTTTCAAGACGTTTCCTAAGGGGTTCTATCGAGGCCTTCAACTGAGCACTATACCGCTTTGCATTGGCATCATAAATTGCTGCGTTCGTACCATCTAGCTCTATCAAAGCTTGACGAATATTATCTATGTATATCAATGCATTTTCGAGCGACATCCACGCATGAGGATTCGGTTTGCCGAGATATGGGCCTCCAGAGATACTTATTGGCTGAACGCCACTAGATACCTCAATTTTGGGAATGTCCTTGAAGTTTTTGAAAAAGCGGTCAAACCACAGTTCCAGATTCAGCCCGTTATACAAGATCAAGTCGGCGTCATGCACGCGACGGATATCGCTGGGCGTTGTCTGATAATTATGGATTTCCGCATTAGGTTTTGTTATCGATTCTACTACAGCGGCATCTCCCGCAACGTTTCGCGCCATATCTGCGATAACGGTGAAAGTAGTGGCTACCTTGAGTTTTTCCCCAGAAAAGGCAGAAGTCCAACCGGATTGAAATAAAAATACGATAAACAAGATCGTTAAAGATTTCCCTCGATTTCGATGATTAGAAGACAACACGTTTAGACCTAGCAATTTTCAAAAACAAATGACAGGAAGTTTGCTGATAATATTGGGTAAACACCATCCTACCAATTACATTTTAAGATCTAGCATCGTATGTGGCGGCGAAGGCATTGTTTTAATTATTTTCTGATATGAATACTAGAATCATTTCATCTCGCATAGTTGATCATACACCAGCACGCTCTTCGGAATGAAGTACTTTATTTTGGATACACCCCAAAAAGACCCTGTTTTGCTCAAACTGAGAAACCCCTCTTAAACTAGACATCCCCCACCTGACAGGCTAACATCGTGGATTAAGCCATTTTTAGGCCTGAATAAGCTGGTTTCCACCAATTACTCTATGCTCAAATTGTAGGAACCATTAAAATTAAATCAATAATGTAGGGATGGAGAGAAGCATATGAGCACCAATCCAATAAAAAAATATTTTGCGCTAGTTGCATCTGCTATTGCCTTTGGGGCTAGTGTGTCTGCACCTGCAGTTGCCCAAGATGGTGCAAAGCTAGATGAGATTATCGTAACTGCTCGTAAAAGAGAAGAGAGCCTAACAGATGTTCCAGAGTCAGTAGTTGCTATATCAGGAGAGACAATCGTCCGACAGAACATGAAAACCTTGGATAAGATTGGCATGACTGTTCCCAATTTCAACCTCAACACAAGATCAGATGGATACCCGAACGTTACCATGAGAGGCCTAGGCGCATTCAGTCTGACCCAGGGCGTCGGATTTTATCTCGACGATGTCCAACTCATCTCCGACCCTTCTTCAAGATTCGGTGACCTAGAACGAGTTGAGGTGCTGAAGGGACCACAAGGCGTTATGTATGGGGGCAACAACATCGGTGGTGCAGTGAAATTTGTAACGAAGCGACCATCGCCCGAAGCTGTATCGGGTAACATAAAACTGATGGCGGGCCAGCAGAGCTCGACTGACTTTGAGGGTTCCATCAACATTCCGTTAAGCGACGATTGGGCTATGCGTGCATTCGCATACATGCGAGAAGATGATGGGTTTATGTACAATATTACAACCGACGACGACGAGATTGCTGGGTACAAAGAAAAGGGTGGAAGAATCCAACTAGCGGGTCCTCTCTCGGACGATGTGTCGCTGTATGCTGCTGTTCGCTTCAATGAGTGGGATGGCCACAACAACAATTGGGTCAGAGAAGCCGGCGGGATCCAACCACGCGACTTTCAGTACAATTATGTGTCCGACATTGATAGCCCGTCAAAAAGCGAGAAGGAAACCACTGGTGCTCATCTAGAACTGTTGTGGGAAAACGATGGTTTTGATGTTACCTACATTGGCTCCTACACCGAAACAGAGGCTGATCGCCCTGTCGATGTAGATCTAGTTTACGAATTATGGTTTGACGGCCATCAAGTGGAGGACTTTGAAACCAGCTCCCATGAGCTCCGCTTTTCCTCTAATTCAGATGGAAATTTGCAATGGCAGGCAGGTCTTTACACGCTCACTTTTGAAAAATCAGAGCGATCTACACAAACTTTTGGGCTCTGGACTGGTGCGGGAGTTCCAATTACTATCAGAAGCGCTTGGTATGATGCCGAAAGAGAGCATACCGCCGCTTTTGGTAACTTGAGCTATCAGTCGGGTCCATGGTCAATCGATTTTGGGGTGCGAGCCGATTCTTGGGAAAATTCTATGCAGGTGGTTGATATAGAAACTAATGGCAAAATCGTTGATAACATGATCGACGGAACTGAAGTTATGCCTCGGTTGTCTATATCGCGCGCACTGAACAACGATTCAATGCTTTATATGACCGCCTCCCAGGGTTACGAGCCAGGCGGTGTTGGCTATGAACCCATGATCGTAGATGCCAACGGCGTCCCCCAGAGATTGCCAGTATGGGAGAAGGAAGAAGCGCTTCAAGTCGAGTTTGGTTGGAAGGGCACCTTTGGAGACGGCAGAGGCACCGCAGCCATCGCGGCTTTCTGGATTGACTATGATGATAGAATCTTCACTGGAGTTGTGACAGAACCCGATGGCTCTATATACGAGCAAATGACAAACGTCGGAGACTCTGAGCAAACCGGCTTGGAACTTGAGTTGGCTGTGCAGGCCACAGACAACCTCCTTTTGTCAGGAGCGATCGGGTTTTTGGAAGCAGAGTGGGATGATGGCACCATTATTGGTGGTGTTGACATGAGTGGCACAACCCCATCAGGGGCTGTAGATGACGGAATGGCATTGGCGGCGAACTATGCCAGACCTATGGGAAATGGTGTGGATTTTGTTTTTGACCTACAGATAAATTATCGTGGCACTATGCGCACGATGCCACCCGGCTCGCCTCTTGACAATGACGACTACCAAACTGTAAACGTGGCTACTGGGTTTAGAACGGACAGCTGGGAGATTATATTGCATGCCGAGAATTTGACCGATGAAAAGTACTATCACGATGTGGAAAATAATTTCCCTAATCTGGGTCCTAATGGCATATTCGATGATGCCTCGGACCCCCTGATGATTCTGGGAACCGCTGGGCTACCACGTCTGATATCGGTAAGTGCGAGGTACCAGTTCTAATAAAAAATTCAGTTGATTTAAAGGCGCCATAGAGTTATGGCGCCTTTTTTTGTATGGCCTCAAATTGAGCTGAAAAAGCATAGGTGAGAGAATATGTACTAACAATGCTTATCAAGACAATCACTTTCTGTATGCTTGCCTGATTCACCATCTCAATCTCACTGTCCAGAGCACTGCCGCTAGTCAACTGATAAATAACATAACCCGTGACCGAGACAAGATAGGCAATTGTTATTAGTGTGAATGAGTTTTGCACAGCGCTCCTATATATGACGATGACATACAAAAAGGCTCCAGGAACGAGCAAGCGAAAAGCATTCGATGCGAAAAAGATATGGAGATCTGTAAACAAATCATAGGGGGTCAAGCCGACTCCTGCAAAAAAAACCATTCCTATCACGAAAAAGCACGAACCTGTGATCGCTAACCGGTGCCCTAATTGGTCGCCGATGAAGAGTTTTGGCACGAATAGAAAA
>MDTD01147563.1_pt1 | contig 15763 bp, 9 predicted proteins | sample 811221 | NCBI WGS metagenome assembly MDTD01 (sample SAMN05326646, study PRJNA326480) | marine metagenome | isolation source: seawater | place: Pacific Ocean: South West | collected 2011
AATATAAGTAAATATATTCGGTTCATCCAAACCCCGTATGTGGCTTGCTTCAGCGATATGACTCCGGGGCTTTAGCTATATCTAAAGAAGCCAAGAGATAAACTGTATATGATTTGATTCTGCATCAGGAAAATCCGGTAATCAGGCAATATCATGAGAGCGGCGCCAAGCCAGAATAATCAGGCAAAAACAGTAGATTCGGATAATTTAGCTAATGTGGCTAATTCGAATTCTGCCGCGCCGGCTCCTGCTCTGGGATCGGAGGCGGCAAATAGCTCTTCAAAAGTCTTGTATCCTCAGCCGGGTGGCTGGATTCGTTCTGTACTGATACTTGGGTTTGCCTGCTTTTTCCTTTATTTCCTGGGACTTGGCTCCTACCCGGCAGTGGATCCTGCTGAAGCCTATTATGTAGAGGCTGCCAGGGAAATGCTGGATATAGGCAATTTCATCACCCCCCATCTGAATTACCAGATTTACTTTTCTAAGCCGATCATGACATTCTGGTTGATGGCGGGCTCTTATTTGTTATTTGGGGTCTCTGAAGCGTCAGCCCGATTGCCTTTCCAGCTTCTTGCCAGTTTGATGGTTTTTGCCACCTACTATACCGGCAGGAAAATTGCCGGGGAGAGGGCAGGATTGTTTGCAGGGCTTTCTCTCGCTGCGGCTCCTTTGCTTTTGCTGGTTGCCAGAGAGTCTCCGATAGATATAGCTTTCAGTGCTTTTCTAAGTCTGGCGTTGCTGGCCACGACTCTCTGTCTTTCCGGTCTGGGTAAATTTAGCTGGCCTTTTATCTATGTCGGGCTGGGCCTGGCTATGCTCACCAAAGGGCCTGCGGCAATCTTGCTTTATCTGATGGGAGCAGGCGGTTTTCTTGTTCTATCCCGACCTTCTTTCAAAATGTTAGGTGAGTGGTTACGAGAACTACGATTGTTGCCAGGTCTTGGGATTTTCTTCCTCACTATTCTGCCATGGCATGTGGCTGTTTGGAGTCAGACCGAGGGTCTGTTTTTGAAAGTGTTCTTCTTGTATGAAAACGTTGCTCGCTATGCCGGGCATACGAATATGGGTCGAATGAGCGTCTGGTTTTTCATTCCAGTTCTAATTGTCGGGTATCTGCCGTTCATATCTCTTCTTTTCCCGGCTGTGAAAGAGGTTTTGTTGGGTGGCACAGGGCTACCTACTATCCGGGAAGATTGTCGAAAGCGTGGGCTTGCGTTCCTTCTTGCTTTCAGTGCGACCACTTTTGCATTCTTTAGTTTCTCCGGCACTAAGCTGATTACCTATATTCTTCCGGTGCTGGCTCCTCTGGCTCTGATTACAGGGGTGTTCATGGATAGACTTGTGATTTCTAAATCGCGTGAAAGTGCAAGTACGGCTGCGGGCGCAAGTGCAGGTGCGGCTGCGGGCGCAAGTGCAGGTGCAAGTGCGGATACGAATTCGGATTCGGATTCGGATTCGGATTCGAGTACTGGTACGGACGCTGCTGCCGGAGCGATGCCACACTGCGCTTCTGATTCCAGGGGGTTACCCACCGGTAGTGCTGAGAACAGGTGGCAAAAGGTCTTTTCATGCACGATGCTGGCGTATTCTCTTGCGTTGTTCGCAGGTTTGGCTTTCGCCCTTTTCTACTTTTCTGGGCTTAGTTCTCTGCAGAAAATATTAGCCGTGACAGCGGGACTATTTTTTGTCTGTGGTTCTTTCTATCAATTCAAGCTAGCCAGGTCCGGAGATTTTCTCAAATCTGTGTATGTTTCTTTTGCCGTGCTGGTTTCCGGATTGAGTATTTTGGCAACAGTTGGAGCTGCCGTTTTCTATGGTCAGCAGCAGGGTGATTTGATGAGGATTTCTCAGAAGGCTGGCCAGGCTTCTGAGCAGGTCCATATGTTCGGTGTCTTTATGCCATCCTCCATGTTCTACGCAAGAAAGCCTGTGAATACATTCTTTCTTGCCAGGCAGTTCAAGCCGGTGGATTCAGGAGATGGAGTGAAGCGATCATCTTTGATAGTAAGAGATCGTGACTTACCCAAGCTGAAAGAGGTGCCGGACCTGAAGCTTGAGCCTGTTTCCAGAGAAGGTCAGTGGGGGCTTTATTATATCCCCGGATTTGATGTTGAGAAAGTTATGATTCTTGAAGATGTTTTTCGCAATCCGGAACTCTTTGAGCGTTTGATGTCCGGTGACACAAGTATGGGACCATTGACTGTTCCATACGCGGCTGGGCGAGCAAGAGGTCAAAGCCAGTGAGCAGGATTTCGGTATTATTTATAGTGTCATGTATGCTTTTGACTTCCTGCGCCATGAATGACGCGGAGTTGCCCACATTCAACAACGGTTCCACAGCGGCCAAGAGCTTGAAGCATGATCTGCGCAACTTTCACAAAGTGAACGACTATCTATATCGTGGCGGGATGCCTACTCCTGATGGAATACAAGCGCTTCATGACAATGGTATAGATACGATTGTTGACCTGCGATGTGAACCGCTAGGGATTAAATTGGAGAAACATGTTGCCACTACTCTTGGTATGAAGCATATTAGTCTTCCGACCGGCAATGCGCCGCCACGCCCGGAGAAAGTGGCTAAATTTATAAAAACTGTGCGAGAAGCAGAGCGTGCCAATAAGGATGGCAAAAAGGTCGCTGTATTCGTGCATTGTAATGCAGGTTGCGACAGAACCAGTTTCTATATAGCTTGTTGGCGAGTTCTTGATCATGGCTGGCATCCTTTTGTTGCTGGTCTGGAGATGCTGCGGTATGGGTTCCTGATTCATCACCTCGAGTTTCCTGTGACAACAGATGCCGATTCTTTGATAACACCGAAGCGCTCTTACGATCAGTACAATCCCCAGCGGTAAGATATGGCAGTAGGACATCTTTGCATCGATGAGCTGGCGAACAATACTTCAAAGCGGGTAGAATAGGGAGTCTGGTAGCAGTTTTTGTCTGGTGAAACAAGGTGCAAAATAGAGTGTGGAACCGTTTTAACAAGGTTGTTATCCTCAAAATTTTAGTGGCTCCTTTACTGGTTTTTAGCGTTGCTTCTGTGCCTGCTCAGGGAATTGAGGACGCGTGGAAGTCTTCTTTCGATGCTGGCGAAACAGCTCTTAATAAAGGGGCTCTCAGAGAGGCGGAGCAGAAGTTTCGAGAGTCCCTTGCTGCTGTCAGAAAGGGATCTGGTGGCTCCAGTGCTGAAAAGCTTTGCCTGAAACGATTAGCCGCCACTCTAGCCCTTGAAGATAAAACAAGGGAAGCACGAGCTATTTACCAGAGGTTGCTGAGTCGAACTACCCGTGAATACGGACAAAGCCATCCTGAAGTAGAGCCTTATTTGATGGCGCTTGGTTCAATAGAAGAGTCTGCCGGAAATCATCCTCTGGCTATGACTTATTACAACAGAGCCTTGAAGATTAACGAGCGCAACTACGGCGCCTATAGCCCGGCCTATGCCAACACTTTGAGTAGACTGGGTAGGGTCAATCACAGGTTGGGAAAGGATAACGCTGCTCAGATTCAATACAAGAGAGCTATTTCTATACTTTCAAAACAACCCAATTTAGCCGCTGCCGGTCAGCTCAAGTCGATAATGCATGAGTACGGTGATCTGATTAAGTCGAATGATCACTCGAATAGTGATTTGATTGACGATTTTGATAAAGATATAGGTGGAGGAGAGGATGGGAAGAGCGAGAACGACGGGAAAAGCGAGATCGACGGAAATTCTTCCCGCGAGACGGGGTGGAGATCTTCTGATTCTGAACCTTTGCGGCAACAGGTAAAGAGGGAAGTTGTTTTAGATTCTGGCGGGATCTCGTTGCGACCGCCAATTGATAGCAAGAAAGACAGCAAAGAGCGACTATCTCGTTCTGGCTCAGGCGATGGTTCTCAATATGAAAAGTTGACCGCGCGAAGAATGGACAAGTTTGGAGACAGGCAGACTGATGCCAATCAAAAAATTGCTTTGAGAGGATTCAGTCCGTCTGAAATGGCTACGTCACTTGAACCGGCTTATGAAGCCGTAAATAAATCTGTCTTTAGACAAAAAAGGTATTCAGTTAACGAACAGCAGTACAAGCGCAAGATTGCTATTGATTTAGATGCTCTGGGGGCGAATCACCCATCTGTAGGAAATGATCTGACGGGTTTGGCGCAGTTGTATATCGCTCAGAATGACGCGGAGAAAGCCAAGCCACTCTTAGAGAAGGCATTGAAAATATATGATTCCACATATGGTGTCAATAATCTGCTGGCTGTAAATACAAGAATCTTGCTGGCGCAAGTTGAATTTCAACTCGGTGAATACGATCGCGCGACTGGGTACTATCAAGAAGCTCTGAGTCAGGGGCAAAAGAGCCCTGGCACGCTAGAGACCGCCAGGGTGTTAAACGGTCTGGCTTATCTTTATTTCCATCAGGGAAAGTTGCAAAAATCTTCCGAGTTGTATCGTTGGGCATTGTCGAGTACTGAGAGTGCTGCAGGCTCTGACGATCCTCTTGTGGCTGCATGTTTGAAGGACTATGCACTGGTTTTGCGCGAGATGGGAAGAGATGAAGAGGCGCAGAAAATGGAATTGCGCGCAGGAGCTATCTTGGCAAAATCCGATTGATAGGTTTGATCTAGATTACTCTCTAGATTATGACTAGCGACTTTTGCATTAAATGGCAAACACTATACCGATATCGGTATAGTGTTTGCCATTTGATATAGGTCTTGGAGTCCTCCATTAAATGGTGGTTTCCAATTGAACTTTTTTGTTTGTGTATCCGTTACCAATTATGATAGGGCGAGGAGGATACAAAATGATTCCCAGTAATTCCGGACAAGGGCGAGCGAGAAGAACCGCATCTCTTCTAGAGCTTCGAGAGGAATTTTACAAGAAATACCCAACGGATCTCTTTCATGTTCTTGAATTGTGCTTACTAGCAGACGGTGACTCTGTAGATTTCGCTGATGGGTCGCCGAAATTCATATGTCGATATTGTGCAAGTTCAAATATTGCTATCAATAACAATTTCAGAAGTTATGTTTGTCAGAGTTGTAGAGCTAGGGGGTCATTTACGGCGGGTACATTTTTCACAGGAATCAAAAAGCCGGAGTCATGGAATATGGCTATTTTCTTTCTACGGAAAGGCATCGCTCTGAATACAAAAGAGCTGGAGCTTCTTGCTGGAATAAGCCAGTCTTCAGCCTGGACTATTCTTAATAAGATATCTCTTGTTGTTTTCGATCGTTTGATGAAATTCTCCAACTCAATTTCATCCATTCAGTTTCTTGATCAGATAACAAAAAGGAGCATTACCACACCGGAGGGTCTCAGCCCAGGGGAAGAAGTTATGGAGAGATTTGCGAAAGCTGAGGAAATAAGCACCCAGAGCGGTGAAGCTGAGTCAACCAGACCAACTGCTCCGGGTAATGATCATTCAGATGAGCCCGAGTATGGTACAACCAAGGCGCTTAGTGACGAATTTGCCGATGAACTCGATGATCTTTATGAAGCCAGGCTTTCTGTAAGGAGATTGCTCGGTAAAGAGCCTGTGTCTTTTGAGGATATTTGTATCAGTACAGGGTTGCCGGCAAGCCAGGTATCAGCAGTTCTCTCTCTTCTGGAAATGGATCAAGAAGTTGTCTCAATAGCAGGAAATTTGTTCATTGAGAAGGCTGAAGTTCAACTGACCAATCGTACTGAAAAGTTTGAAGGGAATCTATCATCCACTGATCTGAGCAAAGACCAGCTCGCTCTCGTTCATTCAATAAAGGAGTTCCTTTATTTAAACTATTCCGGAGTCAGTAGGAAGTATTTGCAAGCATATCTTGCGCTCTTTTGGCTTCTTGTTCAGAAAGCAGCTCAAGTGGAATCCCACATATTGAAAGCGTTTAGAAGACTGAATCCTATCGACAGGGACGTGGTTCGATCTTTTGATTCACCACTGATGGTGAATTTACCAGAAGTAGCCTGATCTGCCAATCAAGCTACTTCTCTGATGTACTCTGTTGCTTTGAACCATTTATCTCAGGCTTCGGTGATTGCTTCATCTCTTTCACCGATTTGCCGACCGGGTGTACTCTAGATTGATTCTCCAGTTCTTCACTGCCTTTCAATGCGACCAGGTCACCTTCTTTTAAGTCTCCGAAAATTTCCACCATGTTGTCCATGAGCTCGCCTTTTTTCACTGTAACCCAGTTGATTCTATCTTTATCCACCTTGCATACGAAAGTGTTCAGAGGAGTGGATACGACGGATGATACAGGGACAAATAGAGTACTTTCTTTCCTGCGTGTGGGCCAGAATATCTTGCAAAACATTCCAGGTAGAATTTTGTAGTCTGGATTTAGAAAGTTCAGCTCAACAGGCATGGTTCTCGTGTCTTTGTCCAGGCTATTGCTAATCCTTGCCACTTTCCCTACAAATCGCTTATCTGGAAAAGATGAAACAGTGAATTCAACCTCCGAGCCGATTATCAAGCCGTCAGTATAAATTTCCGGTACCGGTGCGATAATTCTCAGCAGATCGATCTGTTTGAGGCGACAGATGGGAGGATAGGCGCCAGTTCCATCGGGACCGACAAAGCTTCCCACGTGCATTTTTCTCTCGGTGACATAGCCGTTAAAAGGAGCAGGAATTTCTAGATATGAGGCGAAATCCGCGAAATTTTCGAATCCGCTTATCATTGACTCCACTTGCTCGCGACGCATGTTTACTTCATGATCTTTGGCGTTTACCCGTTTTATAAACGTGTTCACATCCTGTTCCGAAGCTTCCACAGTCTGGGACCATTGAACCACATCATTGTCGGCGATAACGCCGGGAACCAGAGAAGCCGCGTAGATCCTCTGATATGTGGATTGGTCAGCCAGTAGTTTTGCTCTCTTTCGCTTCAACTCCGCCTGAAGATCTGCCAATTTTGATTCTTCCGCAGCCAGAGCCGCTTTCGCAGCAGCTACTTTTGCCATGCCTTCACTTCTGCGTGCCAGGTACTCTGGAGCGTACATCTTAACCATGAGCTGGCCCGCTTTTACGACCGAGCCTCGGTCAACGCCTATCCATTTGATAAAACCCGGCACCTTTGGATAGATAAGTACATCCTGATAGGCGTCTATCTCACCAGGAAGCTGGTCTTCCCGGAAGAGGGTTCTTTTGACCACCGAAACCACGGGAACTGAAACTGCAACATCCGGCTTCGTTTTCGTATCCACGAGAGGCTGGCTATGTTTTCTCCAGAGGAAGAAGTAGGCTATGCCTGCAATACCTATCACCACGGCGACGAAGAGCAAATTTTTCTTGTTGAACAAAGAGGTCGAGTCCGCGGAAGGGTTACCCATGGTGTCTCTTTCTAGGTTGTTCTGAGGATCTTTGTCCATCTTTTATATGCCTTCTTCCTTGGGAGCCTGGTCTTCCGGATGCAGTGACCTTACACCTATTGGTGCGTTATTTTGAACAATCATAAATACCAGTGGCAGAATTGTCAGCACCGACATCGTGGACATAGACAGACCACCAATCACTGCTCGACCCAGAGATGCGCTCTGTCCGCCCGATATAGCCATCGGTATCATCCCTGCCACCATGGCGATAGAGGTCATCAAAATCGGGCGCATTCTACTCTGTGCTCCATGTATTGCTGCTTCCTGGGCGCTCATGCCCTTCGCCCTGCTTTGTTCGGCGAATACTACCAGGAGAATAGCGTTGGCGATTCCCACGCCTGTCGACATGATCGCTCCCATGAATGACTGAACATTCAGGGTTGTACCGGTTACGGTTAACATTGTCAGCACTCCTAGAAGAATCGCCGGACTGGTAGACATTACGATAAGCACCACCCGTGATGCCTGGAAATAGGCAAGTAGCATCAAGGTGATTATTACGACGGCAAGCAAAAGCCCGGTGAGCAAGTGGAAGAAAGTATCTTCCAGAAGCGGTACCTGACCGATTACATTTACAAAAACACCAGGCGGAGGTTTGCCTGCTCTGCGAACTGCTTCTTTTACTGCTTCTCCAGCACGACCCAGATCATTGCCTTCTATATTGGCTGTCAGGGAGACCATTCGCATCATATTGTAGCGATCGAACTCTCCATTGGTTACTCCGTATTCCACCTTTGCCACATCTTGAATGAGAGGATGCTGACGTCTTCTTGTATGATTGCCGGGATAAAATCTGTTGGTATCAGGATCTTCCAGCTGGTCCCTGTATTCCGCCATCTGATCTGTTCTGGTCGGCTTCATAGTGGGAAATTTTTCTATGTCTTCTTTTGAGCGAATCTGATCCTGGGGTACTTGAACCTGGACCTGGTAAGAGAAGCCGCTGTCTTTGTCACGCCACAAACTAAGGTGAACAAACCTGCTGGAGAAATAGGCCGGTTGTAGGGACATGCCGATGTCCTCCGGTGTCACTCCCAGCTGGCCGGCTAGTTCTCTATCAATTTTTATCTCACAAGAGGGATAGTCCAGGGGTTGTCCCCACTGCAAATCACGAAGCTGGGGCACCTCTTTCATCTCTTTTAGAACCTTGCTGGCAAAGACTTTGTCCGCCACCAGATCGTGACCGGTTACCTGCACCGTAATTGGAGTCGGTGAACCGAGGTTCATGATCTGGCTAACCAGATCTCCTGGTTCGAAGGAGTATTTAGTATCCGGTACCGCTTTTTTTAAGCTCTCTCTAAGCTTGTCTTTGAATTGGGATATGTTTATCTTCGCAGTCTCTTTCAACTGCACATCAAGCACCGCCTGGTGGGGTCCTGAGGTCCATAAAAAGGCGGAGCTGATTGGGAACATGGGTGGCTGCTGACCGGCATAGCCCAGGGTCTTTTCGACATTGTCCGGACCGGCTAGTTTCTTTACTTCTTCTATTGTCCTTAACACTCTCTGCTCGAGAGCCTCCACCCGCATGCCGGTTGGAGCGGATATCCTAACCCGGAACTGGCTGCTTCCTGAGTCAGGGAAAAGCTCCTTACCGATATTGTTGTAGAGGAAAACAACCGTTGTCACTGCTATGCCAAGGTAGATCAGGACAATCAAAAACCTGAGCGGCATTAGGCTTGTTAGCAGGTTGCCCAGGCCGTTTTTCAATGTGTCCACGAAGTCCGCTTTCGGCTCTTTGTGTTCTGCTTTAAGAATCCAGACCGCCATAATCGGCACAATGGTAGAAGCGAGAGTGGTTGAGGCGATCATGGCGAAGCCCACGGCCAGCGAAAGCGGAATAAAGAGTTCCCGGGTAATGCCGACCATGAAGAAGGACGGAACGAAAACTGCCACCACCGAAAACATGGCCAGCAACCTGGGCACCATGGTCTCCACGCAGGCATCGAAAACTGCCCTTGCCAGCTCTGCGCCGGCGGCCAAATGGCTATGGATATTCTCTATACATACCGTCGCCTCATCCACAAGAATGCCTATGGCCAGGGCAAGACCGCTCAGGGTCTGGATGTTGAAAGTTTGACCTGTAAGCCACAGTCCGACAATCGCTGACATAAGGGAAAGCGGGATTGTGGTGACAACGATAATGGTGCTGCGAAAGTCCTTGAGGAACAGAAGAATCATCAGACCAGGAAGGATTGTCCCCATCACGCCTTCCCGGAAGACATCGCTTATCGCTTCTCTAACATACTTAGACTGGTCGAATTCGTAGCTTATCTTGACGTCATCAGGTAGCACCGATTGCATACGCGGCAGGGCGCTTTTAAGCGCGTCAACAACGGAAACCGTGGATGCGTCCGCTCTTTTTACCGCAGGCAGATAGACGGTTCTCCGACCCTGGAACATCGCGTATCCGCAGAGAATATCTGATGAATCCTGAACTACCCCCACGTCTTTTATGAATATCTGGGGTCCGTGTCCGGTTCGTATCGGAAGATAGTCGAGTTGGTGAATATCGGGTAGGTCACTGTTTACCGGAGCTATCCGCATGTAGTCTCCGGTGCGCACGTTACCAGCCGGCAGAACTTTGTTTCCGGACTCAAGCGCTTTTATGATTTCGTCCCCGGAAATGTTGTACTTTCTAAGTTTGTCCGCGTCGACACTGATTACGATACTGCGAATGTTGCCGCCGAAAGGAGGTGGCGCTTCCGCACCGGGAACAGTGGCAAGCATGGGCCGGATGCGGGTGTAAGCCAGATCTTCCAGCTCCTTCACTGTCTTTGTGTCGGAAGATAAGACCAGTTGTCCCACCGGTAAGCTGCCTGCATCGAATCGAAGAACAAAGGGATTGTAGGTTCCCTTCGGCATCAAACTGGTGGCACGGTTTGCCATGGCCACGATACCTGCCATGGCGCTTGCCATATCAGTATCCGGCTGGAAGAACACTTTGATCAAGCTCAAGTTCTGGACCGAACGGGATTCAATATGCTCGATACCAGGGACGTACAGGAAGAAAAGCTCATAGGTGGAGGTTATGTATCCTTCCATCTGTTCCGGAGACATGCCACCATATCCCTGGATGACGTAGATGGCAGGGATTTTTAGATCCGGAAATATGTCTCTTTTCATGCTGGTTACAGCCATCACGGCCACCAGCACGATAGCCAGAACTGCCGCCACCACGGTGATCGGCCTTTTCATAGCGGCTGTGACAATCCACATGTTTAATTCTCCCCGGATGAGCCTTCGGCCAGGCTCACCAGTTCAAGGAATGGTGTCAAGTCTCCCTGGGCATATGATAAAGCAAGAACCGAGCGCCACACTTCCACCTGGGCGATGGCATTTTCTACTTTCGCATCGGCTAGAGTTTTTTCGGCATTGGCTAGTGCCACCACGTTTGTCAGACCTGTACTGTAGCGCTTGAGCACTTTTATCTCCCTTACTTTTGCCGCCTTTACCAGTATCGGAGTCTGTTCCGCCACTTTTCGAGCTTGCTCCAGGCGAATTCTACTATTGGCGTCTTTTCTTTCCAGGATCTGCATGGCAAGCTCAAAGTCCGCTTTTGCCGCCAATTCGTTGCTTCTTGCCATGCTCTTCTGGGCTTTCAGGGGAAAGTATTCCATGACTGGAAAGCTGAAAGACACGCCGACCATGTAGTTGAATACCTGAGGTAGGACACCGCCAGCTACCGGTCTTATGGGATTGGCTCCGTCGCCGCTGCCTCTTCCCCAAAGCGACGCGTTGAGCCAGAGATGAGGACGGTAGGCTTTGTCAAGTACGGTCTGCTTGGCCCGCCATCGGTTAATTTGAGCCTTTTTCATTCGAGCAAGCGGGTGGGAACTCAGGTCAATGGGCTCAGGGCTTGTCTTTGTCACGTTCAAAGGGCTTCTAATGAGGGGATCGGAGACTATGGCGATGTCCTGGGAGGCTATCCCTAATTTCTCGGCCAGCATCACAAGAGCTAACCTGGCATCTTTCTCCGCCTTGATAACATCTATCTTCGTTTTAGCGACTTCATAATCCAGGTCGGCAGAGTCCACCGCCGGACGCAGTCCTTCCGCCACCAGGGTCTTTACCCGCAATTTCGCGGTTTCCATATGGCGTAGCTCCGCTTCTCTAGCAAGAATCAGCTGTTTGGTGGCAACGGCTCGCAGAAAAGCCTCGGCAGCAGCGAAGGCCACATCAAGTTTGGTGAGATTGACGTCGGCTCTTGCTGTTCGGGCATCGGCGAAAGCAAAGCGGTCATTTGCCTTTCTCATTCCAAAGTCGACCATCAACCAGTTCAGGTTCAAACCTTGAAGGTTATTAGAGAGGGGCTTGAGAGTGGTGCTTGATACGGGAGGACCGGAGTCCACCGGCACAGTATCGAAACCGGAGACGTTGTTCATGACAACACTGGCGATTCTGTTTGGGGTTACCGCAGATTGCTGAATATCGAAGTTGAGGTTAGGCAAATACTGGGTTTTGGCCAGTGTGACATTTGCTTTTGCCGCTCTTAGTTTGAAAAACTTTTTTTGAATGGTCGGATAGTTTCTAAGAGCGATGTCCACGCTTTCTCTCAAGCTGAGGGCGCGGGTCGGCCTGATCGGCTGGAACTGTAAATCAGGAACTGGGACTTCTCTACCGGCTGCCAGAGCAGGACTCACAAGGCTTTGCAGAAAAATACAAGCGATTGACATCACTGAGGTTAAGCCGGTTGCAAAGCTAAACAACTTCATCTCAATATGGAGCGACTTGCTAAAGACGTCTGAGGAGCGGTAGGAAAAACTGGTAGTAATATTGATTTGTTAATCTCAAAACCGCTCTATTCTACTCGACCCCCTACCTTGTCATGATCTTTCTTAAAGTTAAGTAATTCGCTAACTCTCGCTGTTCTCTATAAACTGTTCTCGGTCCTCGCCTGGCTCTCCAGGCTCTGGGAGTACCCTCTTTGCTACTGCCCCGTAAGAAAAGTTATCTACCTTCCCTTTGCCTCCTGTTGTTCACAGGGGCGTTTTCGGGCACCGTCCTTGGTGCTTTTGCCGATACTGGTGATGATGGCATTCTTGGTGGCGCTGACTCCTATGGCGCTGATCGGACCAGTCACGATCGTCTCAGCCCTTCCGAGCTTCTAGACCTCTATCTTTTTGGCGATCAGTCCTCCGGCATCGGAGTCGAATCTGAAGACCGGGATGATCGGAAAAGAGATGAAGAGAGAAGGCGCGAGGAGGATGCCGAAGACAGGCGAGAAGACGCCTTGAAACGAAAGTGGTTGGAAAATTTTAAAAAAGATGGTCCTGGGGCGTTCTCTCGCGAGAGGGGCAGGGGAGACGTAGGGGATGAAAGAGAGAGAGGGGACCGTAGAGACGATAGAGATGACCATGATCGTGGAGATAGGCGCGATGATGATATCGAAGATGATGGCAAACGCCTGCGGTCTGATAGAGATTCAGACAGAAAGACGGACGATAGATCAAAGGATGATTTGAGTGATTTTACCCCCGCCGATGAAGCGGGGGATGATGCTTCTTCTGATATAGCGGGAGCCGATAGGTCGGATATGGATGCCGACGAGCGTAAGAAGAAAGAGCGCGAGACCTGGAAGGATCTTACTGCGCCTATCAGAGGACGTTTTCATGACTGGGTTCCTGATCGAGTCAACCGTCTTCACAACGGAGCCTTCGAGAAGGAGCCGGACAATGGTTTCCCTGTACCATACAGGTTGAATGGACATCTGGATATTCAGAGGAAACTCCCCTGGGAAGAGGAAATAGATTAAGCGGTGCTGATATTTAAAGACTCTAGTAAAAAAAATCTGGTTTTTATTCCGGTGCTCTTCATTTTGGTGGTACTGAATACAGTATTGTTGCTCCCTGGTTCTGCTGGGGAGGCACCGGAACCTGCCGGTGACTGGAAGCTTGCGATTGTTGAAGGAGAACACTTCCTTCAGACAAGGCAATATCCCGAAGCGGAGATTTGTTTTAGTAGAGCACTGGAGCAGGTTAAGCGCGCTCCTGGGCATTCTCAAAAGGAGTTAGCCCAGTGTATGGAGACTCTAGCCGATGTTTTGTACAGACAGGAGAAATTGGAAGAGTCGTTGAAGCTTTACAGAAAAGCTCTCAAGGTTCTAGAGAAAGTTGACGGCAAGGAGAGTCTTTTGTTGGTGCCCACCCTCAAAAAACTGGGGTCTATTTATGAGGGAGAAGGAGAGTTTGAAAAGGCTGGTAAGTATTATACGAGAGCCCTGGAGATCATCGGCAAAGTGTCAGGCTCCAGGAGTTTTGAGGCTGCTTTGATTCTTCACCGGCTTGGTCGAGTTCAGTTTGAAGAGGGACTTGCCGGCGAAGCGAGGGAATCTTATTACCTTGCCCTGGTAAACACATTGGAGCAAAACAGTCTGCCTGATAGTAAGTTTCTTGAGGTGTTGCTCAGTGATTACACTGATTTGATGCGAAAGAGTGAAAACCGAGGGAGAATCCTGAAGTCCAGATTTCAGAGAGAGTTGCTGGAAGATAGGCTGGAGTTGCTGAGTAAAAAAAGAGGAGTCGCCCCTTCCGCTTTCAGCAAAGAAGTGTCTGTCAGAATTCAAGATGGTACTTTGCCTGGTTCAAATGACTCGTCAGGCAACGGTGTTGAAAAGCCGGTCTTGAAGGGATCTGACCAGTCAGAAAAATACATTGCTCCTCAGGCAGAGAAAAATACTGTCGATGATGGTGATGCTACCGGTGATATCAAGCTTTCGCATTTACCGGCCGATCAGGTGGCGCTGGAGAAAATCAATAGACAGCGAATTCAGTTTTATGAAAGGATGATCGAAGTTGATATAAAGTCTCTGGGACCTGATCATCCAAGCGTCGCCAGGGATTTGAGCGGACTTGCCAATGTCTATTTGACTCAAAAAAAATATGACGAAGCTAGACCGCTTCTTTTAAGGGTCCTGAAGATCTACAATCGATCATATTCACCCGATTCTGAGATGATAAAGCAGACAAGGCTTTTACTTCAGTTGATAGCAAGTAGAAATGATGAGCCAGGCGCTTATAGCTTCAAGCCTTATCTCCAGAAGTTACCCAGGATTCCAGTAGCAGCTCAGACAATTTCGGTGGCTCTTCGTCTCAATGACCTGGCGTTTCTTTGTTATTGTAAGGGTCAGCTCAGAAAAGCGAAGACGCTGTATACTTTCGCCCTGGCCAGCACGGCTCAGTCCACCGGGACGCGAAGTCTTCTTTCCGCCGCATCCATGGCTGATCTCAGTCGAGTGTTGCGACTGACCGGGAGAGTGGAGCGTGCCAGTCTACTGGAGTCAAACGCTCGCTCAATCTGGTACGACGAATTGCGCAGAAAGCGCGCCCAGTTGCTTCCTAACTAATCAGGCCGAGAGCAGAGAGCTGAGGGTCTGACCTCGCGGTTGTTCCTCATCTTCTTCCAGAACTTCGTCGCCGGGCTCGATTTTGTATCCATCGAGCCAGCCTTTCGATTCCAGAATCTCTGATCTGGCTTCGTCGGCATCTCCATCTTTGAGAGAGACGTCTCTGTAAATTGCTAGTAATTGTAGTGTGCTCAATAGGCAGATGTTTTTCTTACCAGCGTAGTCGACGACCTCTTCATCGGTGGTTTCGGAGGGATCCTCGGCTTCATCACCGGTAATTTTGGCTACTATCAACAGGCACTTGGGTTCTACAGCTTTATCGCACCAGTATCTGGTCTGGGATATGGATAACTGACCGAGATGGCTTCTTTCGGCGTTGTCTTCCGTCCAAATTATTCTGGCGATGGCGACTTTTTCGTCTTCATTTTCCAGAAGAAGTTCGTGTTTATCTTCTTCCGACTGGGTGACTTTCCAGCCCACCAGGGTGAGTACTTTCTTGCAGGCGTCTATCAATTCTGTCCCTTTATGGGTCAGAAGCGTATTTCGGAGGCCTTTTGTGAGAGCCGTCTGACCCTCAATCTCTTTGATTCTCTCTTGGGTTTTTCGAATCTTCTCATTGAGCTCTTCAAGCTCCACATTCAGGCTCTTGAGCTCATCAGAGAAATATTGCTTACACCAGTCAGGTATTGTTGTTGCCATCTGCTCCACCGTGCTGCTTGTACTCTTATCTTTTCCGTTCTTTTCTACTTCCTGATCGACATCTTCTTCTGATTCTACGGATATTTTTTCGCCCTCGGTCGACTCCAGCGCTTCGGCAAGTTTTCCGAGGGTTTCGCTTTCTTCCGCTCTGGTGCCTTCCTTCTCTTCTTCCTCTTTAGCCTTGGCTTCGGCTTCTTCCTTAGCTTTCGCTTCCTCTTCTTCTTCTTTAGCCTGAGCTTCAGCTTCTTCCTTAGCTTTCGCTTCTTCCTCTTCTTCTTTAGCCTTGGCTTCGGCTTCTTCCTTAGCTTTCGCTTCTTCCTCTTCTTCTTTGGCTCTGGCTTCGGCTTCTTCCTTAGCTTTCGCTTC
>MDTD01178443.1_pt1 | contig 15758 bp, 12 predicted proteins | sample 811221 | NCBI WGS metagenome assembly MDTD01 (sample SAMN05326646, study PRJNA326480) | marine metagenome | isolation source: seawater | place: Pacific Ocean: South West | collected 2011
GATCACAGCCGGGTCGTGTATATCTAGTGAATTTTTTGCTGTTCAGCTAGATTTTCACCGCTCGAAGCGGGACGTAAGTTCATCCCGACGGTGATTTAGACCCATGGTTCGAGGCGTATTCAGCCGGTTTCTGACGCACGCTTAGGCGAGAAATGCTCTGTGTAGTCGCCTAGGTACTGTATGAATTCCGGCTGTTCTATAAGTCGAAACAGATGCGCAAACGCACGGGGATAGATGCTTTCAGCGCCCTCGCTGACAAGCGGTAATGACGCAGCGTCCAATCCCGCGCGCATGAGGCGTTCGCGTAAAAACTGACTCAAATCACAGACAAAAGCGATATCGGCGATGGTCAACTCGTCACCCGCTATATAGGTATGGTGGCCGAGCGCACGCTCTATGCCTTCCAAAAAAAACTCAAACGCGCCCGTCATTCGCTGATGCAGTTCGGCGCTGATCTCGTTGATGCCCAGCAGGTATACCTGGGCTTCTCGACCAAAGACTAAGGTTGCGTCAAGAAAACTGTCGATCCGTGATGCGTCCATGGCGCTACGTCCATACAGTCCATGGCCAGCAGATCCCGATCTGGCTACGGCGCGCAAAATACTATTGGACTCAAACACACCTGTTTGGCCGTCGGGGCTGAACGCTGCGGGTACCGTGCCGTAGGGCTGGGTCTGTAAAAACGCATCGGTCTTATACAGTGTGCCGGAGAAGCCGCGCCGACTGGCGCGCGCGTTCGGATTGTCCGGCACTTTTTCTTCGTCTTGTAACGGTCTCGCGTCAAAATCCCATAACCAGTCGCCCAAGTTTTTCGGCTTGTCGCCGATCACGTCGACACTGAGCCCCAGATACTCCGCCGCGATCAGTGCCTTCCACACCCGCGGATTCGGCAGATAGGAGAAAATTCTTAATACGCTGTCACTCATAATTACCACACCTCTGCATACGGCCGAATGACCGATTCAAATGACCAGGCGCTGCGCGGTTGCTCGGCAATGCGCAATACCTCGTTCGCTATGTCAGCCGGTTGACAAAAAAAATCGTCCTCTCGATTAGGAAACGCCTCGCGTGTCCACGCCAGATCAATCACCGCATCTATCGCAACGTAGGCCACATGCACGCCATTAGGACCCGCCTCGCGAGCGATACTTTCGAGCAATATACGTTGCGCCGCCTTAGTCGGCGCGAACCCCGCAAACTTCGCCTTACCTCGATAAGCCGACGTATTCCCTGTGGCGATCAACGCACCGCCACCGTTGGCCTCCATGTCGGGGATCAATTGTTTTGCCAACGACAGCAGCGCCATGGTGTTGATTTCAAAAGCAACGCGCATCCTCTCCGCGTCCACTTCCAAATAGGTGCCACGCTCGGCACCGACCGCGTTATGGATAACGATTTTAGGCGACCCCAAGCTGTCGCGAATCTCTGCAAGCACCTCGGTCAGTCTGGATGCATCGGCCACGTCGCAGACGAAGGAGTGAGTATTAGGCGTCGACTTCGCGATATCGTTCAAGCGTTGCTCCGAACGCGCGAGCATCGCTACCGTATAACCCTTGCCGGCAAAACACTCGACAATCGCTTTCCCTGTTCCCGGCCCCACGCCCGTAACCAGCACTAACTCACTCATACGCCCTCGTCGTGTTGTTGCAGTCGGCTCTGCAGCCCCTGCAGGCTTTTATAACTGGGATCTTGCCGCGCTGCAAAACATCGATAAGAACTTTCGCTAGCCCCCAGCAGGCTGTGCTCTGTCAACTCAGTAATTTCTGTGCGCGTAACGCCTGCAACTGGTCGCGCACCTGGGCGGCTTGTTCGAACTCCAGATCCTGCGCGTGTTTGAGCATTTGCTTCTCCAACTGAGCCATCAGCTTGCCCAACGCTTTAGGGTTGTCCGGCACTTCCACTTGTTGCACGGCCTTACCTTTGCGGCCTTTAGCGGCGGCGGGCCCGGCTGTGCGTGCGCCCTCCATAATATCTGCAATCTTTTTAGTCACGGACTTCGGCGTAATGCCGTGCGTTTGATTGTGCTGTAACTGCTTGTTGCGCCGCCGTTCGGTTTCACCGATGGCCCGCTCCATGGACCCGGTCATTTTGTCGGCGTATAAAATCGCGCGCCCATTCACATTGCGCGCAGCACGACCAATGGTCTGAATCAGCGAGCCTTCCGAACGCAAAAAACCTTCCTTGTCCGCATCAAGAATGGCAACCAGGCTGACTTCAGGCATATCCAAACCCTCGCGCAACAGGTTGATGCCAACCAACACGTCGAACTGCCCTAATCGCAAGTCGCGGATGATCTCCATCCGCTCTACAGTGTCGATGTCCGAATGCAGATAACGTACACGGATGCCGTGTTCGTCGAGATAATCGGTTAAGTCTTCGGCCATGCGCTTGGTCAGCGTCGTCACCAGTACCCGCTCTCCGTGCGCTATAACTTGGCGAATCTCGCCCAACAGATCATCCACCTGACTAGACGCTGGACGGATTTCCACGCCGGGATCAACCAAACCCGTCGGCCGCACCACCTGTTCAATGACTGTCGCACCCTGCTGCTTTTCATAGGGACCCGGTGTTGCAGAAACAAAAATCATCTGCGGCGCTAAAGACTCCCACTCGTCAAAACGCAGCGGTCGATTGTCTAAGGCCGAGGGCAAACGAAATCCGTAATTAACCAGAGTTTCTTTGCGCGCTCGATCGCCTCTGTACATGCCACCGATTTGCGGCACCGTGACATGTGATTCATCGATGACCAATAACGCATTGTTCGGCAGATAATCAAAGAGCGTCGGCGGCGCTTCTCCTGGGCCTCGCCCCGACAAATAGCGCGAATAATTCTCGATGCCTGAGCAATAACCAAGTTCTTGAATCATTTCCAAATCAAAACGGGTGCGCTGCTCCAAGCGCTGGGCCTCGACCAACTGATTGTTGTCGGTGAGGTGTTTTAAGCGATCCTGCAGTTCGTCTTTGATTTCATCGAGCACCGTCATCATACGTTGGCGTGGCGTGACGTAATGGCTCTTGGGAAAAATTGTGTAGCGCGGTAGCTTGTTGAGTATCTCGCCGGTAAGCGGGTCGAAGATCGACAGGTCCTCAATCTCATCATCGAACAACGAAATGCGTACCGCGTCTTTTTCCGATTCCGCGGGAAACACATCGATAATGTCCCCGCGCACCCGATAGGTGCCGCGCTGAAATACCATGTCGTTGCGCGTGTACTGCAATTCGGTGAGGCGCTGCAATATGGCTCGTTGATCTAAGCGATCGCCGCGATCCAAGTGCAGGACCATTTGGAAATAAGCCTCGGGGTCGCCAAGCCCGTAGATCGCCGATACCGACGCAACGATTATGGAATCTTTGCGCTGCAGCAGCGCCTTGGTCGCCGATAGGCGCATTTGCTCAATATGCGCGTTAATCGAGGAGTCTTTCTCTATATAAGTATCCGACGCGGGGACATAGGCCTCTGGCTGGTAATAGTCGTAGTAGGACACAAAGTACTCAACAGAGTTGCGCGGAAAATACTCGCGAAACTCGCCGTACAGCTGCGCCGCAAGGGTCTTGTTGGGGGCAAGCACCAGGGTCGGACGCTGCACTTCGGAAATAACGTTGGCGATGGAAAACGTTTTTCCGGATCCCGTTACACCCAGCAGAGTTTGATGGGCGAGCCCCTCTTCCAGGCCTTGAACCAAAGCTTGGATCGCTGCAGGTTGATCACCTGCGGGCTGATAGTTACTGACCACCTCTATGGCTGGGCGATCTTCTTTATTCCGCGCCACTGTGCTGTTCCGATATCTATAGCGAATACGCTACCACTGGCACGGTCCCAGAGCCACGACGACAACAGTCCGGCAAGGTTTTGTCTCCGGTATGCGGGCTACTAGCTCGCCTCGTCGTCTGCTGGGGGATCCTCTGCAGGCGCTTCCGCAGTCGTTTCTGTTTCTGTTTCTGTTTCTGTTTCCGTTTCTGCCGAAGCGTCATCCGCCAGGGTTTCCTCCGCTGCAGGCGCTTCCTCTGCCGCGGCTTCCGGCTCCGGTTCTGGCTGTTTTATTTCGGGCGCTTTGACCAATTCATGCTTAAGTAAGATCGCAACTTTCTCATCACCATTGATCGGCGTTTTGTTCGCACCCTGAACTGCATAACGCGAGTCCCGGCGCTGATAAATTGTATAGTCGTCTGTGCGCATGATGAGTTTCATACCCTTCTCCTATGTTGCACAAGTTAGCGAGCCGCGCAGATTACTCCTTTACTGCCCAGCATCAAGTGCGGATTAACCGTTCTCGCGCTGTAAAGAAGCGGTCTACCTCTATCACCCGCCTCTGAGCAGATAGTTGACAACGCGTTCACGGGGAAATCGGCTAAACTTCCCGGCCTGGTGAGTGCCAACACGTTATTCGACATCCGCGCGCACACTAAGTTCGATCAACCAGCAACCGCACATAATTAGGAATCATCTTGGCTGCCCTTGTTACCGAATACGTTACCGACGTCACTCATTGGAACGACCGCCTGTTTTCGTTTCGCACAACCCGCAGCGATGCCTTTCGATTTCGCAACGGCCACTTCGTTATGCTGGGTGTTGAGGTGGACGGTAAGCCGCTGCTGCGCGCCTACTCAATCGCCAGCGCCAATCATGACGAGCATTTAGAATTCTTCTCAATCAAAGTGCCGGACGGTCCCCTGACCTCACGCTTACAACACCTTAAAATCGACGATCCGGTTCGGGTCAGCAAAAAACCGGTCGGCACCTTAGTAACCGACGATCTGAACCCAGGCAAACGCCTGGTTCTGCTGTCGACCGGTACTGGCCTAGCGCCGTTTTTAAGCATTACCCGCGACCCTGAGGTGTACGAACGCTTTACTGAGGTCGTTCTCGTACATGGCGTGCGCAAGAAAAACGACCTCGCCTACTATGAGCACTTCACTCACGACCTACCCAAAGACGAGTATCTGGGCGAATTGATCAAAGATAAATTAACCTATTTGCCAACGGTTACCCGCGAACCCTTCGAGCGCCGGGGGCGAATCACTGACCTCATGCACAACGGCACGCTGACCCTTGACCCAGAACACGACCGAATCATGCTTTGTGGTAGCCAGAATATGCTGCACGACGTGAGCGCAGCCCTAGACGCATTGGGCTTCGTTGCGTCACCGAATCAAGGCACCGCCGGTGATTACGTCATCGAGCGGGCCTTCGTTGCTCAATAACCTCTAGCAGTCCCTACGGTCGCCGTTTAAGCGTCTAAAACCGGAATAAAACGGGCAAGTTTCGCTTTTTTTGTTACTACTGGTAACAAACGCTTGCGCTACGCTCGGAAATAGGTACAGTGCCGGCCCTGGTCTGACCAAATTGGACAGACCAAATTTTAGGAAGCGCTTAAACTATGACGGCAAAGCACAATCAGATTGCGAACCATCTGATCACCGACATTCTCGATGGCAACTATCGGGTTGGCGAAAGGCTGCCCTCTGAACGAGATCTGGCCTCGCGGTTCCAGGCGAATCGTGGTGCCGTCCGCGAAGCGATGAAAACACTGCAACAAATTGGCTTGGCCGACATCCAGCCCGGTGGCGCGCGTGTGAAACAACGCAACCAAGCGAGTCTCGATGTGATTGGACATATTCTGAGCCGCGGCGACCTGCCAGACCGTGATGTCGTTGATCAGATTTTAGTAGTCATTAACAATCTGGTGGCGCTGGCCGCCGAACAGGCCATACAAGTGGCGAACGATGAGGAAATAGAAGCGCTTTGCGCTGCGACGCGCCCGCTTTATCAACAACAATTGGGCCAGGTCGAACACAATCTTGCGCGCATTAACGTGCTTCAGGCGGTCATGCAGACCAGCCAAAATTTGCCGTTACAGCTTATTGCACGATCCCTATTCGAGCAATTTGCGCCGAACATGGAGTCGCTGGCGGCGTTCGTGCACATAGATCACAAAACCTATGCGCGCTGCGCAGAACAACTCGATGGCGCGTTACAGGCGCGCAACGCAACTGCGGTACGGGAAACGTTTGAGGCCTTTGCCACTTTGAACCGCGAGAGCCTAATTAAGGCCTACAACGCGGCGCAAAATCACTCTGCAACTCATCGCAATCCTGCCCTTTTGGAGACTGCCACATCATGACCCGAACTCTGTTAATTCCACTTGGTATTTTAGCGGCATTCATCTTCGGCGCCGCCACGCTTATGGCGACTGCACCTACGCTGACCCCGGAAGCAGTGACCCCCGCGCCGTTGACTGTCCGGGTGATCGATGCACAGCCGCAGTCATTGACGCTCACCGTCTCGTCTCAAGGCACAGTCAGGCCACTGACCGAAAGCCAGTTGATACCCGAGGTGTCCGGTAAAATCGAGTGGATGTCGGACAGCCTCATTGTCGGCGGCTTTTTCAGCAAAGGCGAAGAACTGGCGCGAGTCGACAGCCTCGACTATGAGACTGCACTGAGCCGCGCCGAGGCTGCATTACTGCGCACCGAAGCGGAGCTCGAACACTCCAAATTCGAGCTCATGCGTATGCGCAGCCTCGAGGAGCGCAAGTTAGCCTCGCGCTCGAATCTGGAAAACGCGCTGCGCATGTACCGCGTGAACACGGCAGCCCAACTGGACGCTGCGGCCAATCTTAAACAGGCCCAAGAAAACCTTAAACGCACAACGTTAATTGCACCTTTTACCGGTCTCGTGCGCGCAAAAAGCGTCGACATTGGCCAATTCGTTTCCCGCGGCCAACCCATCGCCACGGTCTACGCAAACAGCTCCGTGGAGGTTCGACTGCCGGTTGCAGATCGCCAGCTGGCGTTTCTAGACATTCCACCGACGCAGCGTGGTGAGCTGCCCGCCGAATCCCAACCCTCGGTAACACTTACTGCGAACTATGCAGGCCAACAGCTGCAGTGGACGGGTACCATCGTGCGAACGGAAGCCGAGATTGATCGGTCCAGTCGTATGGTCCAGTTAGTGGCGCGCGTTAACAATAACGAGGCTGACGTGGCAATTTCGGTTGGACAATTCGTAAACGCCGAGATCTCTGGTCGAACCGCCGATAATATTTTTGTGCTGCCGAGATCAGCGTTACGCAACGACAGCAATATTTTGATCGTCGACAATGAAAACAAACTGCGCTTTCGCGACATCGAAACGCTGCGCCTGTACGAGGACACGATATTAGTGAGCGGTGGACTCGCAGCCGGCGAACGCATCTGCATTTCGTCGGTTCAGACCGCTGTCGACGGCATGTTGGTAGACCCTAGTGTAGTGCAAAACAATTCTCAGTTGGCGGTGGGAGCGCGCTAATGCATACCGCTATTCGCTGGTTCGCAAACAATTCTGTAGCCGCCAACCTTTTGATGATCGTCCTCATACTTGGTGGGGTTTCCGGTGCTTTGACCACCAATCAAGAAGAATTTCCCAATTTCGATATAAAAGTCATCAATGTCTTTGTGCCCTACTTAGGAGCGGCGCCTGTCGAAGCGGAAAGGGCTGTCTGCGTGCGCATAGAGGAGGCCATTGAAGGGGTCGAAGGGATCGAAAGGGTTTATGGCACAGCCATTGAGGGCGGCTGCTCGGTGGCGGCACAACTGTTCAGCGACGCAGACGATGTCACTGCATCGAACGAGATAAAGAGCCGAGTGGACTCAATAAACAATCTGCCTATCGAAACCGAAAAACCGAACGTTTCAAAGGTCGCGTTTACCCGCAGAGTAGTGCAGATTGCGGTATTTGGGGACGCTACAGAGCGCGAACTCAAAGAGTTAGGCCGAGCGTTGCGCGACAAGATCGCAGCTAAAGAGGGAATATCTCAAGTGGCGGTGGAGTACACCCGCCCGTATGAAATCTCCGTGGAAGTTTCAGAGGAAACCTTAAGGCGTTATGGCTTGACGCTGCAGCAAGTGGCTCAGTCAATCCGCACTGGTGCCCTCGATATGCCAGGTGGCACGCTAAAGACCGAGAACGGTGAGATCTTGATCCGCACCACGGGTCAGGCCTACCTGGGTGCAGAGTTTTCAGACATCGTCATCATGACGCGGCTAGATGGCACCCGTGTCACTCTTGGCGAGGTAGCTACGATCAAGGATACGTTTGAAGAAGGCGATCTTCTGGCTGCTTTCAACGGCGCCCCGGCAGTGATGGTCAACGTTTCTCAGGTCGGCAGTGAAGACTTGATTGCGATCGCCGCGGTTACGAAGGATATCGTCAAAGAATTTAATCGCGAATTGCCCGAGGGCATTAATACCAACATCTGGATTGACACGTCGCTAGAGCTGCAGGAGCGTATGTCCGAATTACTGAAAAACGCTGCTGGTGGGCTGTTACTGGTGTTGGTCATTCTCGCTTTGTTTCTGCAGTTCCGCTTAGCCATGTGGGTCGCTATCGGTATACCTGTAGCGCTGTTGGGCACCCTTGCTTTAATACCCTTTACCGACCTCACCATATCGACTATGACGGTACTGGCCTTCATCCTAGTACTCGGTATTGTGGTGGACGACGCCATCGTCGTGGGCGAGCGCGTTTACGCTCATGAACAGATGGGTAAAGAAGCGATGCCAGCCGCGGTTGAGGGAACATGGGAGGTCTCGGTTCCGGTGATTTTTGGCGTGCTAACGACCATCGCGGCGTTCTTGCCTCTGATAATGGTCGACGGTCAAATGGCAGGCTTCTTCGCGCCCCTCGGATGGGTCGTTATTCTGGCGCTAATCTGCAGCATCATCGAGTCGCAGCTCATTCTGCCGTCTCACTTGGCACACCGAAACCGGCACATCGCTACGACAGGATTCGCCGGCCAATGGAATAAATTCCAGGGCAGACTCGCCAAGGGTCTGCAAGATCTTGCCACCAAGACCTATCGGCCGTTTCTAGAAACCTCCATTCGTTGGCGCTACGCCACCGCCACTACGTGCTTGGGTTTATTGATATTGGCGTTTGCCTTGATCGCCAGCGGGCGCGTTAACTTTGGCTTTTTCCCCGCAGTTGAGGGCAACCGTATCTATGCCGGCTTGGAATTACCCGAGGGCGTCGCCGCAGAAACGACACTTCAGGCGGCACTGCAGATGCAGCGCGGTGCCCAGGCATTGAATGACGAGATCGTCGAAACATACTCTCTGGCTCAGCCTCTGGTGCGCAACACCTTGTCGAGCGTGGGCCAGAAGGTAGACCGCAACGGCCCCGGAGAACCTCCAGGGCCGGGCCGTAGCAACTTGGCCGAGATTGTTATTGATATCGTGCCTTTTGAAGACCGCGCAGAATTATCGGCAAAAGAAATCGCCAACCGCTGGCGGGAATTGGTCGGACCAATACCTGACGCGGTGAAATTGTCCTTTGACGCGGCAACTTTCAGCGCCGGGGAACCCCTAGAATTTCGCTTACAGGGTTCGGACATCGAAATCTTGCGAACCGCCGCCGAGGAGCTGAAATACGAGCTTTCGAGCTATCCTGGGGTGTTCGACGTCGCGGATACGTTTCGCTCGGGCAAACAAGAAATCAAGCTGGAGCTGTTGCCAGAGGCGCGCAACCTCGGCCTGACTTTGAACGACATGGCTACTCAAGTGCGCAACGCGTTCTACGGTGTCGAAGCACAGCGAATCCAGCGCGGGCAAGACGACGTGCGGGTTATGGTGCGTTTTCCAGAGAGCGAGCGCGCGAGCGTTGGCGACCTCGAGGACATGTACATTCGGACGCCGCAAGGCAGTCAAGTGCCCTTCTACAGCGTCGCACGGTTCGAGGTTGGCCGCGGATTTTCGCAAATTCGCCGACTCGACGGTCAACGGGTGGTTGAGGTCAGCGCGGACGTCGATCGCACCATGGCTACGCCTGAAAGCATTATGGCGGATATCAAAGCCAATCTCGTGACGCGGTTGCAGCCAAAATATCCTTCTGTGGTCTTTGAGGTGGGAGGCGAGCAAGAAGAGCGCAACTCGAGTTTTGTGAGTCTCGGTATTGGCTTGTTATTTTCATGTTTCGTAATCTACGGCCTGCTGGCTATTCCATTGAAAAGCTACTTACAGCCAGCAGTAATCATGAGTGTTATTCCATTCGGCGCAGTGGGCGCGATCGTCGGGCACTACGTCCTCGACGTGCAACTGATGTTTTTCTCGGCCTTAGGCATTGTCGCCCTCGCCGGTGTGGTGGTTAACTCATCCTTGGTTCTCGTGGATTATGCCAACCGTCAACGCCGCGAGGGTATGGATGCACTGAGCGCAATATGCATTGCCGCAGTAACCCGATTTCGGCCGATTATTCTTACCTCCGTAACAACTTTCGTCGGTCTTATTCCTTTGATGACAACATTCAACCCAGCAACCTATCCGTTTTTGCCGATAGCAATATCTCTAGCGTGGGGCGTACTTTTTGCAACGGTGATTACGTTGCTGCTGGTTCCGTGTTTATACATGATGATTGAGGACCTGATGCATCAACGCAATCGCTTACTGGCCTTTTTGCGCAGCACACTGCGCACCGATACTCCGCCACGCCAGATTTGATATCGACCGTAAATCGGGGCTGAGTAAGCATTTTTCACCGTTTGGGTGAAGTTTTGGTAATGGGACAACCGGTGCTTTTCCTATATACTTTTCACAGTTTTTGCACAAAGTCACTGAAAAGGGGGAGGAAATGGCCGAAGCCGTATTTGAAAACCCAGATCTGTTCGATCTGACGATGTCCGAAGAGGCACAACCACTGCTGGACGCGGTGAAGAAGCACATCAAAGAAAACGTCGACCCTATAACCGAGGAGTATCACCGCCTCGGCGAAGGACGCAAAGAGCGTTGGGGTTATGGAGACGGCCAGCTCGAGCTTCTGGAAACTGCCAAACAAAAGGCCAAAGATTCCGGTCTCTGGAACTTCTTCTTGCCAGACGCTGAAACTGGCGAAGGCCTGAGCAACCTCGACTACGCATTCATTGCGAACGAACTTGGTAAGAGCCCGCTGGCTTCAGAAACGCTGAACTGCAGCGCGCCAGACACGGGCAATATGGAAGTACTCGAGCGCGTCGGCACGCCAGAGCAAAAAGAACAATGGCTGAAGCCATTGTTGAACGGCGAGATCCGTTCTGCCTTTGCGATGACCGAGCCAGGTCTACCTTCTTCGGACGCTAAGAACATTTGTACCGAAGCGGTATTGGATGGCGACGAGTGGGTAATCAATGGCGAAAAATACTATATCTCGGGCGCCGGCGACCCACGCTGTAAGGTCATGATCACTATGGTTAAGACCAGCCCTGACGCCCCTGCGCACAAGCAGCAGTCGCAGATCCTGGTACCCATCGACGCCAAGGGTGTAAACATCCTCGAAGGCATGGAAGTTTTCGGTCACGACGACGCGCCCCACGGCCACATGCACATTCACTTCGATAACGTGCGGGTACCCAAAGAAAATATGTTGTTGGGTGAAGGCCGCGGCTTTGAGATCTCTCAGGTTCGTCTGGGTCCGGGCCGGATCCATCACTGCATGCGCTCAATCGGCGTTGCCGAACGCGCACTGGAAATGATGATTCGTCGCTCAACCACGCGTCACGCGTTCGGTAAGCCAATCATACAGCTCGGTAAAAATATCGAGTTGGTGTCACGTGCGCGCATCGAAATCGACGCCTGTCGCTTGATGGTGTTGCAGGCTGCCAAAGCCATGGACACCTTGGGCAATAAGGAAGCTCGGGTATACGTTAGCGCCATCAAAGCTATGGTGCCCGAGAAAGTGTGCAACATTATCGATCAAGCGATCCAAATACACGGCGCCACGGGCGTGTCGCAGTGGACCCCACTGGCACGCATGTACACTGGACAGCGTACGCTGCGAATTGCGGACGGTCCTGATGAAGTGCATCACATGGTTGTTGGGCGCAACGAAGTACGCAAGTACGAAGGGCAAGCCTACACGGCCATTGACGACAAGCTGGTCAATAAGCCGATCCGCTAACAGCACTGTCTCGACCAAAAAAAGCCCGCATCAGCGGGCTTTTTTTATGCCTTGGGTAGATCGCTTGGCGCTGATTCGAGCTCAGCGAAGCGTGCGTTTCTGCCTGTGCAGGCGCGCTTATCAGCAGACTGCAGAACAACACTGCTAAACGGGATCGGCAACAAACCGATTATCGACTCTTTGCAGCCACACGCTGACCGGCGCCTGCAATAGGTCACCCAACAGCGGCGCATCTAACAGCGCATCCACAGCGCTTTGTTGCTGTGGACTCAGAAACTGGTAAGCGCGCTGGGCACGCTGTCCCAGCCATACCCCATATAAACTTGTTTTGTGTTGATAGCTGGCGCCGCGGTAGTGCACTGACCGGGCGGCCAATGTGGGCTGATCATGCTCCGCATCTAGGGCTGCTCCTGTCGCCGGCGGTTCTTCAATCATTGCCTGATCAAAAGCCATAGCACCTAACACAAATTGCTGACCATACTCCGCTGCTAGAAATCTCAGAAGATTTAGCGAGGTCAGCGGGACTTCGTCGTTCTGCAAATACGCCACCGGCACGTCGAAGAATTCCGGCGACTGCAGCTCGGGCGTCAACATATGTTCAACCCAACGGAAGGTGCGGGGCGCATGGTCCTGCATCATGCGCAAACCTGCTGGGTCACGGCCAAGATGCGCGTGCATCGCCCCCATAATGGCGTAGTCCGCAGCGCTTGGATGCCCACCCAAGAAATACGGATATCGAGTTAAGTGCGCTTCGAACAACCCAAGCAGTTCCTGATAGGTACGATCGAGCTCTGCCCTTGCCTCGGGCGAGGACTGGGGCAAACCGTAACTCATCATTCGATCGGCAATCAGATTGCCATATTTAAGCAATTCCTCGTCGCTGCCATGGGGTTTGAACGAACGTCCGAAGTCGCTTTTTACAAAGCTGTAGTTTTCTTCAAACATCCAGCGGTGCAGCCACGCTAAGCGCACTAAACCCTCGCTGGCCAGCAACTCCATCAAATGCACAAAAATGCGCTGCTTAGGGGTAGAGGGGATGGCCGGAAGATCCGGGAAGCGTGTTTCCAGATGATCCTGAATAGCGACGGTGTCCTGCACAACAGCCCCGTCGGGTGTGAGCAGTTGCGGAATTCGATGGCTTCCAGAGGTGGGCCGTACCTTATTTCGAAACAGCGGATCGCTGGGCAAACGCTCGACAAAAGGCACGCCTTTCTTGCGCAAATAGCTGCGGCTTTTGGCGGTGTAATAAGACGCATAAGAACCGTAAAGGATGTATTGATCTGCCACAACAAGCTCCCGATTGAGCGTCAACTTCTGTCGGTGATCAACATTAAACAACATCGCGTTATAACTGTCATGGAAAGCGCCTGATGCCCTATGAGTAATGCTAAGCTCCGCGGGGATTTAACCCGCGAGAGTTAGTTTGACACGCACACGATGGATACTTTTAGCAATCATCGGCCTCGCGCTGGCGCTGGGGTCGCTGTTATTCCGCGGCGACCTACCCGCCGCCGAGGTCGACGCAAAATACAGTAACGGAGCGTCACGATTTCTAACCATGGAAAATGGCGCACGGGTGCACTATCGCGACGAAGGCGCCGCCGACGGCGCGACCGTGGTGCTTATCCACGGCGCGATGGCATCACTGCACACGTGGGAACCCTGGGTGGCGATTCTCGGCCAACACTATCGAGTGATCACCCTCGACCTGCCCGGCCACGGACTCACCGGTCAGGTACCTGAAGACGCCTATGGCGCGGACGCGTTTACTGAAACCATTGACGCTGTGGTCAACGCACTCGGCGTTGAACGGTTTGTGCTGGGTGGCAACTCCATGGGCGGTGGCGCCACATGGCGCTATGCTTTGACCTACCCGCAACGCGTACGTGCGATGATTTTGGTGGACTCGGTGCCCCCCGGCGATTGGCGCGAATCCACCGCAGCCGCCGCCCCTGCGGACGATGCCGAATCAGAACGCTCCGAACCCATCGGCTTTGCGCTGTTACGCCAAAGCTGGTTTCGCGCCATTGCCCGTTATCTGGACCCTGCACCCTTAGTCGAACAGGGCCTACTGTCTGCGTACAACAACAGCCCAGTGGTCAACCAAGCACTGATCGATCGCTATTATGAGCTCATCCTGCGCGAAGGTACGCGCGCGGCAATACTTAATCGTTCTAGCGGCTATAGCCGCAATGGGGCAAACACCGATGTCAGTGCGCTAACACAACCCACATTGGTGATGTGGGGCGCACAGGACAGTCTTATTCCGGTGCGCCTTGCCGACCAGTTTGCCCAACGTCTACCAAATGCTCAGGTGGTCATCTATGACGATCTTGGACACATCCCGATGGAAGAAGACCCGCAACGCAGTGCCGCCGACGCGCTTAATTTTCTCGATCGACTGCCGGCTGTAAACAAATAAATGAGTGGCGAGGAAAACCCACTACGACAGCACGTAAGCCCGCAGCTATTGGGCTACGCAGGGGTGCTGCCTGTTGCAGGCCTGCTCGCTCTGGGCTGGAGCAACACCGATTGGCAGGCGCAAGCGCTGTCGTTAGCAGGCGTCTATGGCGCACTGATCCTGAGCTTTCTCGGTGGCATTCATTGGGGATTTGCGACCCGTGGCACTGCCACCAAAAAACACTTCTTTGTCAGTGTCATCCCAAGTTTATGGGCTTGGGTCGCTTTGGCCATTCCGGATCTGTATGCCCTCATCAGCATTATTCTAGGGTTGGTTCTATTTTTTGTTTACGAAACAAACTGCGCATTAATCAGTAGGTGTCCAAACTGGTACTTGCCGTTACGACTGCGATTAACCGTAGCACTCAGTCTCGGTCTGGCTGGGTTTCTGCCCCTTGCCATACAGTAAGCTATAAAACCACTGAAATCCCGACAACTGGTGGTGGCCATGACTGCCATTCTTCGCCGCTCAGCGTCTTACGGTACGGCAATAAGTTGCCGCCTTCACGCAAATAAGCCCTTCTCAACCGATAAAAGCCTTTGTTTCTGCTGCCAAACCACAACGGGTACGCTTATTGCATCGGCTGTTCAACCTAACAACGAATTGGCTACGTTTTGGCAACAGCAATACGAAAAAGGGACTCACTGCCTGACATGAAGTCAGCGTAATTCGGAGCACGGTTTATGAGCTTATCCGCAAATATCCCCCACAGCGCTTTGGTTGCGCGACGCAGTGCAATGAATGCTGAGCAAACCGCAGAGGTCGCGCTCGAGCGACTCGCTACAGGTTCAAAAATCCACCGCGCCGCCGACGACGCTGCCGGTCTGGCAATCGCCCAGCGGCATAACGCCAACCTGCTTGGCTTGACCGGTGCGGTGCGCAACAGCGCCAACGCGCAAAGCCTGCTTTCGCTGGCCGATCACGCGCTCGCTGGTGTAGCAGATGGTCTCATCCGCATTAACGAGTTGGCCACCGCGGCGCAGAATCCTGCAGTGTCGAGTCACGAACTAAAGATGATCCAGCAGGAAATCGATCATCTCATTGCAGAGATAGACCAAACCGCAAGTCGTGTCACGTTCAATCAAACCAGTCTGCTAAACGGCGCTTTCAAAAACCAAACGGCGTTAGTTGGTGCTCGGGCCGGCGATAGCATCACATTTTCTTTACCTGAAGTTTCAGCGTCGTCGCTAGGCGCCTACGTTTTTTACGCAGATGGTGTCGCAGCGAGCGCAGCCGCCGCTGGCGCCGCAAACAATCCTGTTACTACAGCCGAGGACATATCCATACGCGGTTCGATCGGCAGCTACACATTTAACGCAATAAACCAAGAGTCCGCGCAAAATCTGGCGGCGCGCGTCAGTGCTAGGAGGGAGCTGACCGGCGTTGACGCCA
>MDTD01026851.1_pt1 | contig 15755 bp, 15 predicted proteins | sample 811221 | NCBI WGS metagenome assembly MDTD01 (sample SAMN05326646, study PRJNA326480) | marine metagenome | isolation source: seawater | place: Pacific Ocean: South West | collected 2011
AAGAACAATATTATTGATCAATATAGCGGTGATGTTCTCTATATTGAGAACAGAGCTCGAGTTATTAGAGCCTCGACACAAACTGAGGACATCAAAGTTATTATCACGGTGTAAAGAATGGCAACAAATCTTACTGATACCACGTTTCGAAGTACTTACAAAGATGATTTTAGGGATAGTGATAACTTCCATAGAGTCCTCTTCAACAGCGGTAAGGCTGTACAGGCTCGAGAGTTAACTCAGCTACAAACTATTATCAACAAAGAAATCCAAAGGTTCGGCTCAAACATCTTTAAAGATGGTGGAGTGGTAGAACCCGGCGGTATCACTGTTAATAATAAAATGGAATTTATTAAACTAGCTGCTGGACAATTGCCAATTAATCCAGTCTCAGCAGTTGTAGGACAAACCTTTACTGTTAAAGCACCCGATCCTGCACTTGAAGTAAAAGTCATTAAGCTAGTACAAGCTACAGGATCTGATCCTGATACACTGTACGTTGAATATGTATCTACTCAAGCTGGTACTTCAGGTTCTGATCCAGTCAGAGTTGGTAACGGTCAGGTTCTTCAGTTAGGCGGATTAGAAATGACAACCGCTGCGTCAGGCGCGGCAGGTAGAGGTACCGAAGCTTCAATTGCAAAAGGTGTCTTCTTTGTCCAAGGCCACTTTGTGTTTGCTGAAAAACAATCATTCTTTGTAGACAAGTATTCTGATACACCTAATATTGATGTTGGATTTAAAGTTGACGAAACAGTTGTAACAGTTAGTGATGATGTTGCACTATTCGATAACCAAGGAGCAACACCTAACGTTGCTGCACCTGGTGCCGACAGATATAGAATCAGACTTACTCTTACAAGACGAGATCTAGTATCTAGTAGTGAAAACTTCATCTATCTTGCTAAACTGACGAATGGTAAGATCAGTGATGAAGCACGCACAGATAACTCGTTTGCAGTAATTAATGATCTTCTTGCTTTAAGAACAAAAGAAGAATCAGGTAACTATATTGTAAAACCTTTTGATGCAAAGTATAACCAGATCGACTCAGCAGAAGCACCAAACCTACAGCTTGAAGTAACTGACGGTATTGTATATGTAGATGGTTTCAGACTTGAAGCCTCGGCAACAAATATTACTATACCGAAAAGTTCAAGTACTCTTGAACAGGCCGGTCAAATTGTGGTTGCGTCCTATGGAAACTTTGTAAAAGGTGATGTTGATGACAACAAAGGTTTGCCGAATACAGACACATTTGAAAAATTAAATCTAAGAAGTGCAATTAATCATGGTGGATCCACAATCGGAACATGCCGAGTAAGACATATTGAAGAAGATGGAAATAAATCTTTCCGCTTCTATCTTTTTGATATTCGCATGAATTCTGGTCAAAACTTTTCAAGTACCAGATCATTTGGTACAAGTGCTTCTAATTACGTTAATATTACTCTAGAAGGTGGAGTGGCAGTCCTTAAAAATACTTCTCAAAACGATTTACTCTTCCCTCTTCCTCGCTCAAGACCAAAGGAAGATGCAGTTGCATTCGGTTCTTTACAAGTACAAAAACGAATTACATTCACAACATCCGGTTCCGGTGCGGCAACACTCAGTCGTCCTAATCAGCCAGATGGTACGCAGTATGATGCATTCACTAATACAAGCCAGTGGATCTTTACTAAAGCAACCGGTGAAGTTGACAGCTCTATGTCAATCTCTCTTGGTGGTGGCGGTGTTAATGCTACTGTATCCGGTGGTGCACCATCAACGAACTACATTGGATATGTCCTAGTTAATGAAACCAATCCTCCTGCTAAAGATAAAACTTTAGAAGAAGCTACAATTACAAAAACATTTCCTGGTGATGCAGAATCTGACGGAAGAGGATCACAGTTTATATCTCTTCGTAAAGCAGATATTTTCGATGTAAAATCAATTAAGATAACGGATTCTAACGGTGCAGATATTAGATCATTGTTTACAATTGATAATGGACAGCGAGATAACTTTTATGGAATTGGTAGAATTATAAAGAAACCTAATGTTACCATTCCAAGTGGTACAGAAATTTTTTCAAGGTTTCAATACTTCTCGCATTCAACCGAAGGGCATTTCTTTGATATTACATCATATGACAACGCCAATATTGCATACAGTAAGATCCCTGAACACCGCAAAGCGGACGGTACTTTAGTATCTTTAAGAGATGTTGTTGACTTTAGACCAGTTGCAGATAGAGATAGCTCAGCCGACAGAATTCCAAATATTACATTTGATTCTGGAGTTGGAGCTGCTGTCAATCCTCTGCCACAAAATACAGGCACGTTCCAAGGTACAATCTCATACTATCTTCCAAGAAAAGATAGACTGATTGCTACTACATTGAATCCTGCCGGTGAAAGACTACCTCGCGGTGAAGTAAAAGTAATTCAAGGTGTACCTGCACTGAATCCACTTCTTCCTGAAGTTCCAGCTGGAGCAATGCCGCTATATAACTTTACGCTGAATCCTAACACTCTAAATGAGTCAGATATGACTTCAGAGTTTGTTCCAGCAAAAAGATTTACTATGGCTGATATTGCTGAGCTTGAGCAGCGTATCGATAAACTCCAAGAAACTACTCTACTTAGCTTGCTTGAAGTTGATACAGCAAACCTTACAGTTCTTGACTCTGCTGGCTTGGAAAGAACAAAAGCCGGTTTCTTAGTTGATAACTTTAAAGATGCTGCATTTTCTGATATTAGAAGACAAGAGTATAGAGCTGCCATTGATGAGAGCCTAGGTCATCTTCTTCCTCTTTCAAATGCAAGAAATGTAAGATTTATTTACGATTCAGATGCATCTACAACTGAGCGTAGAGGAGATATCGCAACTCTTCCAATTGTCAACGAAATTGCAATGATTAATCAGAATCTTGCGACAGAAACAGAAAACATCAATCCTTTTGCTGTTATTGTTTCTCAAGGACATCTTGAAATGTCACCTACTTCTGACGAATGGGTAGAAACTGAGTACGAGCCGGATAACATTGTGGATACAGGTAATGTTGAAACAGAAAGACTGGCAACAAGATGGATTGCTCGAATCAGACAAACAGTTCATTCATTTAGAAACCGTTGGATCGGTACACCGTCCGGCGGAAGAGTTCTGGTTCGTGGTGATGTAAGAACACGTAGAGAGATAGTTGCAGATAGAATTATTGACGTATCATTCATTCCTTTCATGAGAGCACGTAAGATCTTCTTTAAGGTAAATGGATTGAGACGTAAGACCAAGCACTTCATGTTCTTCGGTGGCAAAGATATTACAGGATTTGCAAGACCTGAAACTACTTTCCAAAGATTTGCTACACGTGATGATAACCCTGGAAACATATTTACTAATGCTACCGCTCATCCGGATGGAGCAGGAGATCTTCTTTCAGATAGTGTAGGTGAACTGATTGGTTCATTCGTTATCCCGGCAAATGAACAGCTTAAGTTTAGAACTGGTGCACAGAGAGTTGAGCTTATGGATATTAGCTCAGGTATTTCAAATAATGCTATCTCAAAAGCACAAGCTACATTCCAGTCAACTGGCATTCTAAATACACGCCAAAGAACGGTTGAAACGACTCGTATCGAAACAGAATTCTTTGTACAAGAATATGATCCTCTTGCACAGTCATTTAGAGTTGATGGTGCTGATAATCCAAACGGAGTATTCATTACTAAAGTTGATACATTCTTTTCTTCAAAGGAAACATCCGGCGGTGTTCCGGTTCAGTGTCAGTTAAGAACAATGGAAAATGGTATTCCTACAAGTGCACCTATTCCTGGTGCAGTCAAGTTCTTGAGACCAGATCAAGTTAATATTCCACCTGATCTTACAAGCATGACATCTATTAGAAATACTCCTACGTCATTTGTCTTTGACGAGCCAGTATATCTAGAGCCACAAAGAGATTACGCGATTGTTCTCCTTGCAGATACTACCGCATATAATGTCCACGTTGCTCGAACATATGATTTCCTTATTGGATCTACGGAAAGACGAGTTAATAAACAGGCTACTCTTGGTTCTATGTTCCTATCTCAAAACGGTATTACATGGACACCTGATCAGAATAGAGACTTGATGTTTAAACTACATAGAGCTCAGTTCTCATCGTCCACTGCGTCTGTACAGTCCTTCAATTCTGAGCCACCACTTGAAAGATTGAGATTCAATCCAATTAGTGTTGACTCTGGAAGTTCAACTATTAGAATATTCCACGAAGGCCATGGATTTGCAAAGAACGATAGAGTAACAATCTCTGGTCTGGATTCTGCACAACGTTATGGTGGTATCCTAGGAACAAGCTTGATGGGTGTCAGAACTATCGTCAAACCTGATCACACCGGATATACATTTACGGCTGATTCAGTTGGAACATCGACCGGTACATTTGGTGCAAGAAATGTTGTAACAAGTCAGAATACAATGTATGATGTCTTTGTACCTCAAGTACAAACTCTGGTACCTGATAACACAAGTGTTGATGCACAGTTTAAGGGTAGAGCCGGTACATCGTTTGGTGATACCAGAACAACAGGCGGTGGTTCATATTCAGGTGATACGGTATATAAGACAATTACTTTGAATGATTTCAACTTTAATGAATCACCAAAAGTAGTTGGATCTAAAACAAACGAAGCATTATTTGCTGGAAACGTGGCCGATCTTGGTACAAGATCTGTAAATCTTAAACTAAATCTTTCAACCGATGATGTAAAAGTTTCACCAATTGTTGACTTGCAAAGAAATTCTATGGCAGCATTTGAATTTAGCATTGATGGCGGCGGTGTAGCAAATACTAACACCATTGATCAGATTGCGGAGACAGATCCTACTGAAGGCAGTGCCGCAGCGAAGCATGTGACTGTACCAGTTACACTGGAAGAAACGGCGGTTGGTCTTAAGATTATGTTTGCAGCTAATCGGCCTTCTACTTCTGCCTTTGAGGTATATACTAAAACAGCAACCGACGAAGATCTCGATGAGATTCCTTACATTGAAACATCAGCTGCAGATTTGGTTACAAACAATCCTGCAGATGAAGACGGCGTCACATTTAGACAATACGAATATCTAGTAGGAGGACAAGGCGGACAGCTCGACGGATTTACTAAGTTCCAAGTCAAAATCGTAATGTCAAGCAGTAATAGTTCTAAGCCACCTACAATTAAAGATTTAAGAGTTATCGCGCTGGTGACATAATGAATGAGAATAAATACATACAAGTAGATGGATTTACAAATCTAGCTAGAAGTAAATCAAGTGGAGCAATTGTTAATATCAATTCGGCTGAGATGACTCAAGCACGAATCAGAAAGTACAACTGGAAGCAACAGCAAAACGAACTGGAAACTCTTCGCAATGATGTTGCATACATGAAAGAAGCGTTGGCAAAACTCGTAGAGGAAAAACATGGCAATAACAACAGTTAATTTATCTGATCCAGTTTCTACATGGGTGACAAAAACAAATACTATCGCCACGCAGCTCGGTGATCTAGCTCTAGTAACAATCGGAGGTTCTGATCTTGTTACAGCAGCGAATAGACTTGATTCCAATATTGGAACAATGTCTGCACTGAATACAGCAGATAAATCGGATCTAGTATCAGCTATCAATGAAATCAACCTCGCAGCATCTGCTGCATTGATTCGTTCAAAGTTTCAACCCGGCCAAGGTATCAATTATGATTCAGCAAGTGGATTGTTTTCTGCAGAACTTGCAAATGCAGACTCAGCTGGAAGTGGACTAAGAAATGCCGGTATTGTTACTCCTTCTGAAGTTTTCTTCACTACCACTGGAGACAGCGCTTTTATGATAATTGCTGACAGCGCAGTCTCATCTACAGAACTCAGGAACGCAGTAAGACTCAGAATATATAATTCTGTAGGAGGAACATTAAAAGATTTATATGGAGCAGGAACTTAAGTTATGGCAGTGAGAACACCTTTATATGTAAACGGCGATAATGATTTGCAGGAAATGACTTCAACAATGATTGATGAGATCATTGCAATGGTAGCATATCAATATGGTCAGAATCCATCGGTCACTCTTAGTAGAGTTTCGAGTGGTGGAAGCCTAGGAACTATTACTGACACTCGTAAGAAAGCGGGTGCGATGTCAACTCGAGCTGGTGACGGAACTTCAGGTGATGATGGTGCTGCAGAATTTCCACCAGAATCAACTACTGCCGAACCCGGTACAGTGACAGTTAATCATTCTAAAATTGATGAGACTGTAGCTAGCCCTACACAGCCTGCGGATACGTCGAGTATTGCGTTTCCAGCATATCAGACTAGCGGTGATATTCAAGCTATGACATATGCTGACATGCAAGACACGTTTATCCATCCGGCTATTACTCTTCTAGCTGGAACTGCTGGAACAAATGCCGAAGCTGGTACATATTTTATTAGTACACAAAGCAGTTCAATTACCGGTAACTCTGCTCCAAATGCAAATAGTACCATCGTTTCAGGTAGCGCCGTCTTTACCGATACACGTGCAAACACCAGTGCTTATACTTCTAGCGGAATTCCAGAAACTTTAGATCAGCCAACTACTATTACTAGTTACTATCTTCACGTATATGCATCAAGCGCGGTTCCAACATATACTGCCCCAGTGTATGTGCGAAGTGATAACAACATTCAAACATATACCACAAGTGCTTTTAATACTCTACTACAAAATTTTGTAAGGTATGAAGCTGCTCAAAACTCTGGTACAACAATCGCATATAGTTATAGTTCAGGATCCAACAGAGGTACTGGAATGGCTAATACAATATTGAATGGTTCTGGTAATTATCAAACTCTCAAAGCTGGTGCTAATGATTACCGAGCTCAGGAGTTTCCTAACGGTTCCGCAGTTACTTCTGCAACTCATCGTCTAAAAATCAGTTTAACATAACAGAGGTTATTATGATTCCACAAGATTATAAATTTTTAACAGCTAAATTTATCGATGTTGAAAAAACACAGATTGAAACTCTGTGGGTAAATCCAGATAAGGAACAGCACTGCATCGCTGAAATTATCGAAATGGATCCGGAGCATGGTGATTATCAAAAGTTGATGGAACATACAACTCTTGATGATATTCATGAAATGACAGTCAATGCTATTCGTGAGGAGAGAAAATTATATGAAGAAGCAATGCTAGCCATTGCTAAGAGAGAAGGCATTATTTCTGATATGATCACTTCTGAGAATAGCGTATTCCAGATTGTGGCCAATACTCTCTTTCAACCGTATGATCCAGAAACACAAGGCGAACAGCTATTCTCTTTCAAGCTTACATTGTTTGAGCATGAAACGCTAAAGAACTGTAAGGACAGAGCGCTGAAAGCAAAATTACGTAAAGCAGAAAACTTTATTGACGCTGTAAAAATAGCAATCGAAATCGTCGAATCTTCTAAATAGTATACTTATTCCACCAGCCTTCTTGCTTAATATATTCATATCGCTGGTTGAATAGTGTAACTGCGTGATATGTGTTATCCCAATCTTCGGTTTGAAATGAATTGAATCCCCAGTAAATTCGTTTCGGCTGAAAGTTTTCATAGAGATATTGATCGATGCCTTTCCAATACTTTACGAAATAGTATTCTGGATCCTCGGCAAACTTGTTGTGAATATGAGAGAAGTCACCTTTCCAGGACATTATAGAAGAATTTAGTGGAGTGTGATATGCATCTCTCCACCACGCATGACAAACGTGCAAATCATTGTATATGAATCGATTACAATCTCCCCTAATAATAACATCTAAATCAAAATACAAATAGTTCTTGTCTTCTTTAAACTTCTCAAAAAGTAGTAGTTTGTTGAATACGCCTTCATACCTGTCTTCTTGCATTACGTGAAAGAAGGTGTAGTCAAGGCCGGAGTATTTGTCAATCATATGCTTTAGGTTATTGACATACCAATCGTCATACTTCGTTCCTGTTTGTACGCAAATAATTTCCAAAGTTTTTGTCAAATTTTACTCTCCGTTTTTCTGGTGGTGCAATCGCAAATCCCTGTAAATCCACTATGTAAAAATCTTTGCCGTCGTGCACAAAATTAGGAAGACGATAATCTCCATAACCTAAATAAGGATCTTCAAATTGTTCCTTCTCTATTCTTTTCGCCAATTCTATTCTTAAGTCAATTGGAAGATATGGCGATTCTTGTTTAATATATTCACGACGTAAGTGAATCTTATTATCTCCATATGAAAACTCAAACTCTGGAATTTTGACTAGATTCCAATCTAGTGAAGGCACTAAATGAAATACTTTAATTAGCCACTCATAATATTCTGTTTCATCTTTATCAAATTCTAGATAACGATCTAGTATCATTTTACTTTTCATTTCCAAAAATCCTTTATCCATTTGTGCTTGCTGTTATGTACGTCATTATTAGGATTAGCAAAATGGACAACTTTTACTTTCGGATTGAATTCATCACCTAATATTAAGTAATGCTCACTGAATTTCTTAACGTATCTCCTCTGTATCTTTTCATTATTATCTTCATCGTGAGTTAACTTACATACCCACTCACCGGGCATAGTAGTTACTTTTCCACCGTTTTCTCTAATAGTATCTTCAACAAAGTTTTGTTCACCAAATAATCTATAGTGCACAATACCTGTCTCGAAATAATGATTGGACCATTTATCAGGATCTTCAATGTATTTATCCCATACACATTGAAAATCGCCAGCTTTAAACTTATACCACCCTCCATTGATAGTAGTGGCTCTATCGTCGGTCCACCATTTATCGTATGACACGAGTTCGTTATTTTCAACAGGATATTCAACCATTTCAGTAATGTCGCCAACAATAACCTGATCAATATCCATGACAATAATATCGCCTTCACCAGTAAACTTCTTGTCAAAGAACTTAATCTTGTGCCAGTGTCCTGGTAAAGTATCTCTCAACATTATCATATGATCACACATGACAGGCGTGTCAGAATATGCATGGAATCTAAATGGAACTTTACAATTTCTTTTGATACCGCGATATAGTTTGTCAACGTAGTCTTTAGTATACTTACCTTGATAATATAACACAAAGATCTTATACATCTTCGAACCTTTTATTAATTACGTGAATCATACGCCCATCTACTGAAGTATGAAGATCATCAAATACACAATGCCAATCAGTAAGATTAGTTACTTCAATATTGTCTCTCTCTATCAAGTAAGATAAAAACACCTCATTGTTCTCAAACGGTGCTATATTTTTCATATGCTTTAGATTTTTAGCATAGTTAATTTTAGTATTTTTATTTCCAATCAAAATACCAGTGTTAACTATTGTGTCATTAGTACTGATAATATCATCTTCAAACAGCATCATCTTTTTATAGTGTGTTTTTTTATACCGATGATATTTGTCTCTTTGGAATCTATTAGTAAATTCATTCTTACAAAACTCATGGTATTGATCAAGATTTTCAACCTTTGATTCTTTAAGAATCTTCGCAGATTCTTGGTTATAAATGTCAACAGCGTTTTCCATCAAGACACCAAAGCCATCAATGCTTGTAAAGATATTGTCTGTAGTCTTTACAATAACATCAAAGTCAAGATACAGAACCTGATCATACTCCTCAAGTAAATTCTCAAACTTCTTGATCTTATAGTGCTGTAAGTCTACATATCCCATATACACTTCGTACATATTAAAGTCGGCATTACACACTTGCGCGTATTGCTTCTTATTTTCTAGAAGCATATCATAGTGTTTAGTAAACTGTGACTTACTGTAGTCAGTTACTCTTTCACCTACAGGAATATTATTATAAACACTGAATATTATTTTCTTCACAGTATTTCCAGATCTTATCAAATTTCTTATTGATGGCGTGAATCAGCTTAACATCTTTAATAATATATTCGTTGTCCATAAAGAAGTGCCACTTTTCATCCAGCCATTGGACTGGTGTATCAGTCATGGCAACTTTGTAACCCCATAGCGTTTCATTATCGTAACCAAACACTTTTCTTACATTGTCTGGAAACATAGGAGCCTCTATCATTAAACTATGCATGTGCGCAATATTATCTTCAAAATTATCGAAGTAACCTAGTTGTTTCAAATGCTTTGAACTAGCGCCAATGATTCCGGTGTTGAATACATTATTCTTATATCCTTGCTCCTCATCAATCAACATGGCCATGCTATTAAAATACTTAGCGCTAGGTGATCTATTACAAGTTCCAATATCGTCAAACTTCTTTTTTACATGGTCATCATTATTAGCTATAGCAATACCTTTACTTAAGTCCCATTCTTCGAAAAAGTTTTTATCTGTAGTTGCGACTACGTCAAAATCTAAATACAAAACTTCATCATAATGTCTAGCCAGTTCATACAGTATTTGTAATTTGTAAAAATTAATAATGTGGTAATCTGTAAAAAATGGATACACTTCTTTCATATTGGAATAATATATACGCCAATCATCATCATACTCATACATCAAAAAATTACAGCCACAAACTTCAGCATATCTTTGCTTGGTTTCAATCAGCTTTTCATAATTATTGTATAACTCTATTTTTGTCCGCATAGACTTTGAAACGTTGTCACCTCGATAAGCTGGCTGCTCATCAAGTCTATCATTTGGTATGTCTATATAAAGGCTAAATATTACTCTTTTCATCTTTCACCAATCACAGTAAAGCGTGTAAACTTATTGCACTGTACTTCTCCAGCAAAATATATTTTATTTAAACCAGCTTTGAATATAAGTTCATCTGTATTATCCACACAATTAGTATGTTCCGGATGTTCATAATAATTATTTGATTGTAGTGCATACACCATGCTCGATCCACCGTCATCTAGTCTTGCAATGTTTTGCATATGTTCACAACTGGTGTTTATAAGTATATTATAATCACCTAAAAATTTATGCCACCAGGTGTTCTCAAACATATCCTCTTGGCTATAATCCATTTCACTTGTATGTTGCCTTGCATAGCTTTTCAATATTCTCGCAACACTCGGATCAATGTCATTTAAGTGCATGCGATTATAGCATAGCAAAAAGTTGTTTAAAATGTAAGGAATGATAAGTGTACCGTACCACGCACCTTGAATATGAAAATTATATTTTCTTACAGGACAATACTGGTACATTTTTTCGATAAGATATTTCTTACTTGTAACCTGTGATTCGCAGTAAGTTTGACTGTACCTTTCGACCTCGCTGCAAAACTCAAACTTTCGCTGCTGCTCATATAGATATTCTACTTTTACTTCGAAGTTTAAGTCCATGTTATCATTCTATTCTGGTGGTTACTTCCGCATTTTCTATTACATGTTTCAATGCATCTTCCAACAAATTGCTGTTGAAGATTATTGTATTGAGATATATATGATTCTATTATCTGATCAAAATCGTATTGTTTCATATCATGCTTGATATTTTGATCAAATATCCAGTTGCCAAAGTCATAATTGCGTCTTGAATCGTACTTTTCGTGAATAAGCTGTGTACCAGTCCAACAACACGGTGTAACTAATCCATCGGCTGAAATATAAACTTCACGTTTGTCTACAGACATGCACTCAATATCTTTTTCGATTATTCCATCTCTTACAGTATTAGCTTGATATTCTGTATTTGTTGGTAGTGTAAGAGTATCTTTTGTTTGAGTCTTAGGTGTCATGGGCTTTTCTGGATCATATAAGCGAGTTGTTGCTCTTACTTGAAACGTATGAAATCCCATATCTTTAGATAACTGCCGGCACTCTTCTATCTGGTGTTCGTTATGTGCAAAGGCAAGCATAATCCAGAAAGCTTTACCACCAGCTTCAATAAAAGCACGTGCGTTTTCCATGATCTTATCATATAAAGTGTTCTTACGATATATATGATTTGTATCTGCTAAACCATCAATTGAAAAGTTTACAGTTACACTTCTGATTTTTGCTATCTCTCTCCAATAGTCTTGAGTACGAAGAGATCCATTTGTATCAATACTTTGGTGTTGCACACCATACTCGTCACATAGCTGAAATATTTCGAGTGCATTGCTGTGTATCATAGGATCGCCGAAGTTGCCACAATGAATAATCTTTCTGATTGTACCACCGTACCTACTTGTCAAAATATCTGCAAACCAATCGATAGGCATGTCATGAAATCCCCACTCATGCATAGCCTTTGACAAACCTTTTGGAAAAGTACCGGTACGTGGACATTGAGGACAGGCTGCATTGCATCTGTTAGTTAACTCAACATGTATAGAATCTAGATTATTGTACATTATTGCCAAAGCTTCTTGATTTTTACATCTTCTATTGTATGATTTTTAGCGCCTTGGTTAAATATTAACATTGCTCCTTTTGTTTCGTCAAATCCAGTATGATGATATGACTGTAACCATTTCTTTGAATCTATATATGACAGATCAAACTCTTCGAATTCATGATAAAAGAATACCTTATCGATACCCTTATATGTTTTCAGTAATTTCTTATAATTTAGATCAAAGTAATCATATACTCGTTTAACTTCTTGAGTAGGATTCCAGATCATAACTGATGAATTAAGATCACAGGACACATTCCTGTTATAGCCTTTGAAATCTCTAACTGGATCTACCCAGTAAGCTTCAGCTATAGTAAGGTTACTAGTAACCTCCATTACCATATCAGTAATATTATTATATAATACCACATCGAGATCAAAAAGTACACTAGTTTTTTCAGGTATTCTTTTGTCTGAAAGCAAAGAAATCTTATGCCACCATTTAGTCCACCTTGTATCTGTTATAGATAAACAGGTAATGTCCTCAATGATTCCACTTGGATCGTCAGTGAGGCAATACATATGAAATGGAATATGCAGGTGTCTGCTTACCATAGAGTGTAGTTTATTAACGTACTCTGAATTGTAAGCATCTCCAACTTTGACACAGAGAACGTTTATATGATTACTGGTATTTCTCACGGATTTCACGATGCTGCCATAACTCAAATTGATTTAGATGGTAATATTATATATGCATCGCATTCGGAAAGATTAACGAGAAAAAAGAATGATAGAGACCTAGCTCCACAGTTTGAGCTCAAAGGTACGCGTGTCTTTTATGAAAGACCGTTTCTTAAGAATCTTCGTAGGTTGTATGCAGGTCAATCTTGGAGTAAAAGACCACAATATGATGCGTACATTCCGCACCATTGGTCGCATGCAGCAGGATCATACTACACTCGCCCTTGGCCAGAAGAACCCGTTTGTGTAGTGATTGATGCGATTGGTGAATGGGATACCGCATCTATCTGGTACAAAAAGAAAAAGAAATGGTCAATGAGATACCCAAAATCTCTTGGTTTGTTCTATTCTGCTATGACACAAGCCTGTGGTTTGAAACCGAATGAAGATGAATATATTACAATGGGCATGGCTGCATTCGGAGAACCAATATATGATATTGATGTATTTGAAGACTGGCATCGTGGCGCAAAGTTAGAAGGGAAACCCGAAGACATTGCAGCAAGCGCACAGGAACTTATCACAAAAGAAATACAAAAGATTATGAGACGAGCTCGTAGATACTCGCCATATTTATGTTACGGTGGAGGTGTAGCTCTTAACTGTGTTACTAACTCTACAATATATCATATGTTTGATAAAGTCTGGATTATGCCTAATCCTGGCGACGCCGGTGGATCTCTTGGAGCTGCAGCGGCATATTTAAATAAACCTTTAAACTGGAAAGGACCGTATCTTGGAACTAATATCAAAAACAAAATCAATCCTCGTCAAGTCGCTCGATATATCTTTGACCATAGTGTGTGTGGTGTGGCTAATGGTCCTGGTGAGTTTGGTCCTCGGGCCCTTGGTAATCGTAGTCTGCTCGGTGATCCTCGTAGAAACATTAAAGATACCGTTAATGAAATTAAGAGGAGACAAAAGTTCAGACCATTTGCACCGGCCATCTTAGAGGAATGGGCTCATGCTTATTTCAAAGGACCAATGAATGAGTATATGCAGTATGTAGCTCAAGCTCAACACGACTTAAATGCAGTAACACATGTTGATGGAACTGCAAGAGTGCAGGTTGTAAAGAAAGATTGTCCATCTGTATTACGCCAGATTCTAGAAGAATGGTATGAACTTACTCAGTGTCCAATGCTTCTTAACACAAGCTTAAATATCAAAGGGCAGCCTATGGTTGACTCTTGGCAAGATGCTCTTGAATTTGAAAAGAAATATAATGTTAAAGTTTTCTAAGAAACCTACTATGCTAGCTGCTGGGTGTTCTTTCACAGATCCTGCTTTTTCTTCATTGTTTCATCCTGACTGGGATTTCAGCTATGACAAATGGCCAGATCATGTAGCACAACATCTTAAAGTAAAGCATGAAAATATTGGTCAATCGGGTCTCGGTAATCCAGAAATTGCAAATAGGATATTAGACTACCTTTATGAAAATTCACATGTTGAGTATCTTTTTGTACTCTGGTCTGGATATGATAGATTTAGTAGCGCAAAATATAATCACTGCCCTCAGGCTATACTTACTCAAAAGTATGAAGAAGAAAACTGTGGTGGAGAAAGAAATCGTGGTAAATTGAGGTGGGAAGCACAAAAGAAATGGGTTTCTGATGACGAGATTGAAAGCTTAGTTCCTATATACAAGTACTATATGGATGCGTGGTGGGACTATGAAAAGGTTGTTACTGAAACTCATAGAGCATTTTATCAGATTCAAAAAGAATGCGAAAGAAGAAATATAAAATACATGTTTCAACAGGGACCTACACCGATCGCTGCCTATTCGATTAAGGAAATGACAAACAATGGATACTTAAAAGGTACACATTGGAAGTGGCACAATATACCAAAGATGTCAGAAAGTAAATACGCTGATGAGCTCGAGGATACGTGTAACTTTGTAGGCTGGCCAGGATTTGACCTGCTTGGAGGATACGCCGCTTCAACCGATCCTCGTTTTGAAAAGTTGTCAGATGTTGATGGTCATCCTAGTAAGAATGCACACAAACTAATAGCACAAGTTTTTATGGAAGAGTATGAAAAAGTTTATTCGTAAAGTATTACGTAGAATCAAGTTTATTTTCTTTTCAAAGAAAAGAACAAAAGATGATACATTCATCTACGAAGACCAATAATCTTTTACCCAGTTATCGCATGCATGTACTGCAGGTGCTTCTCCATTGAATATGCATGCTGTATATCCGGGCCTGTGGATTCCCGGAGTCTTGTCATATCTAGAACCTTGGTCATATGAATACACCGCGAACTCGTCAAAGTATTCCCAATCATAACCTCCATAAAACTGGTGATAGTTATCGGTAGCATCACATTGCTGTAGCCAGTAATCTTCATCTTTCATGAACTCATTGTAATAATCAACCATAGAGTTTTGTTTCCAATACATCATAGAACTGTTGAGCATAGTTCTTTCTTCATGCTGCCTTTCTGAAAACCACTTGTCAGATCTCCAGTATTTGTAGATGATTGTAGGTTTCTGATAATACAACTCGATCTCATCCATAATAATCATATCAAGATCGAGCGACAGGAAGTGACCATCTACTCCAAGAAAGTTTTCCTGAAAGTAGTGCATCTTTGCGGCTTCAAACATGCGAACACTCGAGTTCCAGGACTTTCCAATTGGATCTCGTATTTCAACACCTTTGATCGGTGAAGTATTTTCAGATATGCAGAAGA
>MDTD01161449.1_pt1 | contig 15755 bp, 14 predicted proteins | sample 811221 | NCBI WGS metagenome assembly MDTD01 (sample SAMN05326646, study PRJNA326480) | marine metagenome | isolation source: seawater | place: Pacific Ocean: South West | collected 2011
CCAAGTGAATTATCCCCTCGGTTTCAATTGAATTCAGCACATAAAGAAATTACGACACTTCTAAATATACGGAATTCCTAGGTTAACGACTATCCTGCATTTGAGCGGTTAATTAACACACGCCTTGTGCGGAGACAAGCTACGACCCTGCGTCCTCAAGTCGCGCCTCAGGAGCGTTCGCTAATTCTAGCATTCAAAGAAAGCTTTGCGGATCAATATCAACATAGAGCCGCACGGCATGCGGAATCTTTACCTCAGATAGCCACGATGACAGCATATTTTGCACATTTACTGACCGAGTGGTTTTAACAAGTAGTCTCCACCTATGTTTACCCCTCAGCATGGCTAGTGGAGCCGGTGCGGGACCTAGAACACGTATCGCGGTATCATCGGGTGCGGATCGAGCTACGTTAAAAGCCGTCGCTTTAACCTGATCACCTTGATGACCCGATAAGATTAGGGCCACTAGTTTGCCAAAGGGCGGCCACACACCCTCCTTACGTAGCGCAGTCTCCCCTGCAATAAAGCTGTCTCTATCTCCCGCAGCAAGAGCACGCATAACGGGATGTTCAGGTTGATATGTTTGCAATAACACCCGCCCCGCACACTCGGCCCTTCCCGCTCTTCCCGATACTTGATGAAGCATTTGGTAGGTCCGCTCAGCTGCGCGCAAATCTCCACCATTCAATCCAAGGTCTGCATCAACCACACCCACAAGTGTAAGCATCGGGAAATGATGACCCTTTGCAACGAGCTGTGTGCCAATCAATATATCAATTTCACGCTTATGTACTCTTTCAACAATTTTTGCTGCCGATCCAGGACCGCGGATGGTATCGCTTGTCATTAGCCCTACTCGCGCGTCCGGCAGTAAATTAAGTACTTCTTCAAGCAACCGTTCTACCCCTGGCCCGCAAGCAGCCATAACACCATTAGTCCCGCAATCAGGGCAGGAGTCTGGCATTTGCATTTCAAAACCACAGTGGTGGCAGTTCAACCGTCCGGCAAACCGATGTTCCACTAGCCATGCAGAGCAGTTTGGGCAGTTAAAACGAAACCCGCAGGCACGGCATATAGTTAGAGGAGCATAACCTCTTCGATTGAGGAAAAGAAGTGACTGTTCATTTGCTTTGAGATTAGCCCTTAACGAATCTTGGAGCGGGGGAGAGAGCCAACCCTGGCGAGGCAGCGAGCAAAGGCGCAAATCTATCATTTCCACTTTAGGCATAGATGCTCCCGCATGTCGTTCTGGTAGAACAAGATGCCTATACATTCCACGCTTTACATTGACCATGCTTTCCAACGACGGGGTGGCGCTTACCAGTACGGCCAAACAGCCTTCCAATTTAGCACGAACGACTGCCATGTCGCGGGCATTATACAGCACCCCATCAGACTGCTTGAACGAACCATCATGCTCCTCATCAATAACAATCATCCCTAACCGGTCAAAAGGCAGAAAGAGTGCCGACCGCGCACCGACGACTACTCTAATACTACCTTCGGAAATACCACGCCATCTGTGCCTGCGATCTGCTTGACCCAAATCTGAGTGCCATTCAACGGGCGCCGCGCCAAACCGCGACTCAAATCGGGTAAGCCACTGTGCGCTGAGTGCAATTTCAGGAAGCAAGACCAGAACCTGCCTACCGTGTCGCAAGGTTTCTGCAATTGCTTCAAAATAAACCTCGGTCTTGCCTGAACCAGTTACGCCATCCAGAAGAGTAACAGAAAATTTTTTATCATTAATGCCTCCAATTAACTTGTCGGCAGCAAATGTTTGCAATTCGGATAATTTTGGGCCGGGACAGTCCGGATCTGGAGATGGAAAGTGTACATCCGGCGACAGTTCTGCTTTTTCTAAAGCGCCCAAGTCGCAAAGACCTCTTATCACTCCACTGCTCACTCGTGCCTCTCGTACGAGTTCTCCCGCAGTACGGGGACACCCACCTTTCATTAAATCGAGCACCCTTTTTCTAGCAGCCGTCATGAGGAAATTAGTTGGTTCATTAGAAAGTGAAAATCCAACACGTGGTTTTGGGCGCTCTAGTGCCTTAGGCACACACATAACCATACGTAGTACTGCACCAGGGGGACTTAACGTATAATCCGCAACCCAATTTACGAATCGCCTTACCGAGTCGGGCAATGGTTGAACATCAACAGTCCCGTCAACGCGCTTCAGGCGATCCTCACAAACCATGCCGTGACTACTATAGCCCCACACCACGCCAACAACTATGCGTTTGCCTAGCGGCACATAAACAAATGTTCCTAAAGGAATTTTTACGCCACCTAGAACTTTGTAATCGTATACTCCAGAAAGGGGTAGGGGAATGAGAACTTGAATTCTCTGCATGCCAGTGTTTTTTCCAGCAGTTGATGTGGTATGCGGTTCAGCCATGGGATAAAGTATATTAAAGGCTATAAAGAAAATATACTTGGCCGCTATGATGATTTTGAAATTGTGAGGACGCAAAAATGAAGTTTTTCGTGGACACTGCTGAAATTGATGAAATTCGCGAATTAGAAAATACTGGACTCATAGATGGCGTCACCACAAACCCATCTTTGATAAATAAATCTGGACGAAACTTTTTTGAAGTCGTGCGAGAAATCAGTTCCCTTGTAGATGGCCCGGTCAGCGCAGAAGTCGCTTCAACTGATTTTGACACTATGCTCAAAGAGGGCGAGAAATTAGCCGAAATAGCCTCAAATATAGCAGTTAAGGTACCTCTAACACGAGCAGGCCTGAGGACCTGTAAATTGTTAAGCGACAAAGGAACAATGGTAAATGTTACACTTTGCTTTTCGGCAAATCAGGCCATACTGGCAGCAAAGGCGGGCGCACGTTTTATTTCACCCTTTGTCGGTCGGCTGGACGATATCGCTAATGATGGGATGGATTTGATATCAGACATTTGCGATATCTACGCAAACTATCCTAATTTTTCAACCGAGGTGTTGGTTGCATCTGTTCGAAGCCCCATGCATGTGGTAGAGGCAGCAAAGATAGGGGCCGATGTTGCCACCGTTCCTCCCTCAGTACTCCACCAAATGTTTTCACATCCACTTACCGATAAAGGGCTAGCTGATTTCACCTCCGATTGGGAAAAAACCGGCCAGTCTATTCTCTAGGCAAAAAATGAAACAAGAGCCATCAAAAACAAAAATCGCCCCCAAGATAACCGCTGCCGATGTTGTAGCGTATCTGCGTGACCAACCCGATTTTTTTTCAAAGCACCCGGAAGCACTGAGTGCCATCAGCTCACCTGATAACGGCCTTGGCGAGGGAGTAATTAATTTCCAAAGTGTCGTAATCAATAAGTTGCGCGATAGTGCAGAAGAATTCAAACAAGAGCGGAAAGACCTTTTGCTCACTGCACGCACCAATCAACAAAGTTTGGGTCGCATCCATGAATGTGTATTGGCTGTGCTAGCTTCTAAATCTTTCGAACAGGTGATCCACACTGTTACCACAGATTTTGTGGTCATGCTCGATTTGGATATGGTCATCTTATGCATAGAAGCCGACAATGAGAAAATGCGCCTACTAGACACGCGAGGTTTAGTGATTCTTCCAGAAGGAGAGGTCGAGCGCTGCCTAGGTGTCGAGAAGCGCGTTAGCTTGCGCGGCGATGTTACTGGCGAGAAGCAAATTTTTGGTGCCGGAGCATCACTAATTCGCTCCGAGGCTATCATTCGACTTAACATCTCTTCTGTGACACCTCCTTCCTTGATAGCTTTTGGTTCACGAGATCCACTTCGTTTCGATTCTGGTCAGTCAACTGAATTAGTAGCATTTCTCGCATGCGTATTAGAACACGTGATAAGCACATGGCTCGACATCCCAAAATCATAACCTTGCTTGACAACCCTATATGCGCCGACTCCGCGCTACGGGAATCACTTTCTGACTGGTCTATCTGGCTGGCTAATGAGCGCCGTTTTTCTGGCCACACCGTGAATGCATACCTTCGCGATATAGAATATTTCTTATACTTTGTTGCCGATCATATTGGTGCTTCCCCAACACTTTCCACCCTCCTAAACCTTCGGACAGTCGATTTTCGGGCATGGCTAGCGAGCCGTGCCAATAATGGCCTCAAAAAAACAACTATCGCCAGAGCCCTCTCGGTCGTTCGAGGCTTTTTTTCATGGCTTGAACGCAATAGCTTAGGTAGCAATCCCGCAATTAAGACTTTGAATGCTCCAAAAATCCCGCACGGGACGCCAAAACCGATAATGGCAAAGAATGCGATACACGCTGTGGAAACTATCAAAAACGGGACGAGATATTCTTGGGTCGCCACGCGTGATGCAGCCGTCTTGTTACTACTCTACGGCGCGGGCCTCCGAATTAGCGAAGCGTTAGGAATATTGGTAAAAGATGCTCCGATTGGCAACAATTTAAGAATTTTGGGAAAAGGGAACAAAGAACGCACAGTACCAATACTACCTGTTATCCAGATTGCTGTACGGTCTTATTTAAAGGGCTGCCCGTACAACCTTATGCCCGAGGATAAACTTTTTCGGGGTGTCAGAGGGGGGGCACTGAGTCCGAGAATAATTCAAAAAAGAATGCAGTTATTACGAGAACAACTGGGCCTACCTGATAGCGCTACCCCACACTCACTGCGTCACAGCTTTGCAACCCACTTACTATCTAACGGCGGAGACCTTCGTTCGATACAGAAGCTTCTGGGGCATGTTTCATTATCAACCACACAAATATATACTGAAGTTGATGAGGGGCATATTCTTCGACAATATAATGCGCACCCACGAAGTAACTAAATAAATCCTCGCTCTAAAATGGACTGCATTCCTTTTTCTACACTTATCAAAGCGTCTGAATGTTTTGCACCCTAACATGTAAAAACAAATTTAGTTGCTGCTTAATATGCGCCTCAAAATCTGCCGCGCTCTGATACGGGCGGAAGAATTTATTTTAGCGAATTTCGGGTATTTCTGACCTACCTTATCCAACTTATTTGCAAACCAAAAAGATTCGAGGGAAAGTAGATACACACCAACAATTAAAAATATAATCCCTGGCATGACAGGCAATATGATCCCCACGATGCCGAGAGAAATAAAGCCCCAGCCTGCCGCCAATGTTATCAGGCGGTTCCAGACAGCTTTCACTCTTTTTCGGCGGGGAGGATACTTTCCCATTTTTAGAAGGCAAACTCGTAAAACAATTTAGTTCGCTCGTCATGCATGAATTTGCCTTTTAGATACGGCTAAGGCTGCCTCCTTAATTGCCTCGTTCAACGTCGGATGCCCGTGACAAGTCCGGGCCACGTCCTCTGCCGCGCCCCCAAATTCCATAACAGCCACCAACTCAGCAATCATTGTCCCTGCATCAGCGCCTATAATATGTGCACCAAGTATGCGATCAGTTTCCGAATCTGCAAGAATTTTTACAAACCCTTCAGTTGTATCATTACAACGGGCCCTGCTATTTGCTGTGAAAGGAAACTTTCCAGAAGTGAATGATACTCCCTCTTCCTTTAATTGTTCTTCAGTTTTCCCCACCGACGCAACTTCTGGCCAAGTGTATACAATCCCCGGAATCGCGTTGTAATTAATATGGCCAGCCTGCCCAGCCAAGATCTCGGCAACAATCGTACCTTCCTCTTCAGCTTTGTGAGCGAGCATGGCACCTCGAATACAATCGCCGATAGCATAAACCCCAGAAACTGCGGTTTGAAATGAGTCATCGACCACAATCAGACCCTTGGCGTCTAGTTCAATGCCAATCTTTTCTAAACCAAGACCTTTCGTATAAGGTCGCCGCCCAACAGAAAGTAATACAGTGTCACATTCAATTTCGCTTTCCTCGTTTTTGCTCACGGAAGCCAGTCTCAATAAAGCTTTCGACTTATTCGTATTTGCACCCAAGACTTTGGTGCCCAACAAAAACTTAAACCCCTGCTTTGTTAAAATACGCTGAAAATGTTTTGCGACCTCAGCATCCATGCCGGGTGTAATCCTATCCAGAAATTCTACAACGGTGACTTCGGATCCAAGCCGGCGCCAGACCGAACCCATCTCGAGACCTATATAACCAGCACCAATTACCACCAGGTGCTTTGGCACCTTAGAAAACGATAAGGCCCCAGTCGAACTTACAATGCGTTTCTCATCAACCGTCACTCCAGGTAAAGGTGTACTTTCCGATCCTGTAGCAATTAAGATTGCTTCGGCCTTTAATATTTGCTCTTCACCCTTATTCAAGGCCACTTCTACAGTTTTGCCATCGGCAAGAGCGCCGTGGCCACTGAAGTAATCAACCTTATTCTTCTTAAAAAGATATTCGATACCTTTAGTGAGGTCGTTAACAATCCGGTCTTTCCGTGCCATCATCTGTTTCAGGTTTAGCGCAGCACCTTTGATATCAACACCATGATCAGCCAACTCGCCGCAAGCCTCAGCATATTTTTCAGAGCTTTGAAGAAGCGCTTTGGAAGGAATACATCCTACATTCAAACAGGTACCTCCTAAAGTACCGCGCTTTTCTACGCAGGCCGTTTTCATGCCGAGCTGGGCTGCTCTAATAGAAGCAACATATCCGCCTGGGCCACCACCAATGACAACCAAATCGTATTTTTCCGACATAGCAATATTATCTCCTCAAGGAATCAAACCGACCATCAGATCAATATTTGTCTTTACCCTATCTGCGACAATCAGCTCTGTCACGTTCAAAAATATCATCCACGGCAAGGCTAGCGGCAAATAACCGTTCGCATTAGGATAGCATAAGATCTATTGATCCTTAGCAACATGATGGAGAGAGCATGACTGCCATTTTTGATAGTTTAATGACCGGACTCCCCTTTCTTTTGCTTCATTCCAGCGTAACATTTTTAATGTTAGGTGCCGGACTATTTATCTATATCCGCATAACGCCATTTGACGAAATTTCGCTGATCAAGAATAAGAATAATGCTGCAGCCATTACTCTGGGAGGAGCTATAGTTGGATTTGCTATCCCCCTAGCTGCTTCGCTCAAAACGAGTCTGAACCTGTGGGATATAATAATTTGGGGGGTTGTAACCTTAATACTTATGTTGATTTCCTATAGGGTGATAGATGCTCTTATACGGGATTTAGCTCGACGAGTAGAGGCCAACGAAATTGGGCCGGCTATCCTGCTCGCAGCTATCAAACTAGCTGTTGGGTTGATTGCAGCAGCCAGCGTTGCCGGCTAAAGGTGTCAAGCAATGCGATTACCAACAGGCTGGACATTTATTTTTGCCGCTATTGTTTGGACCATTGGCGGATTATTCATTGAGCGCGAAAATATTCCACGAGACCGAAGCCCGGGCCCTTTTACGGAAAAACCGCAAACAGGAGTACCCGGATTTATCCGTTCGATAAAGGAAGCTCAGCTCGAAAAGGTACTACCCGATATTTCCCCTAGTGATCCCGAAATTTTGGTACAGTGGGGAACTAGTGGCGGAAATGCCACAGGAACAGCCTTTCCGGTGAGTACTGGAGGATTTTGGTTAACGGCACGCCATGTCGTAGATGACTGTGCCCGAGTCGGGATATTTTCTTCACAAACCGCGCAGAAAGGGTTTTGGGTTCAAAAAGTATATGTCCATCCGAATGCGGATATCGCCGTACTACAAACTAGTCGTACACCTCCTGCCATTGCAATTCGACCCGTTTCCAAAAAATTAATTGTCGGCCAGACAGGTTATCATTTTGGTTTTCCACAAGGTGAGCCGGGCGACCTGCTGTCAGAACTTATCGGGCGCCGGAAATTACGTAAAATTGGCAGGCAAAGCTTTGTCGAACCGGCTATTGCCTGGGCAGTAAAACTTCAGGCTCCGCGCCTCGGTGCATTCGGTGGTATTAGCGGAGGACCAGTATTGGATCGGAAAGGTCAAGTCGTAGGCGTAACGGTAGCTGGTAATATTCGACGCGGAAGGGTCATCGCCAGCCCTCCAAAAACAATTAACGAATTCCTACGATTTATAAGCATTAAGCCAGATGGAACCCCCTCGGCCAATGTGTCGAGAAAGACGTTAAATGAAGATGCTTTTTCGTTTCATGGTGACAATCTCCGAAAAAACTTGTCTGTCGCTAAAGTCTTCTGTAAGGGCCGGGTTTAAACCAATCAATTGAATTGGCTTAATCGCAAAAACCCAATTGCCCAAAAAACAAAAACCCCGGAGGCAAAACCAAAAAGTAATTGGCGTTTCATAAGGAAGAAAATTGTGAGAGCTACGATTGCGGCAATGAGCCTATCAAGCAACAAGGTTTCTCCCAAGGCACCAGTAGGATAAAATAACATGCGCAATGCAAGACCCGACGCCATAGCGTATGCAACGCACGTCATCCACTCAAAAATACGGCTTGTGGGGTCCAAGCGGCCCGCAGCGAGGGCTCCTAGTGCACGAGGTAATAATGTTGCGACGGCCGCAACTAAAAAAAATGTCCATTGCGATAATTCATTCACCACGTCGCTCCAAACGCAAACCCAGCAAAAATGCAAGTGTGCCACCCACAAATCCACCCAGTACTAGACCCCATCCTGGAAAACTCCAATCTATAACTACTACTGCACTACCACCGATAAGCACAGCGACAATAGGTAAAAGGGTGCGCGCGCTAGCCGCTAGCATAAGTAGGTAGATTGTTGGTATTATTAAAAGTGCCGAGTTTAAATGGTGTGGTACCCTGTCAGCAACTGTGTAGCCAACAACGGTCGCAATTCCAGCTAATGTAAGCACCGTAATAGTGAAGCTAACGAAATAAACAGGCCGCTTACTTTGCTCAATCTTCAGTGCAAAGTTCGTCATATGACTCCAGCTGATAACTGAAAGTAAATGCGCATATAATAAGTGAACCACGCGGAAACTCTCTGCCCCCTTCACCAGAGGTAGCGTCGCCAGTGCTAAAGGAAAAAATCTAGCGTTAACAAAGAGCACTGCAAAAAAAAGCGCTGTCAAACTGCCCGAAGGATACAAGTCAACTAGGACTATCTGTCCGGGCAATGCCCAAACACCTAGTGTGACTGCAACCGCAACCGACAATTCAAGCCCGTTTGACTCAGCAAGCGCTCCGAAACCGAGCATTGACGAGAAAACTGCGATGCCTGGTACACCTAGGGCGCTTCTTACGCCATTCCAAATTATCCCATAATGACGCCTGGTTTTTGCTGCAACGAACACTTTTCCAACAATCGATTTAAAAATGTTATACGTCTATCAATAATCTTTGCGGGTCTTCCAATACTTCTTTCATACGAACTAAAAAAGTTACGGCCTCCCGGCCGTCAACAATGCGATGGTCATAACTCAGTGCCAAGTACATCATCGAAGCAATTTCGATCTGATCGCCAGTTACGATTGGTCGTTTCTGAATCGTATGCATGCCCAGAATTCCTGACTGGGGTGGGTTCAGGATCGGCATTGACATGAGAGAGCCGTAAACTCCACCATTTGATATAGTAAAAGTACCACCAGTCATTTCTTGGATAGTAAGCTTTCCGTCCCGCGCTCGCCTGCCAAAGTCAGCAATAGTGCTTTCAATTTCCGCGAAGGTTAACTTGTCAGCGTCGCGAACAATGGGCACCACAAGACCCTGTGGCGTTCCAACCGCAACTCCTACGTCATAATAATTCTTATAAATAATCTCGTCGCCGTAGATTTCAGCATTTACTGCAGGAATTTCTTTAAGTGCGATTATAGCTGCCTTGAGAAAAAAAGATAAAAATCCTAGTCTTGATCCATACTTTTTCTCAAAAATCTCACGATACTCTGATCGAAGTGCTATCAGATTATCCATTCGGCACTCATTGTAAGTGGTCAAAATAGCCGCATTATTTTGGGCCTCTTTCAAACGTCGCGCAATGGCCTGCCGCAACCGAGACATGCGGACTCTTTCCTCACCGCGCTCGTCCGCCGGCCGTGGAGGTAAATCAGTAGAATCATAAGAGGTAAGTGGCGGCGCACTATGCTTATTTGTTTCTGCCGGAACAACGGCGGGTGTTCCACTATCTTTAGTTTTGAGAAACTCTAATACGTCACCTTTTGTAATGTTACCTTTAGGGCCTGTAGCAGTAATCTGTTGTGGATCAATTCTCTTTTCTTCAATTAATTTACGTACCGCTGGAGAAAGCTTTGGAGCTCGAGATTGCGGTTTGTCTGTCAAATTCTGATCTTCTCCAGTCGACGGATTTACGGTTGGCGTCAACTCCGCAGCGCCTTCGTCTAAATTACCAAGCACGGAACCAACTGCAACCTCTGCGCCATCAACTGCAATGATTTGACTCAGCGTGCCCGCTGAAGGGGATGGCACCTCTAGCGACACTTTATCTGTTTCGAGTTCAACCAGAGGCTCGTCCACACTGACCGCATCTCCCACATTTTTAAGCCACTTGGCTACCGTTGCTTCATTAACTGACTCACCTAAAGTAGGCACTACTATCTCAACTGCCATTTTCGACTCCTCTTAGCCGCCATTCCTATTTTCTCGACTTTATTCCTCGTAGGTCAGCGCAGCATTAACAAGATCAACCTGTTCTTTTAAATGCCGCTTTAGAAGACCCGTAGCCGGCGCTGCCGCAGATGAACGACCCACATAAACTGGGCGCTTCTGCTTCATATCCAGTTCTACCATTAACTCTTCAACTAGGTCATTGATGAAGAACCATGCTCCCATATTTTTTGGCTCCTCCTGACACCAAACAACATGAGCGTTCTTGAACCTCGCAAGCTCATTACGAAGCGCATTAGTTGGAAATGGATATAGCTGTTCTAACCGCAAAAGATAAGTATCCATTGCACCTCGTTTATCACGCTCTTCTAATAGGTCAAAATAAACCTTACCAGAGCAAATTACGACACGCTTGATCGACTCATCATCAAAAATTTTCCCACTATGCTGTGCGTGATCCCAAAGAACACGATGGAATGTAGATTTTGGACCAAACTCTTCGATCGAAGAGACGCAGCGCTTATGGCGCAGCAAAGACTTAGGCGTCATAAGAATAAGCGGTTTGCGAAATTCACGCCTAATCTGTCTACGCAGAATATGGAAATAATTGGCTGGATTGGTGCAGTTAGCTACTTGAATATTATCTTCACCGCATAGCTGCAAGTAACGTTCAAGCCGGGCCGAGCTGTGTTCGGGCCCTTGCCCTTCGTAACCATGAGGGAGAAGAAGTACAAGGCCACTCATCCGTAGCCACTTAGACTCACCAGAGGAAATAAACTGATCTATTATAACCTGTGCACCATTTGCAAAGTCCCCAAACTGCGCCTCCCACAAGACAAGAGCATGAGGCTCCGAAACACTATAGCCATACTCATAGCCAAGGACACCAAACTCAGAGAGTGGGCTATCAATGACTTCAAATGGCGCCTGACCGAAATGTATGTTATTCAACGGCACGTAGCGGTTACCGCTTTCCTGATCGTTTAATACTGAATGTCGCTGACTAAACGTTCCACGTTGGCAATCCTCACCGGAGAGTCGGACCGGCGTTGATTCACAAAGCAGCGTGCCAAATGCTAGTGCTTCTGCCGTCGCCCAGTCGAAGCCCTCTCCGGACTCAATCATGGTTCTCTTCGCTTTTAATTGCCGTACGATCCTAGAATGAACATTAACGTTGGGAGGAACCTTTGAAATTGCAAACCCCACCTCTCTTAAAAGGTCGAGATTTACACCTGTTTTTCCGCGACGCTCATCCCCTGAGGCAGTTACCAACCCCGACCACTTGCCTTCAAGCCAATTAGCTTTGTTAGGCTTAAAAGATTGCGCAGCTTCAAATTCAGTATCAAGATCTTTATTGAATGCCTCCGCAATGCTGTCAGCTTCACCTTTCTCAATTACGTTCTCTTTCTCGAGTTGTTTAGCGTAAATAGTTCGCGTAGTCGAATGCCCTGCTATCTTCTTGTACATTTGCGGCTGAGTAAAGGAAGGCTCATCACCCTCATTATGCCCATGGCGCCGATAGCAAATAAGGTCAATTACTACGTCTTTCTTAAAACGCTGCCGATATTCGGTGGCAAGACGTGCCACATGAACGCACGCCTCTGGGTCATCCGCGTTAACGTGGAAAATCGGGGCACCAACAGCTTTTGCCATATCTGAACAGTAGGGCGAAGACCGAGAAAATGATGGCATAGTCGTAAAGCCAATCTGATTATTTACAATTAGATGTATTGTCCCCCCGGTTTCGTACCCATCCAGATCAGATAAAGCAAATGTCTCTGGAACTATTCCCTGACCAGCAAAAGCAGCGTCCCCATGCATTAGGACAGCCATTACCTTCGCTCTCTCTTCATCACCGCGTTGTAGTTGCTTTGCCCTAACACGCCCCAACACCACCGTATTCACTGCCTCAAGATGGCTCGGATTCGGATTAAGGGAGAGCCTAACAACGTTGCCATCAAACTCCCGTTCCGTTGATGTTCCAAGATGATACTTTACATCACCTGACCCTTGGACATCCTCGGGAGCCGCCGGTTGGCCTTGAAATTCAGAAAAGATGGCTCGGTAAGGCTTACCCATGACATTTGCAAGAACATTCAGGCGCCCGCGATGCGGCATTCCTATAACAATCTCCTCAATTCCTAACTGGCCGCCACGTTTGAGCATTTGCTCGAGCATTGGAACTGTAGTTTCGCCCCCATCGAGCCCAAACCTTTTCGCACCTTTGTGCTTCCGGTCAATAAACTGCTCAAAAAGTTCAGCCTCTGTTAGGCGTTCCAAGATCGTGCGCTTGCCAAGCTTGGTAAATTTTGTTTGGTTCCGGGCGCTCTCTATTCGCTCTTGAATCCAACTTTTCTCATCCGGTTCTGTTTTGTGCATAAACTCAACGCCGATTGAGCCACAATAAGTCTCACGAAGAATCTTAACAATATTTCGAAGCGTAGCCGACTCCAATCCAAGCACGTAATTGATAAAGATAGGCCTATCCATATCGTTTTCACTGAAACCGTAGCTTTCAGGATCTAGTTCCGAATGTGGCAATGGCTTTTGGAGTCTCAAGGGATCTAAGTCGGCTTCTAAATGACCACGTACTCTGTAGGCTCGGATAAGCATCAGTGCACGAATTGAATCCTGAGTTGCCTGCCGAATTTTGTCAGCACTGTCCGCAACTCCACCCATTTGAGACATAAGTGTATTAGGTGGAACCTTTTCGTTAGAAGTGCCAAGTGCAGAACTGGCCACAGATAATAATGTTTCGTTCTGCCCCAAGACCGATGTCTTCCGTGGAGCCCAGCTAGGACCGTTTAAGTCTTGTACAACAGATTGTTCAAGTTCCTCTAAATTATCAAAGTAAGTAGACCATCCGGGGTCAATAGAATCGGGGTCGTTTAAATATTTATCATACATCTCAGAGATATATGTCTCATTTGCGCCAAACAAGAAGGAGGTCTCACCAGAATACTGCGCCATAACGCGCGCTCCTTTTCAAAGATTAATTTTGCACTCGCAGTTAACCTGAGCCCATTGATTTCAGCATCGTGCTGCCCAGCTCGGATGGACTATCAGCGACATGAATTCCAGCGGACTTGAGAGCATCAATTTTGTGCTCAGCGGTATCCTTACCACCGGATATAACCGCTCCCGCGTGACCCATCCTTCGACCCGGTGGGGCAGTACGCCCCGCAATGAACCCAGTCACTGGTTTTCTGGTTCCAGACGCTTTAAGGAATTCGGCCCCATTTGCCTCCGCATCTCCGCCAATCTCACCAATCATTATAATACCCTCTGTCTCATTATCGGCGACAAACCATTCTAAACAGTCAACAAAATCTGTGCCATTTATAGGATCACCGCCTATGCCTATGCATGTACTTTGACCAAGCCCAGCTGCCGTTGTTTGTGCCACTGCTTCATAGGTTAGGGTACCGGAACGCGAGACTATCCCTATCTTCCCACGCTGGTGGATATGCCCCGGCATGATGCCAATCTTGCATTCATTGGGAGTAATTACTCCCGGACAATTTGGCCCAATCAATCGAGTATGACTAGTTTTGAGGGCCTGTTTGACTACCACCATGTCTCGGACAGGGATCCCCTCAGTTATACATACTATCAAGGGCAACTCCGCATCGATCCCTTCTAATATGGCCTCAGCGGCAAATGGGGGGGGAACGTAGATCACAGACGCGGTGGCGCCGGTACGGTCAACAGCATCTTTCACAGTATCAAAAACGGGAAGATCTAGATGAGTTGTTCCTCCTTTCCCTGGAGTAACACCACCAACCATTCGCGTCCCGTAACTTATTGCTTGCTCAGAATGAAAATTGCCCTGCAATCCAGTGATACCCTGACAAATCAACCTAGTATTTTTGTCAACTAAAACCGCCATCGTACCTAACCCCTAACCGCTTCTACAATTTTCTTCGCGGCATCACCAAGATCTTTTCCGGAAATTATGGTGAGGCCCGAGTCTGCCAATATCTTCGTGCCCTCTTCCACATTGGTACCCTCCAAGCGCACAACTAATGGCACGGAAAGATTAACCTCTTTTGCCGCCTCTACAACGCCTTTAGCTATTATATCGCACCGCATGATCCCGCCAAATATGTTAACTAGAATTCCTTTTACATTTTCGTCAGATAAAATTATCTTAAAAGCCGCAGTCACTTTTTCTGTTGTTGCACTCCCACCAACATCTAAAAAATTGGCAGGTTCTTCACCGTATAGCTTGATTATATCCATCGTAGCCATGGCCAACCCTGCTCCATTTACCATGCAACCTATTGTGCCATCTAACTTTACATAGTTGAGATCATAGCTAGCTGCCTCAATCTCGGACGGGTCCTCCTCGGCTTCATCGCGCATTTTTTCAATTTCCGGATGTCGAAATAGTGCATTGTCATCAAAATTCATTTTAGCATCAAGCACTACCAAATTATCCGTTTTTGTAACAACTAAGGGGTTAATTTCGAGAAGAGTGGCATCGAGCTCGCAGTATGTTTTGTAGAGAGTCTTCAACAATTTAATGCCTGCAGATAGCTTACCGCCTCCCAAACCGAGGCCAGAAGCGACGCGGCGGGCGGAGAATCCTGTCATGCCGATTAAAGGATCGATAGAAACCCGAGTAATTTTTTCAGGCGTCTTTTCTGCAACTTTTTCTATTTCCATACCGCCTTCTGTGGACGCAACCACAGTAACTTGGCTAGTTGCCCGATCAGTTAGTAGCGCTAAGTAGAACTCGCTTCCTATTTCGCATCCATCCTCTATGTAAATTCGGCGCACTTCCTTACCAGACTGCCCGGTTTGCTTGGTGACTAGTGTGTTGCCAAGCATTGCTTTTGCATGCCCCAAGGCTTCCTCTTTTGATTTGGCAATACTTACTCCGCCAATCTCTGGTTTTTCTTTGAAGGAGCCAGCTCCACGCCCACCCGCATGGATTTGGGCCTTCACAACCCAAACCGGACCTCCAAGACTATCAATAACTTTCTCCACTTCATCAATTGTGGATGCCGCAGCCCCTTCCGGAACTGGCACACCAAATTTTTTCAGAAGGCCTTTGGCCTGATATTCATGGATATTCATCAATCCCAACCCCTTATCCGAAATTACTATTATCGACCACCGGCAGTTAGTCAAACGAGGCTCTAACCAATCGTTCTAGGAACTCTCATAAAAGTGAATAATGTATCCGCGACAACAATTTAACCTTAAAACATGCCCATTCAAGGACGCAACAAAGTCATGTATTAGATCGTCGTTGCGCAGAATTTTATTTTATTGGACATCGCAGATCGAAA
>MDTD01126199.1_pt1 | contig 15748 bp, 9 predicted proteins | sample 811221 | NCBI WGS metagenome assembly MDTD01 (sample SAMN05326646, study PRJNA326480) | marine metagenome | isolation source: seawater | place: Pacific Ocean: South West | collected 2011
AAAGTGTTGCATGTTGGTCCTTGCAATACTCCTGGAGGGATGGCCAAAGTTATGGAGATTCTTTCACAAAATCCTCCGGAAGGCTGGCAGGCTGAAAACCATCAAAGCCACATCGATTCTAACCCCTTGCATGGAATTTTATTTCATCGAAATGCATTTAAAAAATTTAAACTAATGATGAAAAGAGAGATGAAACCGGATATTGTTCATGTCCACACTGCATCAGATTGGTCTTGGAGAAGAAAAAGCCATTACATTTCATTATGTAATCAACTGAATATCCCATGCATAGTACACATACATAGTGGTAACTTTGTAAATTGGCTAGGAAAAAAGAACTCAAAAAGATGCAAGCATTTCAGACATATCACTTCTGGTGAAAAATGTAATATTATCGTACTTAACAACGGTTGGAAATCACAATTAGAGCCATTAATCGGAAATTGTTATGTAATCAATAACCCTATTGACCCTAAGATATGCTTTAATGAAAAAATATCCAGGAAAAAAAGACAAATTTTATTTTTAGGTAGAAATGACAAAACCAAAGGACATGCACTTGCGCTAAAGGTGTTCAGAGATTTGAGAAATTCGAAATATCCCGATTTAGAAATGTACATGAGTGGTAAAAAATCTAAAAATAGCAACGGCATAATATCAAATCCATGGTTCTCTGAAAAAGAGAAATTAAGGCTATTACAAGAATCAAGTGTGATTTTAATGCCATCGACCTATGAGGGACAATCTCTTGTTATGCTTGAAGCGTTAAATTGCGGATTACCTTGCATAATTAGTGACAAGATTACTGACCTGCCAGATTCAGTGATAATTGCGAAGCATGAAAATTTAATTGATTGGAATCAAAAAATAACCAATGTTTTGGAAAATAGATATAATGGAAAATCACTAAATCAATCTGTCCGAAAACATCACATTAAGAACATAAATCAACAATGGAAATTAGTTTATGATGATTTGAGCTTGTGAATTGCTGTAAGAATAGTTGTTACCGAAAATTGCCAGTCCAAATTCTCTTCAGCATATGTCCGAGATTTATGTGAAAATTCACTTATCATTGTATCATCAAGACTACTAACCCACTCGATCACTGCATCATGAAAATCTTGTTGTGAACACAATTTAATCCAATCTTTATTTTCGCCATCAAAGCGGTGTCCATCGTGGTCTATACCACAAATTAATAGGCCGCTAGCACAATATTCACTCATTTTCAATGGACTTGAAATTCGCCAAATATCCCTGTTAGGCATCGGTAACAAGCCAATTGTTGCCCTTTGCAAATGGATTGCAAGTTGTTCTCGAGACATTTGAGAATGTATCTCTATAGAGGTTTCTTTTTTAGCGATTAGTTCTAGTTTTTTTACACAATCTCCATCACCGATTAATATTAGTTTTACTTGAACATTTTTCTCCTTTGCTTTTGATATTAACTGAGGTAAAGCAAGTACACCACGATGAGAATCTAATCTACCATGATAAATCAGAGTCATTGTTTTATTTTCCTGAGTGGGTGTAAATCTTTCTAAATCTACTCCTGCTGGCAAAATAAATATTTTTTCTGTTTGAATTGAAACATGGTCTTGAACAAAATCGCAATGCAGTTGAGAAACTACAGATCCTGAGGAGCGATTGGTTTTAGCAACCAACCTCCACGCTTTTTTCCAAATTGGCCATTGTAACTTTGCCAAAAGTCCATTACTGGCTGGCGGACTTCTATCTAGTAAAATCCAAGGAATTTTCAATTTGTCTAAAGTTTTGTGTAAATGTTTGATTAATCGCCAATCAACGATTGCTAAACTCTCTGAGGAATCGGACTTACTAGTTAGCCAACTATCCATTTTTCTCGCTAATGAGAATGATTTGAAACCTGTAATATTTGAACTTTTTATTTCAATGTGATCCCATGGAAGACCCTCATGCAGGTCTGCTCTATCTTTGTTAATTAGGCAAACATTTAGACCTGAGTTGTGAATCCCTAAAAGCAAATTTTCTTGTGAAGTGAAACACATATCTTGCTTTGAGTTAGCAGAAAACCACAAGATTTCCAACTAATCATCTCCAAGTTGGTGCTGAATAAGCGCCCTTAAGCCCTGCTCAATTGAAATTTTTGGCGACCAAATGTGATGTGCTTTTGTAGCTGATATGTCGGCAAAAGAGCGATCAATGTCTCCTGCCCTTTTTGATTGAAAAATGGCATCTGGGAGGGGATCGTAATCAAAATTTTCAACAAGTATAATTCTAATTGTTTCAAATAACTGCAAGACAGATGTTTCTTTTTGCGTTGCCACATTATAACAGCCACGTGTTTGAGTATTATGTTTAAGAATAATTTTTGTAATTAGCCCGACAACGTCTGAAACGTGTATGAAGTCTCTCGTTTGATTACCATCTCCGTAAATGATTGGAGAATTTCCTAGAGAAAGCGATTTGATAAAGGAAGGGATTACAGCACCATATCCAGAGCTTAGATTTTGCCCACTACCGTACACGTTGAAGAAGCGTAATATGTGAACACAAATCGATTCATCGACAAGATTGAGTAGATCTTTTTCATTTTGTAATTTTGAAATAGCGTATGGTGATTGTAATTCTCCTTTGTAATCCTCTTTAATTGGATTTGTTTCACAATCACCATATACTGCAGCAGAAGAAGAAAATATTATTTTGCGAATGCTTGAATTATTAGCAAACTGTATAACATTTCTAGTTCCATGAATGTTTATTGAATCATTTAATCCAGGTTCCTGAATTGATCTAGGGACCGATATTTGGGCTGCAAGATGAACGACATGATCGCAACCTCGTCCTGCTTCAATAATATCTTCATAATTTGTAATGTCTCCTTGGAAATAATTTGCCCCCAGACTAACCAAATATTCTACCCTATTGTCTGATATATCAACGACGTCGAGTATGTTAACTTGACATTGCTTTTGCAATAAATCAGTTACTAAATGATGGCCGATAAAGCCAGCGCCTCCTGTCACCAATATCTTCATATTTTCACCTAGCCGAACTTTTTGCAACACTATATGCCAATTGATATTTTTTGGTTACTACATCCCAAGTTCTATTTGCCATAATCCATTGTTTAGCTCTGACTCCTAAGTTTTCCAGTAACTTGTTATCCTCTATCAATTTCTCTAGATTAGTGCTGAGGGAAATCATGCTATCTGCCTCATAAAGTAATCCGGTTTCTCCATCTGTGATTATCTCTTGTAATGCTGGGAGTCTTGATGCGACCACCGCTTTACCCATTGCCATCGCCTCAAACGGTTTAAGTGGAGTTACTAAACGAGTAACTCTAGTATCAGGGCGGCTTACTACAAAAATGTCAATTAGATTGTAAAATGGTGCTACTTGATTATGAGGTACTGGGCCGGTTATGACTGCTTTATCTGAAATACCTAGATTTAAGCAATACTCGCGTAAGTCCTGTTGCCCCGACTCACCTGTCAACACAAAAAATCTGACATCATACCCTTTCGAAATTAAATTAGCAACTGCTTCTGCTGTTTGTTCTACTCCTTCCATCTTTCTGAGAGAACCAATGTATCCAACTACCATAGTTGTATCTCCCTTCTTCAAACATTTGATCGATTGTTCATAAATTGGCGAATGTATTGTCTCCTCTCCGATCGTTTTCTCAACTGCATTTGTCACAACTGTAATTTTTGAAGACTCGACACCACGTGAAATCACTTCTTTTTTTAAAGTCTCACTTATGCAAATAATTGCGTCCGCTTTTCGTAATACTTTGGTTTCGCAAGTCTGAAAACGGCGATATGCGGGTCCGTTTCTAAGCCATCTTCCATTAGCAACTGCGGTTTCTTCCCACATTCCGCGCATCTCATAAACAAACGGTAACTTAAGTTTTCTAGCAGCCCGCAAAGCAGGCAAGCCTACTCTATATGGAGTGTGTGCATGGATTATATTCACATTGTCTTGTTTAGCGACCTGAATGATTCGTTTGGTAAAATATTTGATAAGAATTTTTTCCTCAAGAACCTTCCAGATTATCTTCAAAAGGTAGGCAGGAGCGGAAAATATCTTCTTTAGCAAAGATTTGCGTTGTTCGGGATTTCTTGAATTAGATACCGATTTTATTGTTTTTTGCATATGGTTAAATCTTGTTATTTTCTGGCAAATTTTCAATGATAATGTTAAACCTTTATCCAGATGTATTGGGTGTTTTGTCCGTAAATACTTAACATTGTCAACTTGATAATCTTCAACCATTGACTCTCTATCAGGATACCAAGGGGAAGTAAGACCTATTGAATCTTCTGAAACGGTGGATAGAATTTTGTGAGTTCTCACGGCATAACCATTGACATCTGGCGGGCTGTTTGCAAGTACATGCAAAACTTTCATTTAATCACCGTTATTTTCGATATAATTTATCAGAACTTCAGCAATTCTCTGCGCAGTTCTTCCATCCCATAGCTCTGGTATTCTACCAGATTTACCTCCTGATCTCAAAGTTTCTAAAACAGTTGCTTGTATTAGTTCCGGATCATAACCAACGATAGTGTTAGTTCCTTCAGTAACTGTTACAGGGCGCTCAGTATTTTCTCGTATTGTAACACAGGGAATCCCCAAGGCAGTAGTCTCTTCTTGTAAACCTCCTGAATCAGTCAGTACGAGTTTTGATTTAGACATTAATGCGACAAAATCCAAATAGCCAACAGGTCCAACAATCTTGATTTTTGAAATTGATGATATCCGGTCATATAGTTCAAAAGTCTTCGCCATTTTTTCAGTCCTTGGATGCATTGAGAACACAATCTGAATTTCTTTCCCAATAGATTCCAATGCCGTGATTATCCCAGCAAAAATTTCCTTGTTATCAACGTTTGATGGGCGATGTAGGGTGAGAATTGCGTAATCAGACTCAAGTTCTAAATCGGACCGAATTGTGCTATCTTTGGCTCGGGCTAAGTTACTGTAAAGACTGTCTATCATTACATTCCCAACTCTCACAATACGCTCTTCACTTATTCCTTCAGCTCGAAGATGATCATCACCATCAGATGACGGGGTTAACAATAAGTCTGCCACAGAGTCGGTGAGTATTCGATTAATTTCTTCAGGCATATCTCGATCAAAGGAACGTAGTCCTGCTTCTACATGAGCACATGGTATTCGCATTTTTGCACAAACAATACTACATGCTACTGTAGAATTCACATCACCTACAACCACAACCATTGATGGTTTTTTTTCTATACAGATTTTCTCAAATTCAATCATTACAGTTCCTGTTTGATATGCATGGCTACCACTACCGATCCCCATGTAAATATCTGGTTTTGGCATACCAAGGTCATCAAAAAAAACCTTCGACATATTATCGTCGTAATGTTGTCCTGTATGCAATAGCAATATTTCTTGACCACGTAATTCTAGTTCTGCGTATATTGGCGCAATTTTCATAAAATTTGGCCTTGCGCCAACTACTAAGATTATCGGCTTAATCATGTATCTCCCCATCATTCTTTATGGCCTTAATTTTCCAATGGAACTCTTTACCTATTGGAACTTTGCAAATAATTTGATTCACACTCGAGTACTCCATAAATCCTAACCCTGAGATTCCTCTTGTAGAGTCTTGTGTTTCTCCCTTGTAAATCATTATCTTATCATTTGGAAGTGTGATTAATAGTTTATAATTTGAATTTTTATTTGATAGTATAACTTTGTTTGACATTATCTTGGCGTTAACATGCTCACCACAAACCAAAGATAGGCTTGCTGTATTTTTTTCCTTTTTTAATGGCGTTATTTGGTCAAAAAAATCAAGGTCGAGGTTATTGGTTGTTCCCTCAATCGTTCTGTGAATAACAAAATTCTCGAATGCTTTACTTGACGATTTTATTCTGAATCGGTCATTGTTATTGAATACCATCAATTCGCATTTACCAGGCTCAATAGATGGTATTTTTTGATCAATAGTTATTGTATTGTGAGCTATCGATGAACGGAGGTATGCAGTAATTTTTTCCTGATATTCATGTGAATAATAACTTGGGTCAATAAGCCATTCGATCATATCAAAGAATAGAGTAAATGACAAATTATCTTCATGTTTGTGCGTTTTACTCAAGGAAGTTGCGTAAAATGTTAGCATAAATGAATCATCATAATGTAATCCCTTAACAACAGCATATCCCGATTTTTGTAATCCAATCACTTCTTTCTTAACAGTGCTAGAGAATCTTGTGATGTTCTCTTCGTTTGGTATTCTCATTGTATCTCCTTGTGCAGGACATCTACCATCCGGATAAGTCATTAGTTTCATGAATCGGTTCATTCCTTCGTAAACCTCATGTATGATTGATTCTTTATTGAAAAGGGAAGTTATCTCACTACTTATTTTTAACAATCTTATCACACCGCCATGATATCCTATCGAATTTTCTTTGAAAATTGCATGGTTATTCTCCATCACGAGAAGTTGAGTGACTTGATCTTCCAATCTCTCTAGGCCAATTTTCAACCATCTTTTTGAAAACTCATAATCTGGAAAACACAAGGCTGTAACGATTAGTGCTAAATCCTGAAACATTGCATGATTATGATAACGTCCTACTTGGTGGCTTGCGTAAAAAATTTCAGATTCGAGCAACCTTCCTTGAATTAGCAAAATTTCCTTTATTTTATCTATGAATCCTAAATCAAATGGCTTTTCAATAGACTCATGATATAACATAATTAATGAGAATTGCCTTTCCGCAACTCCATGATCGTACCACATAAATTTAAAATCCTCTTCTACTTTTTCCCAACTATCCTTTATCCAATATTCAGCGAATTTTTTTGATTCTGTTATACCTTTGGGGGAAAACTGTGAGTTGGCATAAATTATCATATTTGCAACATGATGAAGAGCATGCCAAGAATATCTGTAAGTATTTACTGATTCTAAATCCTCAGGCTTCTGAGTTTTATCTGACCATCTTATATTTTTTACAATAGGGCAACTACCATTGTCGAAATACTGCTGCGATACATCGACAGAATTTTTTAACGATTTCACTTGGTAATTGTAGATTTTTTGGACTAAGTCACGATTCAATGGTTTATTTTGTACTGACTCAATCCACTTACCTTTTTGAGTATCAGGTTCATTCCAAATAGAAAATTTTTGTATATCCAATATTGCTCCTCCCGAGTTAGTTTGACCTTTTATTTTAATACAAAAATCATCTACCTCCAGGGTCTTTGGAATCTGTTTGAATTTATTCTGGATTTGGAAAATTAAATCGTTGAAGCCAACAGTAAATGTTTGCCAGTTCTCTTCGGTTGGATGGCTTATTTTGATATGAAAAAACTCATCATCTAAATTGAAACCGATGGCCATATATTGAATTTTTTCCCAATTTTTCAATCTGTATCTTAATGTCAATCCATTAATTTCGTACTTCTTGTCTAAAGATAATTTAAGCGAGTGAAAGGTTTGATGTTCAAATAGAGTCATCTGAATGTACTTTTTTTGATTGATTTGTGAACTAGGAATTATTTCAGATACTTTGATTGTGTTTTCATCATGGGAATCTAAATTGCTATCATAAGAGAAATAATCGCTAAACCCTCTCTCAGAGGTATTTAAGGATAAATCGTGTAACATCAATATTCCTCATCTATAGTGATTTTTTATTTCGTTGATTATCCTGCCTGACGCCAATCCATCTCCGTAAGGGTTATGTGCGACACTCATTTTCTCATACAAGTCATCGTTATTGAGCAATTTTTGAACCTCTTCGATAATTTTTTCTTTATTTGTCCCTACCAATAAAACTGTACCTGCATCAACTGCTTCTGGCCTTTCGGTAGTATCTCGCATTACTAAAACAGGTTTTCCTAATGAAGGTGCTTCTTCTTGTATTCCTCCTGAATCTGTTAGGACTATGTGACATTTTGACATTAAGTAAACGAATGGTAGATAATCGAGAGGATCAATCAACTTAACATTATGTAAGTTAGATAAAACGTCTTGCACTGGTTGTCTTACTTTTGGATTAAGATGTACTGGGAAAATAAAATCTACATTCTGATTACTATTTGAAAGTTCAAGAATAGCTTGACAAATGTTGTTAAAACCATCTCCGAAATTTTCTCTTCTGTGGGCTGTAATCAGAACAATTCTCTTATTTACCAAATTTAGGGGTAATGTTTTCAAAATATCATTCTTTAGTTTGTGTTGGCTTTCGATACTTTTAATCACATGAATTAACGAATCGATGACTGTATTTCCTGTGACAGTTATCTTATCATCTGGTATATTTTCTTTGAGTAAATTGATTTTTGATTGTTTGGTTGGTGCAAAATGAAGGGTTGAAATCGCTCCTGTTAGCTTTCTATTTGCTTCTTCGGGCCAGGGAGAGTGTAAATCTCCAGTTCTTAATCCCGCTTCTACATGACCAATTGGAATTTTGTGATAAAATGCGCATAGCGATGCCACAAATGTTGTAGTTGTATCTCCATGAACTAATATCATATCTGGCTCACAACTCAACAATACTTCATCTAGTTTGGCGAGAATTCGTTCCGTTAAGAGGGAAAGTGTTTGCCCTGGTTGCATTACGTTCAAATCATAATCAGGTTTAATCATAAACAATTCTAGGACCTGGTCTAACATTTCTCTGTGTTGAGCGGTTACACAAACTATCGAGGTCAGTTCGTTATCCTCTTCTAAGGCTTTGACAACTGGTGCCATTTTTATTGCCTCTGGCCTTGTTCCAAAAATTGATAATATCTTTATTCAATCCCCTCCTTTGCCAATTAGGTGCATTTCCTTGGCAATAATTATGTCTGTCGAGGATTGGTTTTTTACTCTTATTGATGCATTTTTGCTTAATTTTGAAAACAAGTCTGGGTTTTTGTATAGATCAATTATTGCTTTAGCCATTCCTTTGTAATCCTCAGAATCGACCAACATGCCACAATCATCATCAACAAACTCTGGAATTGCTGTAACCGAATTAGTAATTGGAACTAATCCTGAAGACATCGCTTCATCCCTTGATACACCTTGAGAATCCATCCGTGTTGGAGTCATAAAAATTCCATATGACTTGTGAAGTTTTGCAATTTGATCATGAGTCAAAAAGCCTTCTTGAATTTTTACATTTGGATACTTCTTGAGAGGTTGTAATGTTTCTTCAAATAAACGCCCCGCTCCGACCATTAAAAACTCCATGTCATTGAAATCTTTATCCTTTGATAGATGTAAAATAGCTTTAACTGATAAATCATTGGCATATTTCATCGAAGCATAAGGCCTTATACTTAGGACTTTTTTTCTTAGGTCCAAATTTTTCTCTTGATACTTAAATTTAGATACATCTATGGGATTATGGATAATCTCATACTTCGATGAATCTATTTCTATTCCTGTATCACTAATGACTTCATTTGCAAAATATTTTGAAACAAAAATCAGCTTGGTTCTTTCTGGAATATTTTTAAGAAATGGCCTCCAGAACGCCATTCTTCTTTCGCTGTGAATTTTTGCTTTCTTTATTTCATCATCAGAGGTGTAATTGAATTTTCTACGGTGCCATGGCTGTATTTCTGATCCATGAACCCAGATTAAAATTTTCATTTTATCTTTGAATTCACTAATTGAGGACCACATTTCTTCATCAAAAAAGTGGATCAGTATGTTTTCATACTTTGATGACTCAAGAAGCCTCTTTAACGCGGTTTCAGAACCTGAGATTATGTTTACGTCCTCAAACTCTGAAAAGTTAATTTTCTCTCCTGAACGTAGTTTAAACACATCTGGATTTAGATTATGTTTTTTGTATTCTCTCACCCTACTATGTATAAACCCATTTCTGTATATATCTTGATATGAAGGATAATGATTTGTAAGTACGAGAGTTTCAGAATGGCCTAAAATATTTTGAGGACTCAAATCATGATGGAAGAGATCTACGGAATTGATTATTGATTCTCCCGAGGAGTAAACACGTATACCTAATCTGACATGTTTTCCTTCTTTGGGAAGATGGACTGTCATATTTGAATTTGATAATGCCAATTTACTATCGATTTTTTCTCCATATTGATCTGTAATAACAACAGCCAACATTAATCTTAAACCAGGAGAAGCATCTAAGTGAAAATGCCCTATATTGCCTACAAAACCTAATTCTTCTGGAGTAAATAATTTTGGCCAATAAAGATAGGTATGTTTTTCATTTTCTAAATTTGATTTTATATTAAAAAAACCCTCACTATATTCTAATTCTATTTCCTTCGGCGCAATTGGTGAAAGTTCTTGGTATGCATGTATTGCGGAAATAAAATCTCCATCATGACTAGTTTCATCACTTGTAATTTTTTCAGAAATGGATATCAATTCTTCAAATGGCACACCTTGATATATGTCTTCTAAATCCAAAATTTCCCTTATATGATTTTTTCTTATATCCTTTCCATTCTTGCAATAATTATATTTATCGATGGACATCGCTTGAATTTGAATCCCAACATCCTGTTCAAATTTGAAGATGTTTTCTAATCCTATCTGATTTATTATTTCACCAGAAACGATTGACCTCCTTAATTCCCATTCATCGCAAAATGTGTATTCTAATTCATTCTCATTTTGCAGTGTCATAGTTTTTTCATTTCTCTCATAAAATTTGTTTTTTGTAATTATCTGACTTTCACAATATCTTGTTGCTAAAATTAGGTCTGTCAGATAATTATTTCCGTAATAATCCGAGGAATGGAATATTGAATAATAGGCTTGGCGCTTTATTGTTTCAAGATTTTGCTTAAGCTTACCATCGCGGATTATCTTTATTCCATTAGGCAAACTATCTAGTGCATTTTTGGGAATAAAATTAATCAATATGGTAAGGGATTTATTTTCATAAGATTGTGATTTATACATTTTTATTGTATGATCAAGTTCGTCTTGGGATTTCACTTCTGAAAATACGAATACATGTGGCAATAATTCGACATTATACTTTTTGCAAATCTTAGAAATTACGTACGAGAACCTATCTTTGTATGTATGCTCTTGTAGTACTTTCCTTAAGGATATTAATTTGATTTTTTCTGCTCTAGGTTTATCATTTTGCAAAAGTTGAATCCTTGATTCCACTTGAGTTGTATCATCTGAAGTGATAATTAAATCTCCGAAGAAATTTTTAACACCTCTTGAAAAATTACTGATAACCAAAGTGTTAGAAGCCAGTAATTCGAAAACACGCCTTGCAAACATAGTTTGGGACTGCTTTATTGTATTCAAATTCAGACCAAACTCATACCCCTTATAGGCTAAATCAATTTTTTCAAATGGTAAAGAACCTATGATGTATTTTGAGTATTCTTTCGGAAAGGCATAATTTTCATCCTCCGATTCGTAATTTCGATCATAAATTTCTAAACTTGTTGTATTCTTTATTGCATCAATGAGGTTGTTCAAATCTTTCGTTCTTTCTGGGTATTTACGGTAGTATGCACCTGCAAAACAAGCACCATTATTTCTATCATATTTCTCAATCGGATTTGTTATTTTTGGTTGAAATGCAAACGGTAATAGATATACCTGATTGTGATTTAGAGCTCTCTTATAACGATGAATGCAATCTATGTCAGTAGTGAATACATAATCAAATAACTTAGCAACGTTCAAAAATGAATTAAAATGAACCGGATCTTCTTTATTCCAAAAAATTGTTGGTGTTCCGTTTGATTCACACCATTGCATTATATCCAACAATTCAGTGCTTGCATGTCCAACTTTGCTTCCCCAAGCATTATTTTTACCTCGCCATGCGGATTCAATAAAAACAAGGTCTGGTTTTGCATATTTTAACTCCGATAAGTATTGATCTACTGATAGATTGATGAAGTTTGATTCATGTTTGAATGAGTTATATGAGAACTCGTCTAATATGCAAGCAACAACTAATTCTTCTAAGTCTGATTTTGTGTTTATTTTCTTATCTAATTGTGATTTAATTTTCTTTTTCCTATCTTTTTTTATTGATGAAGAATTTGCTGCATCTAAAACTTCCCCCCCAGGAAATCTACCTTTTCTTGACATCCAGGTTAATATTTTCTCCATTTGCTCTCTTTTCCAATCCGAACTACTAAGCGTTTTCAACAGTTCAATAGCTTCTTCAGCTTTATGCAATCTCCATAAATGACTAACTAGTGTTCTATATCCCCTTTCATCTGGTTGGTTTTCGAGAATCCTATACCCAAATTTTATTCCAACTTCTGGGTTGATTTTACAAACCGCCCTAATTGATGCTACGGTGAAATTAGAAGCATCTTTCCTCAGACTCCTTTTTTTCCTTAAGTAAAATATTGACTTCTCTAATTTCTTTATGCTTTCATAAAGATCTTCGCTGGAATATGTTAAGATTTTTTCTTCAATTTTCTCCAAATCTACAGGTCTTTTCATAGCAAGTAAAACCGCACTTCTAAATGGAAGAAAAATAGGTGGTTGATGATGTATAAACGGTAAAACCTCTAACTTACGTCGACAGTAGGCGAGAATTTTCCTTATAATAATAATCATCCCCTCTTTGACAAATCATAATATCTATCAATTGCGTGTTTTTTATCATCTGTGATACAATCTAAGGTTCCTTTATCTAAGCAAAGTATTCTATCACATATCATTTCTAAAAGTGATTGACTATGGCTAATTATTACTACTGTAGCCTCGCTAGCCACCATCTGCTTAATTCTCTCCATAGATTTCTTCTTGAATGAGGAGTCTCCTACAGCAATGACCTCATCAATTAGGAGAATCTCTGGTTCTAAATTAGAGGCTATTGAAAATGCTAACCTAGCCCTCATCCCAGAGGAATACGTTCTGAGAGGTTGATCAATGAAATCGTTTATTTCAGAAAAATCGATGATTTTTTGCTCTAACATTTGCAATTTACTTTTTGGCATTCCATAAATACTGCCACTAAGATAAATATTATCCCTCCCGCTTAAATTAGCTTGGAAACCAGCACCAACTCCGGCCAGTAGAGTTATATTTCCTCTTTTTAGGATTCTACCTTTTGTTGGCACATAGATGCCAGCTAATAACCTTAACAAGGTACTTTTTCCAGCGCCATTAGGCCCAATAACTCCTAATACTTCACCTGTGTTTACTTCGAAAGATAAGTCTTTAATGGCTGAGAATTTTTTCCTGGAAAATATTTCCTTAAATTTACCGCGGAAGAAATTAATAAAGTGGTTTGAAGATTTACCCAGTATTGGAAAATCTAAGGAAATTTCCTCAACCATTAAGGCGACTTTTCTATTTTCATTCATAAATAAAGCACCGCCTTTCTTTCATACCGTTTAAAAATTAAGATGCCTAATAGGTAGACCAAGCACGAAATAATAATCGCGTTCCTTATGTGATATATTTCCAACACGCCCATGTCTCCAAGTACGCCTGCTCTAGCGGTCTCAATAAGTACTGCAACTGGATTCCAAAAGTACATGTCTAAATATTCCTTTGGAATTATATCTGCACTGAAAAACACACCAGACATGTAAAATCCTGCTCTCAAAGCCAAAATTACCATTTGTTCTAAATCACGAAACCTAACGTGAATTATCACAAAAATCATTCCTAACCCTTTACCTAACATAATCGAGAACAGTGCAGATAATGGTAGCAACAGTATCAAAATATTGGGAGATATGGAGGCATATATCAAATAAGGAATGATTATCAATAAACTCAAAAATAACCTTACTGATTGAAAACCAGCAATAGATGTTATTATTAATTCTCTTGGGAAATATATCTGGGTTATCAATGAGGAGTTTCTAGTGAAGGAAACGGTTGATGCTGACAGCGTTTTTGAAAAGGCGCTGTAAACTAATATACCCAACATAATTTTTAGAGGTACTAAATTATCTGGATCATTTCTCAAAATTATTAACATTACATAGAATATTCCTGTTAAAATTAACGGCTCTAACATAGACCAGACATATCCTAAAAAATGACCATGGTAAGTATTTTTAAAATCTCTAGCTACGAAGTTTCTCAACAATGTCCTATTTTCAAAAAGGTTTGTGAAAAATGATTTCAAATTCTGAATGGAGGTTTGCTTGGGATATGAATCCATCAATTCCGATTCACTACCCATAAGTTGCCTAAAAATAGTTAGTTTTTCAAATGTATGTAGATTATATTTCCAATGTCGTGGTATTATACAAAATAATGCCCCATGGGATTAAGTTCTCCTTTACATAACGTTCAGTAAAAAAGATTGAGTACATAACGCTAAATTACATGATGTAAACTTTTTTGTAAACGTAAAAACTGGGACCTAACTGTGAAGATTGCTATCCTAGGCTCGTGTATATCAAGAGATATTTTCAGACACGGGAAACTAGACCACTTAGTCACTGAATACAGGGCTAGGACTTCAATTCATTCAATAACCAAAAAAGAAGCTGCAGACATCAATTTAGTGAACTTACCCCAATCAAATTTTCAAAAAATGATGGTAACGTCTGATTTTGATAAAACTCCATTAGACCTCTCAAATAGTGACTTTCTAATTCTTGATGTAATTGATGAAAGATTTGACCTCATCACCAATTTTGGTTCTGTAGTCACCGTGTCTAATGAGTTAGTTGAATCTAACAATATCGAACAAAAAAACAAATACGTAGAAAGGGGGTCTGATGAAGATTATGAACTATTGAGAAATGCTGTAAAAATTTTAAAACAAATGATTGATATCCCCATCATAATACACAAATCAAGACTGGCATCCAAAGTTAATGATTCGAGTGCCGATATTACAATTGATTTCGATGAAATAGATAATCTCAATACAAGGATGAAAAACTATGAAAATATCCTCTTTGAAGAATTGAATATAATTGGTACAATTGATGTTCATGAAAACTTACTGGTGTCTAAACTTGATCATAATTGGGGTTACTCTCCCTACCACTACATAGATGAATACTATGAAGAAGCAATGGCTCAGATATTAGAAATTACAAACGTGGATAAAATGTCTGACTTAGATAAAGATAATTTCAGACTAACAGTTAAACAAGAGAATAATGCCGTTTTCGCAGAAGTTACAGGGAAGGTTGAAAGTTTACAATTTGCATATTATCTTTCCATGGGCAATAAAGTTATACAAAAAAGCTGGTACTCCAAAGAATTATCATATGAATTTCCTCTAAAAAAATCTCCCACGGACACTCTAAAAATAACAGTATTCATCAAAAATATTTTTAACGAAATTACTACTATTGAAGCGGAGCTTGAAAAGAAATCAATAGAAGAGACAATTAATGTTTCAGCAACTGTTGGTGTTATTGGACTTGGATATGTTGGGTTGCCCACAGCAATCGGTTTCCACGATGCGGGATTCAACGTTTGGGGCGTCGATATATCAAAGCGTACCGTCGACCTGGTTTTACAAGGCAAAAATCCAACCGGCGACCCTGATGTTAACGATATCGTTCCAAAGCCTGGAACTGAAAGATGGCATGTCACCACATCTGCAGCAGAAGCCGTTCCAAATTGCGATATCATCTTAGTTACGGTCCCAACCCCAATTACGAATGATTTGAAACCTGATTTGTCATATGTTGAGGCCGCAGGTCGTGATGTGTTTTCATCAATTAGAAGAGGCTCAAACACGATTGTTGTCCTCGAATCTACGGTATATCCTGGCGTTACGGCACAGACTTGGATGCCGATTATTGA
>MDTD01063542.1_pt1 | contig 15746 bp, 11 predicted proteins | sample 811221 | NCBI WGS metagenome assembly MDTD01 (sample SAMN05326646, study PRJNA326480) | marine metagenome | isolation source: seawater | place: Pacific Ocean: South West | collected 2011
CCTCCGGCAGCCCTCCATGGCTGCCTGCGGAGCGACTCCGAACGGCTCTTTCTGTCCTTGACGAGACCGTTCTCCGACGCCGTTCCGACCCTCACCCCGCTGCGGCCTGGCCCTCTTGGTTTGCCAAGGAATGTCTCTATGCCATATTCTCTTTTATTCGGTATTAAGTTGACTTTACTTCTCGGTTGAAATAGCTTCCATTCATGCGAAAAACTGTTTCCAAATACCTGTTTTTGATTCTCGCGGCTCTTTTGCTGAGCGGCTGCTGTTATTTTGTGCCATGTCATCCTGCAACTTACATAACTGGGGTCGTGATAGATGGTGTATCAAACCAGGCAATCCCTGAGGCCGCAGTGCGCTTGTATTATTATCAAACTCATACAACTTCTATGGGATGTTTCTCAATTGGGGGCGCTGATGCTCCCCCCTTTGAGTTCGGTGTTTCAGCACCAGGTTACAAACCGGTAGTAGTCAAGGCAGTTCGCGGCTTCTATCGTGCTAAAGTTGTACTTATGCCTGAAAGCAGCGTCGGTGAGAGCACCTCCAATTTCATAGAAATTTCTCATAATCAGTTTACCGAACTATCACAAAGCTGCCTCTAACAAGCTGAGTCTACTTAATGCCCTGTTAAGTTGTTTATAATTGGAATTATATTTCGTGCATGTAAATACAAGCTTCATATGAAATATATGAAATTATTTCAAATACTTATGCTTGGCATTCGAGGTGGCTGCTTTATTTTTGTTGATAAGCCGTCCAGGCCAAGAGGAGGTAAAACTAAAATTTAAGGAGGAAACAAAGTGGAAACCCGATTCATAGGCATTGATGGGAATGTGGCAGATGTTAAGATTATCGATCACAGCAAACCTGGTTTGGTTGCATTGATTGAAGTACGTTTGGATATCGAAGATACAGAAGACATGGGAACTATAAAACAGGCTGCCATTGCTGAAGCGAAAAGATTCATAAAAGTAGCTGGAGATTCTACTCAATAAAACAGTGCTCATGCGATAAACTCCTGACACAGTGCCTTGGCAGTCCGCCCGGGCACTGCGCCATCAAAGAAATCAACTGCTACTATCGTTTTCATAGTGTTTCCTTGTAAGCTTAATTGCATAATAAGGTGATTGCCGGAACAAGATGTCGCTTATGTTGATGGGGAAAATACATTCTTGAGATTTTCTTAATCTGCGTTGAATTTTTTAAACTATTTGAATTTATGAATCATATTTATTTGTGTCTTAACCGAAAAATCATTTGACTCTGACGCAAGGCGTCATTATTCTTGAGGTGTCATTCCCTATGGAATGGTGGTGCCGGGTATGCGGTTTAACGGCATGTTGTTGTATTTTAATGAAGGAGAAGTATGAGTTATGACTATTTTTCGTAAAATGTCCGGAAGCAAGGGGTTATGTACCCTGCTGAGTTTCGGGAATCAATCCTGGATCGGCACGCCTTTCGGCAGTTCAAGTGATTATCTGATCCCGTTGAAAGGCGAAAAAGAGGCAAAAAACAGAAAAAGGCAGGATCTCTCATCCGCATTTCGGGATGAGTTCCGTGTTGGCTAACGTTTAGCCGTAATTAGAACAAGGGCCGTTATCCGGGGGAAATCCCGGAAAACGGCCCTTGTTTTTTTGGGGGAACTGCCCCATAAATTTGACGAAGTGTTTTAAGCCGTCAGGCATTTTATTTAAATTTCTCCGGCCTGTTTCAGGGCCGTAAGAACGATTTTCTGCATGAGTTTTTCCTTCCGGTCGGACGGGTTGTCCAGCTTCATGCGCTCCAGGTATGGCCGGGCTGCTGCGGGAGGGGCTGATACCATCTGGCCCAGAAGACCCGGGACGACGGCGAGTTTGCTGTCCGCCATTTTTTCCTTGAACATGCGCAGGGATTTGCCGATCACGATTTCTTCTTCTGTGAAGGCAGTGCCGAAGGGGAAGACCGGGAAGAGGTCTTTTGCCTTGAATTTTTCCATGGTGTCCTCCAGGCGCTGGGGGGTATTGTTCCTGAAGCGGTCCGGGATCTGGTAGGAGGCTTCCACCTTTTTTACTGCTTTGGCTTTTTGCAAAAGGCCGTCCTGGAATCTTGAATCGGTGACGTTCAGGAGGGCTTTGATGACCTGGTTGTCACTTTTTCCCATGAGATCGGCGATGCCGTATTCCGTAATGATGATGTCCCGCAGATGCCGTGGGATGGTGGTATGGCCGTAATTAAAAACCACGTTGGAACTGGTCTCGCTGCCCTTGGTCCGGGTGCTGCGGATCATGATGGCGCCCCGGGCGTCTTCAATGGCGTGGGCCTGGGAGACGAAGTTGTACTGTCCGCCGACCCCGGAGACCACCCGCATGTCTTCCAAACCATCTGATACCACGGCACCGGAGAGCATGACCATGAGACCTGCGTTGATGAATCTGGCCTTGCCCCGCTGGAGGAGTTTGAGCTCTTCGCTGGCGTATGGGTTGTTGCCGTATAGCTGGTTGGTATGAAGCACGGACGTCATATTGATACCGGCCCGTTCTGCATCCGGCATGGCGTTGAGGGCGTTGTAAAAGTCCCTGGGACCCAGGAAAAAGCCGGCATGGGCCCAGTAGCCGTCAACCAGCCTGTCGCCCAGGCAGGTGTCGTTGATGCGCTCCCGTACAGCCACGTCCCTGAGGTCCGGGGTCACGCTTTCTCCGTTGATTTCGATTTGCCCGTTGTTCCAGGCAAGTTCCTGTTTAAAAATGCCGAATTCCTGCAGGAAGTCAAAATCCTTGCGGGTCAGGGTGGGATGGATGGCATGGTTGTCCAGAAGAAGGTCCAGGAGTTCGGGCGTCACCTTCTGGTTGACCCGGATTCTGCCCTCGTTGAGCAGGCGTTGCAGGGGGATGCTGTCGTAAACCTTTCGCTTCATGATACCGGCGTCGTACAGGTGGAGAAATCCGTCCACGAGCATCTCCGTGCAGGCATACAGGCCTTCTTCAAATGGGGCGGTGCCGCCCACCGACCGGACCACATCTCCGAAATTATCCGTCACACCGAAATCTTTGAGGGCCTGGTTGTACAGGTCGTTTTGGGTATGCCGCATCTTGAGGCCGTAGGCAATGGCATCCCCGAGGGAGCCAATGCCGATCTGGAGGGTGCCGCCGTCCTGAATCAGGCTGGAGGCGTGCAGGCCGATGGTATAATCCGTGGTGTTGACGGATTCCCGGGGGGCGCCGAACAGGCCGAAATGATATTCCGGGCCTTCCAGGATGGCGTCAAAGGTGTCCGGCGGGACCACGGCGTCCCCGTACATGAAGGGGAGATTGGCGTTTATCTGCCCGATATTCAGGGCCCGCTTGCCCTGGCGCTGGTATTCCTTCATCTGCTTGAAGGCGTCCAGGCTGGTGTCTGAGTTGCAGGAGGCGGAGTACATGGTTTTGCCGTTGATGTCCTGTTTGGAAAGGAGCTGGGCCACCACGTTCATGCCGTTGGCCTTAAGGTCTCTGCTGGCATGGGTATAGTTGGTGGAGATGTAGTTTTGCTGCATGTGGACGTCGTTGAGAAAGCCCCCGGCCTTGTAAAAGAATTCGCTGACCTTAATGTTGGGCGGAAGGGCCCGTTTCCGGACCGCTTTAATGTAGTCCAGGTCCACATACCCTTCCCAGATGCGCTCCACTAAGGGCTGCATGAAACGTCGTTCCAGTTCGCTGGACCAGGAGGGCGGTTCCAAAGAGATGGCGGTAAGGATCTGCAAATTGATGGCCGGATTTTCCATGGCTTTGTTGAACAGGGCGTTGGCGATGTGATTGGGCTTTCCCAGGCCCAGGACCATGCCAACGTTGATATCCAGCCCCATTTTATCAATTACGAATTCTGCCAGATCGTCCGGGTCGGTAAAAAATAAAGGTTTTTCGGATGTCATAATTCTTTTGCCCCTGTGTTGCGTGCCGCGGACGTACCAAGAGGGTTGGTGGTGAAGGTTCCTGATTGTCTGCGGGGTATAAGTTAATATGTTATGGCCCCTTATGGCGTTACGGGGCCGTTTTGCGTCATTACATGATAAGGTCGTCCAGTCCTTTTTCTCTTAAAAATGCCGGATACAGGTCGTAGGCCGGCTTGAGGATGGGTAGCAGCTTCAGCGTTTTGGGTACGTTGCCCTTGGCCTTGACCTGGCGGCGGGTCAAGGCCGTCACCAGGTTGGCTTTGCCGTGCCAGAACTTGTGGGCAAAGTCCGCATTCATGGACATGGTCACCTCGGGTGTGCCGTCAAAGTCTCCTGCAATAATGCGGGTGTCGTCACCGGTGGCGTCGATGGTGATGACGGCATCCGGGTTTTTGTATCTGAACTGGACGCAGAGGTTGGTCCGGGCCAGGTTCGGCCCGATTCCGGGGGTGTTGTTCAGTTTTTCGTAAAACTGTGTCAGCACGTCGCAGAGCATCTCGCTGTCCTTGAAGACGTTGGACGGGCCGTCGGTTTTGGAGGTGGCGGTGCCAGAGGGTTTCAGATCCTCCGGGGTGACTTCCAAAGGAATTTCTGTTGAAAAATAAACCCGTTCCACGATGTCCATCACGGCTTCCGGGTCCGGTTCCACCGGGTTATACAGCATGGAACCGTCTTCCATGGCGGTTTGGGCCACCTGGTCCAGGCGGTCCAGTTCATCGTCAATGCCGGCATCTTTCAGATTCAGGGGCATGGCGGTGAGAAAGGCGAGCTGGCGGTTGAGCAGACGTACCTTTTCGATGCCGGCAAGGGCGGCCTGGCGGCGGATCCATCCGTCCACAAAGCCGAAATTAGACAATTTTTGGACGGCAAAATCCCGTACCTTATGGGATTTTTCATCCACGATGCGTTTGAACGTGGTCAGGCTTGTTTTCCTGACAGCCTTGGACACCAGGTCCAGGGCGCCTGTTTTGATGACACTCTGACTGTCGCTGACGATGGTGGGAAAGGATACCCCCATGGCCAGGGCAACATCGGCGTACCTGTCCACCCGGGCATCCAGGTTGTATGCCATGACTTCCGGCAGGATGAGGGTGTTGGCCAGTCCGTGGGGAATATGGTAAACCCCGCCCAGGGCATGGGAGATGCCGTGGACCATCCCCACCATGGAGTGGGAAAAGGCGACTCCGGCAAGGAATGAGCCCACCTGCATGGCCCCTCTGGCTTCAAGGTTCTCCGGGCTGTGGGCGGCGATCAGGATGTTTTCTGTGATCAGTTTTATGGCGTGGAGGGCCAGGGCGTCGGATGCCGGGGACCACTCTTTGTCCACATAGGCTTCTACGGCATGCACCAGGGCATCCATGCCGGTATAGGCCGTAAGCTTCGGGGGCATGGAAACGGTCATCCAGGGATCAAGGATGGCCAGCTGGGGCAGGAACTGATCTTCGGCAAAGGGCAGTTTAACGTCGTTGTCCGGATCTGCGATGACGGCCACTTTGGTGACTTCGGAACCGGTGCCCGCCGTTGTGGGGATGACGATGAAGGGCAAAAGCGCCTCTGATTTATCCAGGAGGTAGGCGCCCATATGGTCTGAAAGTTTTCCGCCCTTGACCATCATCAGGTTGGACACTTTGGCCGTATCGATTACGCTGCCCCCGCCCACGGCGATCACCATGTCGCACTTGGCCGCCTTTCCTGCTTTGGCACAGGCTGTTACCGCTGCGATATCCGAGTTGGGGGGGACCTTGTCGAATACGGCTGCAACCCGGATGTCCGTTTTTTGAAGGCCTTCTTTCACCTTATCCACCAACCCGGTTTTTAAAAGGATTTCATCGGTGACCAATAATGCGTTGCGTTTACCGAATCCGGCCACCTCACCCTGGATGGAGTCCAGGATGCCGATGCCGTATACCAGTTTTGTGGGAAGGGAAAACTCAAAATAATCCGGGAGCATGGGTCTTATCCTTATATTATAAGTGTTGGGTTGGCTGGCGGTGTATGTGTTTTTTTAGGTTGCTTTATTTCATTGTGCGCTATGGTTTCTCTGTGGGCGTTTCAGTGGCACCATCTTCTTTGGGCGCCACCTTCGTGGTGTTTTGTTCTTCTGAATGCAGTTGTTCGTAGTAGGCCAGCTTTTCTTCCAGGGTCTGGACGCGGGCGTGAAGGTCGTCAAAATTGTCTTTCGAGGCCAGGTTGGCCGCAGAGATGACCTCCTTGAGTCTGGCATCGATGATGTCCGAAATCCAGTCTTTCACGGAGGCGGTAAACCCCAGGATTTCCTTTTTGAGCCGGTTTCCCTCCGCCCGTGTCAGCTCCTTGTTCCGCACCAGGGTTTTCACCATGGTGTCAATTTCATCTTCGGCCAGGGTAAGAGATTTCTGCCAGAGCGAGACGTAGCGCTTGGCGTAATCTGTGACGGCATTTCCGCCCTTTCTGAAAAGCTGAATCAGTATGCCGGAGGAAACTTTGCCGCCTGATTTGCCGCTGTTGGCGGCGATGAGTCCGGACACAATGGAGGCGGTCAGATCTTCGCCGGTTTCATTGTCGATGATGACGATATCCTCGCCTTTGCGGATCAGCTCCGAGAGCCGTTTCCTGGAGACGTACTTCTTATCCGTTGTGTCGTATAGTTTCCTGTTGGCGTACTTTTTTATCCGGTGCATCTTACCTCCTCCAAAACAAATCCGTCCTGCGTAAACCTGCCGGCCGTGGGTTTTTAGGCTTTTGGCGGGCTGCGTCAACCTGCCGGACTATAAAGTCATGGTCCGGCAGGTTTTGTCAAGGTCGCAAATGTTCGGGGGACTCAGGCCTTGGGTGCAGGGCTCTTGGCTGCAGCCTCAGCCGCTGCTGCCGCTGTGCTGGGGGTGCCGGATTTTTTAGGAGCGGGCTTGGTTTCCTTGGCCGCTTTTTCCTGGGCTTTTTTCAGTTCGTCAATCTTCTTGTTCAGCTCTTTGATGCTCTGATCGAGCTGGGTCACCTGGTCACGGGACGGCAGCTTGATAACATCCATGAGCTTTTCAATTTTCTGGTCAATGGTATCACCGATCCATTTTACCAGTTTATCGGTTTTAATGAACGGAAGCTCAGTTTTTTTCTTGGCTTTGGCCTTGGTCTTTTTGCTGGTTTTGGCGGCTTTTTCTTCGGAGAACTGGGCTTTGACCTTTTCCGTAATGTCTTTTCCGGTTTTGGTCAGGGTCACTTTCATCTCTGTGCCCTTCTTGACCAGTTCGGCCATTTCTTCAGGTTTGATGTATTTTTTTTCTTCAGTGTTGAAGAACCTGCCGTTGGCATATTTTTTAATTTTCAGCATGGTGCCTCCTTTTTATATATTAAGCTTATGAAAAATCCCGGTTCAGATCGTCAACTTTTTTGCTGACACCGTTAATCCCGGCCACAAGGCCTTCGATTTCTTCCTTGGACGGCAGGTTCAGCTTAGAGGGGATGGCGCTCAGGGTGGCAGAAAGCCTTTTTTCAACTTTCTTTTTACCCGGAATGCGGTCCAGCTGCTTTTTACCGGCATCAATCATATCGTCCACAACAAGGCGGGCATCTTTTTCAATGCCTTCGTATACCTTTCGGGTTTCCTGGTTGATCTTGTCCAGCCGCTCACGCATTTTGGTCTTTCTGGTTTCAACCTTTTCCTTGAGGCTGTCCATCCGGGCGTTGGCTTCCCGCTCAATGGCTTCTCTGCCGTCGTCAATGAGATCCTCAATGGTTTTTACAGGGTCGGCTTTCAGCTCCGAGATGAATTCGCGGCTTTTCTTTACCGGCGTTTCAATGTACTTTTCGTTGGCGGTGTTGACCTTGTCTTCAAGCTTGGCCCTGGCGTCGCTGATGGTTTTCGTCACGTAGAATCTTGAAGCTTTGTCGTCTTTTTTCGTTGCAGTCATTTTTGTCCTCCTGGTTATCGTAAATACCGATGGCATATTTTATGCGCTGATTTAACGCAGTGTGTCATGACGCAAATATGATGCATTGCGTTATATGTGTCAAGTTTTTTTTGATAATTTTTTTATTTTTTTTATAGGTCAGCTGATCTAATATGCCTAAAAATAAATGGGTTGTGATGGCTGCGGGGGGGTGTTCAAAAAAATTAGCAATCATAAAACAAAGTGTTGACTTTTTCTTCGAAGAGACGGTATGAAGGGAGCTGTTCGTTATAATTTGTTCATAATTTCGAAACGCATATTTTGGGGCTCAAATTGTGGAAATAGATTCAAAAGGGTTGCGTTTACTATTAATACTTTTCCCGGAGGTGGCATATGTCTGAGACGATGACACAGGCGGATAATTTCTGGTTGTCAATGGATTCCCCGGTAAATCTGATGGTGATTACCGGGTTTTGGGAGTTTAAGGAGCCGCTGGATTATAATCGTCTGTATGCGACAGTGGAGGCCCGTCTTGCCAGTTTCCCCAGGTTTCGTCAGAAGGTGGTGCGCCCCCTGACGGGGCTTGGACTGCCCAAATGGGTGGACGACAAGCACTATGACCTGGCATCCCACCTTCACCGGGTGGCCTTGCCGGCACCGGGGGATAAAAACGCACTTTCCGCCATGGTCTCCGACCTGATGACCACGGCACTTGACCGGAATAAACCCCTGTGGGATATCCACCTGATCGAAAACTACGGGGACGGATGCGCCCTGTTTTTCAGGCTTCACCATTGTATCGCCGATGGCATCGCCCTGATGCACGTGCTCCATTCCACGGCAGATATGGAAGCGGATGCGCCCTGGCCCAAGGCGGTTGAACCCCAGCACCGTCAGCGCCGAAGGCTTCCGGAGGTGTCTTTTAATTCCATGATATCCACCACGCGAAAACAGGTGAAAAAAGGCCAGGAAATCAGCCGGAAGATTATCCGGGAGGTGGAAAAGGCGGCACGAAATCCCAAATCCGTGACGTGTATGTTAAAGACCGTTGCAGGTATTCCTTCCGATGTCGCAGGTGTTTTGTCGCGGCATACAGCCATGAGCACCGATCCTGACACCGCGTTCAAAGGAAAGCTGAAAGTGGCCAAACAGGTCACCTGGACGGAGCCCATACCCCTGGACAGGGTCAAGAAACTGGGCAAGGCCATCAGTTCCGCCACACTGAACGATGTGCTCATCGCAACGGTGACCGGTTCCATGCGGCGTTACCTGAAAACAAAGAATACCCCGATCAACGAGCTGGACCTGAAGGTGGCCGTGCCGGTGAATATCAGAAAACCGGGTACCGAGTTTGAACTGGGCAACAAGTTCTCCCTGGTCTTTTTAAAACTGCCGGTTTACCTGGAAGATCCCATACTGCGGCTCAAAGAGGTGCAGCGGCGGATGAATAAACTCAAAACCTCGGCCGATCCTTGGGTGAACTTCGGGCTGCTCTCGGCCATCGGGGTATTCCCGTCCACCGTGGCTAAGCAGGCTGCTCAGTTTTTCGGCAACAAGGCCTCGGCCGTGATGACAAATGTACCGGGACCCAGAAAACCCCTGTATTTTGCCGGCAAGGAAATTTCCAACATCATGTTCTGGGTGCCCAGATCCGGGGTTGTGGGACTTGGTATCAGCATCTTTAGCTACAACAACTCCGTGACCATCGGCATTGCCTCTGACAAGGGATTGATGCCTGATCCGGAAACCTTCCTTGAAGGGTTTGAGGATGAGTTCAACTATCTGATCGATATTGTTCAGTCCGGTAAAATCAACGAAGGCCCCCTGGTGCTGCACGACGGATTTGAGGCAAAGAAAAAGGCAAAGACGCAGGAGGTTTCTCAAAAAGCCCTGGCCGGCGAGGGGGATAAGAAAACAAAAGAAAAAGGCAACGGCAAGGGCGCGGCAGAACCCGCCATGTGTGAGGCCTATACCAAGGCGGGCAAGCCCTGTAGGAACCATGCCGTTGACGGCACGCCCTACTGCCGGGCACATATGCACTTCCAGGAGGAAGACAGCCTGCTTCGGGATGTCCGGCAGATCATGCGGGATTTGTCGGATTAAGAAGGCTTCAGGAACCATGGCCCAAAAGCTGCCGGATAATTGCAAGGGACGTTTTTTTGTGGATGATAACTGCATCAATTGTTCCCTGTGCGCCGCGGCTGTCCCGGCCATATTTTCCACCAATCACGACGACGGGTATGAATACGTGGCCAGGCAGCCGGAAAATGACGGGGAATTGGAGCTGGTGGCGGAAATGATTCGCCTCTGTCCGGCCAGCGCGATTCAGGATAACGGTACGGATTGGATAAAGGTACGGAAAGGGTAATCGGAGGAAAATGTGAAACAGGTAATCAGTATCAGTCTCGGTCCCAGCAAATACGACTATGAATTTGAAACCGAATTCTTAGGTCAGCAGTTCATGGTCAAGAGAATCGGAACGGACGGCAGCCGTGACAAGGCTGCCCAGCTTCTGCTGGAAAGCGACAAAAACGCAGATGCCATCGGCGTGGGGCAGGTCAAGTTTCCACCGGCCATTTCATCCGGGTATCTGACCCGGCGCCATGACGATAAGATCAAGCGCCTGGGACGGAAAATCCAGACGCCTGTCACCACCGGTGCCGCCTTGAGGGATGTGGCCTATGAATGGTCCCTAAGGTTTGTGGAGCACAAGTTCAAGGATTATTTCAAGAACCAGAAAGTGCTGTTTCTCTCCGGACTGAACAATTACAACATGGCAAAGGTCATGGCAGAATACACGGACAATTTGACCTTTGCCGATCCCCTGATCGAAAATGATATCTCAAAGCTGGTCCATTCCCTCAAGGGGTTTGAAAGATATGCCAAAGGGGCCCATGAAATTCTTGACTGGCTGCCCGGCAAACGGCTGACCTCCTCTGTGGTACCCCTGAAAAAGTGGAACCAGTACATTCTGAAAAAGGCCATGCAGAAGGCCAATATTATCGTGGTGCCCAACCAGGGATTTTACCGTCTTCTCGAGGATACCTCCATTGAAGAACTCGGCGGCAAAATCATTATTTCGTCCACGGTGTATGACGACCGGGTGGAATTTCTCAAGGCCCGCGGGGTGGACGTTATCATCGATACCACACCGAAAATCCTTCAGCGGGTGGTCTCTCCCAACGTGATCGAAGCACTTATCCTGGCGGCCCTGGAGAAAAAATCCGACATGGTTCATCCGGACGACATCCTGGAGATTATCAGCATGCAACGGATGGATCCCAGGATCGTTTACCCCTCCGGAAAAGAAAAACGTGTCCACAGGTTTGCCTTTGTGATCCATCCCCTGTCCAAGGAATTTTTAAAGAAAGACAAGGCGGTGGATTTCGTCAGCGGCTTTGCGCCGCCGGTGTTTCTGGACGCTGTGGAAAAGGTGGTGGCCTATGCTCCGCCCTGGGTGTATTCAAAGGTAACCGGAATTAAATCCCCCACAGGGGCAGAGGCCGAAGGCTGGCTCATTACAGTGGGGGGGACACCCAAGCAGATGCTGTCCCACACGCCCGAATTCACCTATAAACGATTGCTCCAGGCAGCGAGAATGGCCAAGCGCATGGGGGCACAGATCATGGGGCTTGGGGCCTTCACCAAAGTGGTGGGGGATGCCGGGCTCACCGTGGCCAAAAAGGCGGATATCCCCATTACCACAGGTAACTCCTATTCGGCTTCCGGTGCACTCTGGGCGGCTGCGGATGCGGTACGCCGCATGGGGTTGATAGAGATTGAGAGCGGCAAAAAAATCGCCGGTAAAACCATGGTGCTGGGGGCATCGGGGGCCATCGGCTCCGTCTGCTGCCGCCTGCTGGCCAAAGCCTTTGACGAGGTGATTCTCGCCGGCCGCAACACGGCCAAACTTTTGGCCCTGCAACAGGCCATCCTGGAGGAAACCCCGGGGGTTAAGCTGAAAATCACCACAAAACCGGACCGGTATCTGCCGGATATGGATGTGATCGTTACCGCCACGTCCGGGGCGGGCAAAAAGGTGCTGGATATCACCAAGGTAAAGCCGGGCTGTGTGATCACCGATGTGGCAAGGCCCCTGGACCTGTCCCCGGAGGATGTGGCCAAGCGGCCGGACGTCCTGGTGATCGAATCCGGCGAGATCGAATTGCCCGGCAACCCGGAAATGAAAAATATCGGCCTGCCCAAGAAAGTGGTGTACGCCTGCCTGGCGGAAACCATTGTACTGGCCCTGGAGGGGCGCTATGAAGTCTTTACCATCGGCCGGGACATTGAGTGGGAAAAGGTCCGTGATATTTATAAAATGGGTCTCAAGCACGGTATGAAACTGGCTGCGATATCCGGTGTCAACGGTGTCTTCAGCGATGAAGAGATTCGGAAGGTCCGGGAACTGGCCCTGGCGGCCAGGGCCGGAGCCAATGCCGCGGACGGCACCGTGGAAGCGCAGATTGAAACAGACGTTGAGACAGCTTAAGGGAGTGGGTAAACAATGAAGAAAATCGTCAATATCAGTCTGGGACCGGTGAGCGAGGATTATGACCTGACAGCTGAGTTCAGCGGACAGATGTTTTCCATCCAAAGGTTCGGCACCGACGAGGACATGACCAAGGCCGAAGACCTGCTGCTCAAGTGGAATAAGCGGGCGGACGTCCTGTGCATCAGCGGGATCGAGTATCCGTCCGCCCTGGGCTCCAGAGGGGTTTTACACAAGAAAACCCGGGAACTTCTGGCACTGTGCGACCGTCTGCATACCGTTGTCACCACCGGTGAAACCCTGCACCAGGTCAGCCAGGCCTGGAGTATCCGAAATATCCAGTTTTCGCAGGACAACTATTTCACCAATGCCAATGTGCTGTTTATGTCCGGTGTGGCCAATGCCACCCTGGCCCGGGTAATGGCAGAATATACGGATAATATGATGTTTGCCGACCCGGTGGTGGAAAGCCAGGTGCCGGCGGTGCTGGGCTCCCTCAAGGAACTCGAATTTTATGCGGGCCGGCCGAAAAAACTGCTGAAAATGCTGCCGGTGGGCAAAATTTTTCCCATGAAAAAACCGGCCCGGGCGGCCAACCGCTACCTGCTGCGCCATGCCGTGAAAAAGGCCAATATCCTGGTCATTCCCCACCTGGGATTTTATGAGTACCTGGACCTGTGCATGGAAGAGGAACTGGCCGGAAAAACCGTTATTACGGCAACGGCCTATGAAGACCGGGTGGACCTTCTGGCCCAGCTGGGTGTGGAAACCATCATCGACACCACCCCTAAACTCATCCCAGAGGTTGTAGAAGACGTGGTGGCCGAAGCGCTCATGGTAGGGGCCATGGATGTCTCCAAGGGAGACGGTCTCAAGGACGACCTTTTGGAAATCATCAGCGAACAACGGCTTGATCCCAGGATCATCTATCCCTTTGAGCAGGATAAGCGGGTGAACCGGTTTGCCTATCTGATCCACCCCCTGTTCCGGAACCAGCTTAAAAAGCTGCGGGCCGTGGAGATGGTCACATCGGTATCTCCCAAAAGTATCCTGGCCATTGAAAAGGCCATGGCCTATACGCCGCCTTTTGTTTACTCCAAGGTGCGGGGGGTGAAATCCTCCACCGGGGTTGAAGCCGAGGGCTGGCTGATCAGCATCGGCGAGACCAGTGACGAGATGCAGAAACATCCCCCTGAATTCACACGGAAAAAAGTCCTGAAGGCTGCAGAGATGGCCAAGCGGCTGGGGGCCCAGGTCATGGGGGTGTCCATGATGCCCAAAGGCATTTTGGGACCGGATCTGGAAACCGGAAAAAGCGCCCCTCTTCCCATTACCACGGGCAATTCCTATACCGCATCCACCGCATTGTGGGCCACGGCGGAAGCGGTCCGGCAGATGGGGCTGGTCACGTTAAAAGACGGCAAGACCCTGAGGGCCAAAGCCATGGTCATCGGTGCCACAGGCGATGTGGGCGCCATATGTTCCAGACTGCTTGCAACTGCCTTTGAAGAAGTATATATTGTTAGTCGGAACATGGCCAAGCTGCTGACATTGCAGGATGAACTCAAAGAAGAACGGCCGGATGTCAAGCTGTCGGTCTCCACGCGGGTGGACCGGTACCTGGATGACATGGATGTGGTGGTCATTGCCAGTGCCGGTGCCAAGGACAGCATCGATATCATGCGGTTCAAACCCGGCTGTGTGGTGACGGACATCACCCGGCCCATGGTCTTTAACCGGGATGACGTGGCCAAGCGCCAGGACGTGCTGGTGATCACCGGCGGCGAGATTGAACTGCCGGGTGAGGCCATTGAGATGAAGGATATCGGCCTGCCCCACGGTGTGGCCTATGCCGGCCTTGCGGAAACCATTATCCTGACCCTTGAAGGCCGGTTCGAGGCCTTTACCAAAGGGAGTCAAACCCAATGGGACAAGGTCAAGGAAATTTACAAGCTGGGCATCAAGCATGGTATGAAGCTGTCAGCCATTTCCGGTGTTGAAGGGCCGTTGGGCCGCGAGGAAATTGCCTGGGTGCGTTCCCAGGCCGAAATCCAGCGGGGCAAGGCGGCAAGTTAGCCCTGTAGCAGTGCGGGGCGATAGTTAACTTTTATGTCCGGGACATTTTCATTGTCATGGAAATCCCTGGTACCACGTGGCGACAATGACATTTGTGACATCCCTTGGCCGATTGAGGCAGTCCGCCGTCCGGCTGGCAGTAAACGAAATTCCTACCCAGATTATCAATCTGGGATATGATACCTACAGCAAAATTTACAAGGGGCAGCTCTCACTGGGGCTGCCCGTGGCCCCGGAACTCATCGTTTCCAGAGAGGAGATCCGGAAAAAGGCCGTGGGCAAACTTGCCCTGACCCTCTATCACATCTTCTCCCGGGTGGCCCGGATCGTCATTCCCAGGGACGTCATCAAAAATATCCTTTTCGAAGAGCTTGAAAACGGTGAGATCAGACTCACCGAGGAGATAATTCTTCTGGAGCGCTCCAGCCTGACGCGGATTACCGAGGAACGGCTGAATATCGATGCCAAGTACACGGAAGACATCTACAGTGAAGCCTTCCGCCGCAACATCGTGAAAGAGGCCCTCAAATCGGCACGCCAGCCCGCCTATTTTGAAAGCGAAGTGGATGAGCGGGAGCAAAACGGCCGTGGGGATTATGAGATCGTCTACTACCAGGATTTCACTGAAAAAGGGAAATCCATAAAGTTCCGGCGGCTTCTGGAAATGGAAGGGGTCACAGCCGGAGACAGCAACCCTTCGGTGATTCTGGTTCCCGGTTTTGCCAACAATTCCTACTGCTGGGACATGAGCAACCGCTACTCCATTGCCAAAAATCTGGCAGACAATAAAAACTGGACATATCTGTTCGATCCCCGGGGGGTGGGTGTCAACGGCGGCCGCTTTGACCCCAACTACACCGTGGATACCCTGATCGACCACGATCTGCCAACAGTGCTGAACTTTATTACCCAGAGAAGCTGCGGCAAGCCTTCCATTCTTGTGGGACACAGCATGGGCGGGCTGGTGTCGGAAAACATGGTCCTGAACTGGGCTTTGAGACAGGATTTTGACAAACTTAAAATGCCGGAGAAACGGAAACGGGAGCTGGACCGGGTGCTGCCGCCGGAATCCGTGGCAAAGGCGTCCATGAAAACCGTTAAGGGCATTGTCTCTTTAGGGTCACCCCGGCGCTTTGACAGGAACTCCCATGTCTTTTTCCCCTCGGCCCTGTGGTTGAACCACCTGGCCCGGATTTTCAGGTTTTCCCATATCCCCATCCAGGAAGCGGCCATGCTGGTCACCCGTCTGCCCTTGGTGAAGACCGTTTCCCGTTCCATCTACAACCGGGACGTGGGCGGCCTGAACTTCCTGATCTGCCCGGAAAACCACAAGGGGGACAAGCATTTTGTGGAGCGTTACCTGGAAGTGGCCACTGAGTCCATTCCCCTGGGGCTGGGGTTCCAG
>MDTD01070802.1_pt1 | contig 15746 bp, 21 predicted proteins | sample 811221 | NCBI WGS metagenome assembly MDTD01 (sample SAMN05326646, study PRJNA326480) | marine metagenome | isolation source: seawater | place: Pacific Ocean: South West | collected 2011
CAAAGGCATTGCATAACTCTGATGAAACGGGGCCACATTCTCCGCAGACATTTAACTGGTCTTCATCGACTTCGCCGTCGCAATCGTTGTCGACATAATCACAAATCTCTTCTTGCGGCAATGGGCCAAAACACTCTAGTGCTCCTTCGACACACACAGCAGTTCCAACGCCACACTCGTTACTGCATTCTTGTGGTAGAATTTCTTCATCTACTAAACCATCACAGTCGTTATCCAGACCATCACAGATTTCTGATTCGCATGGTTGACAGGGTGATGTATAAAGTTGTCCTTTGTCGCAATTTACATTTTGCTTTCCGATTGTTCCGTCTGACATTTCACACCACTGCCAGCCGTAATCTAAGTTTTGAGCTGTGGGTGGGCACTCATATGCCTCAGCACACTCACCCTCGTAGACCAACTCTGGGGGTGGGCAATCTTTGTCTAAGCCGAAGGCACACGGGTTTAGGTTGTCGTCACAGATATCTACGACTACTTCTTTTTTATAGTAAGTGGGGTCTCCAAAAACTGGTGAGCAGAACCACATTTGTGACCTGCAACACTCTGGGTTGCATGTACACCACGTTGGGCCATCGGCAGTTGTGGAGTTTTCACAAGGATCTACGTAAACGTCAACTGGATCAGTGTCGACAGGAATTGTCACAGGGGCTGTATCTTCAACCTCAAAAACTTCTTTCTGTGATGTATGGTCTTCAGGCGCTTCGGCACAACTTATCAAACACGTCGCTAGCGCCAGGAACCAAGCCTGTGCTGCTGACCTTCTCATGTATTAATAAGTATGCTCTCTACAGAACAGGTAAATACAAAACAGTTACTTTTGCCTAGGGTGTGATATTTTGTACTCTAAGTAGTGTTTTACTTTACTAACACAAGCCCTTGCGACTGCGACTTTGTAATGGCACCATTGGGGTAGATCGTCAGAGTCATTTAACATTTCATGAAGGTCATTTGCGTACTCGCCTATTTCGTGTAAAGCTTGACGCATCATTCTTCCTTCGTGCGAGTCAGATTTTACCTTACCGTAATCAAGCATTCTCCCATGGTCAGAAGACGAATGTTTATCATGGTGGCCGTCTATGTCCATAATGTCTTCAATTTCAAAGCTGTCGTGCCCGGGTTCGAGACTCTCTCTAATTTGATTGGTAGGAGAAACATGCCGAACAGCGTATTTCTGAGTGTCTCTGCTGTCAACTTGCCATGTTTGCAAGCTCTGTGCTCTTTGTCTTTGAATTTCGCTTTCCAAGTGTGTCAAAACTTTTTCTGCCAGTATGCTGTCTAAACCGTGCTCAGACATTAAGTCAACGTATGTCATGTGTCTAATTTCTTCTATTTCTGACGGGAAGAGCTTTCCGCCACACAGGCTTTTGGAAATTGCCACCTCAACAGTAGATGCAGACTCTTTTAGGTTACGCTTCGTGTTCATATATCACCTCTATACGATAAATATTTCGTAAAAAGATTCTTTACCTATCATTTCGAAAACAAACAAATGTAGGAAACCTAAGTGATCCATCGGGTGTTACCTCTTGATATCTCACTTCTATAATTCTTCTTAAGAAGCTCTTAGGGTCACCCCAGATTGTCTCACGAAGTTCATCAGAGAACCCAGAACCTACTTGAACTTCTACACCATGGTAATTAACAACCACAGACCCAAGTTTCCCAGAATGCCTCCCAGTACCCTCTAACAACCTATCTATTTTAAGATCTACATCGTGGAACGATTTGAGCTTCATAACTTCAGGGCCGCGGCCAAATTTATAGGGCGCGTCGAGATCTTTAACCATTACACCTTCGTAACCTTGCTGGACAAAATCATCATGCCATTCCTTGATAGTATCATAGTCGGCAGGTACAATATAGCGCGGAGTATACTTTAGATACTTTAAATCACCAGCGCTTATTAGATTATCGTAAAGTTTTATGTACCGAGTTCGGCATGGCATCGATGCCTTTCGAGATTTCCACTCAACCATAGGCACATAATCAAAGAGCGAAAGGTAAGTGTCATCAGTGTCTACATTTTCTTTTCGATACGCCTGGCGCATAAGAGCGATGAAATCTTTTCCCATAATCTCACCGTCATAACAACCGTCTGGGAGCTTTGACAACTCTGCACCAATCGTAGAATCAAAATTAGAAATTAGCTTTCCAGAACGAGCATAAAGCAAAGCCTTGCCTGATTCGACTATAGCAAAGCATCGAATACCGTCGAGTTTTGGTTCTACTGCAACTTCTATCTTATCAGTGAGGCGCTTTTCCTCAAACTTTTGTGCCAATGACACTTCAAAAGTCGGAACGAGGTTTGGAAAGACTTTGTTGATAGTCTTTGTTGAGGCTCCAATCGCAAGGTGCTTTTTTAGAATCTTTCTCATCCACTTTTCATTCTGAGCTGAGACGCTTGCAAAACATGTGTATACTCTATCTATAGCTGCATTTCCTGTTACACGCCTGGAAGCGCATTCATCGGCCACCTTAAAGAACTCTCTCCAAGACTCTGCTTCTTCTAGCGGAACCTCTAGGCGCGACTTAACTTTAGGAACTTTTACAATGTTAAACGGCATGAAAGGATCGAGGCCGTATCTTAAGACTTTTTTAAGAACTTCATTCTCACTATGATTTTCCAGCAATGCTTTCTTAGCATTGCTCCCTCGAAGTGTTTTAATCTTCTCTAAGACATCTGTTACTTTATTTGTCTGTGCTTCTACCATTTAATTTTTCCTGTCATAATATCTTTGAACATTAACCAATCACAAATTTTTGACTTAATCGGATCACTGAAGGCTGCCGGCTTGTTTTTCTCGTAATAAAAGTGGCCAAACCATGCAAAAGGGTATACTATGAATGGAGCGAATACCAAAAACAGTAAGCTTAATTTCACAAAAACAAAGAGAATGTAAACAACTGTGAGTAGTTGCCCTATAAAATGACACCTTCTGCACATATTGTTTTTGTGTAGAGTTAGGTAGTAATTGTAGTACTCTTTAAGACTCATTTACTCGCTCAGCAATCATAGCTTTTGTGGGCCAGGACTCCCACCGCTGATACATTTCTCTAGCCTGAAGACTTGATGTATGGTGCTTATTTCTTCTAGTAGACTCAGCAGGTGTAGGAGGATTTGAACACACAACGTAAACATTGTAGCCATATTGTTCTGCAACGTCTACATATTTTTGAAAACTGTCTACCTCTATATTGATAGCATCGCAAACTATAAAGTCTACTTTGGCTTCACAGCTTTTTACAAAATTAGCAAAATTAAGTGTATACAGCCTTTCAGCATTATCTTCATCCCACAAAAAATTTCCATTACTGTCAGTATGCAAATCATCAACTGCGTGAATTGAAACTGACCCTGGCAAAGCCTTTAACATGTTTACAAATGTCGACTTGCCTGATCCTGGCACTCCTCTCATAATAACTGCTATTTTTGATTGGTTCATTTTCTTTTCTTATTTTTGCCGAAAGTCTTTTTTCTTTTTGATCGTGACTTCTTCGTTTTAATGTTTTTTAATTTAGTAGTGCTGTGCTCTTTTCCACTCTTCTGCTGCAAACCTTTTGACTTAAGAATTTGCTTTCGAAGTTTTTGCATTGCAACTCTTTTACTTAGTCCTGTCAGTCTATGAATAAAGAGCTTGCCTATTAAATGATCTGCTTCATGTTGCACGGTTGCGCTTTCGACACCGGTGAGGTCTACTTCAATTTTATCTCCCGACAGGTTTTGATATGACAAAGAGATGTTGGCATGCCTTTTTACTTTTGCAACTACTTGAGGCACTGATAGGCATGATTCTTCCCACTGAAATGTTTCCTTATCTTTCGGCACTATCTTGGGATTTATTAAAACAACTGCGCTGTTATTGAGGTGATCTTCGGTTTGCAAAGACGGCACATAATTTTTTGATATTACACACACAGCAAGTGAAAATCCTACTTGAGGAGCTGCTATTCCTGCTCCGAACGAAGATATCATTGTGTGGTTTAAATCAGTTACCAAATCAAAAAGACTGTCATCAAAATTTTCTACTTGTGAAGTTTGCTTTAATAGTCTTGGATCGGGCCACTTTACAACGGTTCTTGCAGTCATTCTTAGTCAATATGTTCTATGCACAGTTCTTTTTCTAAAATCTCTAGTGCTTGATCAAAAGACTGCTTTTCATCAGCCTTAACCTTTGACATAATTTTCGCAGCCCTAAGTGCTGACTGAAATGCTTTTGTGTCGACTTTGTCTTTGTACTCTGCAAGTAGCAGTTTTTTGTCATCCTGCAAAAGTTTAATTTCATTCTCAATGTTGAGATATCTCTTTAAAAGTTCTTTAATTTCCTGATTTGTTGCCATCTTCTTTTGTCCTGTAATAGCCTATCCAGCATAATAACGCGCATGCAAAATTAAAAAGTGCAGCTTTCATATTGTCAAACTCATATAAGTTTATAGCTATGAGAGCTGTGTTCGCTGCTATGCAAAATGCGTAAACAGCGTTAAAAAAAGTTTTCATGGCCCTATCTTCTCAAAGGCGCGTCTTGGAATTAGTATTAAATCTTCATCAACCAAGACTATTTTATGATTGTCATCTTTAATTCTATCGCCCACCAGAAGACCTTGCGCTTCTTCCAAAACTCTCTTCATTTTGTTGGTGTGTAGCAACATATAAGAGCCAGGCTTCACGCTAACTAAAGTTTTACTTTTTTGTCTTTTTGGCTGGAACAACTCGTCTGAAGTATTTTTCACTGCCTGCCTCACCTTGCTTTTTCTTTGAAACATCTTCGTCAGCTGGCTTTGGAGAAACTTCTTTTTTCTTAGAACGCCGAGGAATAGTTTTTTTGGCCCTGTGCTTTGAAGCCTCTAGCTCTGCTGCTTTTGCTAAATCTTCTTCCCTTTGCAGTTTGATGTTAGCTAGTGCTTCTAAAATCTCTTCGTCTTTTGGAGAAGTGAGATCCAAGTTCCAAAAAATTTTCTGACAACTCTCTAAAGTTTGATCAGCTAATGAGGCGTTTGAAATGATATTCTGAATCGTGTTGCCTGTTCGCGAGCAGTACGTGTAGACGTTGATTAAGACCTTCTCACTCATATCTTTAAAACCTTCTCTTGTCTTTGGTGTTAATTGACTCTAAGATCTCTGCGACACCTGACTGAAATCGAGGGTCTTTTGCTGTCTTCTGCAAATCGTCGTAAGTGTTGGGTTTTCCATGTAAATCATGTACAGGCTTTGCTATCTTTCTCAGTGCACTGAGAAATACATTTCTTGCAGTTGCATGATTCATTTTGTAACCCTGAGAAGACATTTCAGAAGCGATAGTCCTATAATCTGCACCTCCCGCATAGTCTTTGACTGTGGCGTATCCAAACTCAGACTTAAATCCTTTAGGCATTGACATTATTTACCTCCATGTCGTCAAATGTTTCTGTAATTCCAAAGCGAAGCCTTAACACAGTTTCTTCTCGAGGTGTAAGATCTGACAAAACTTCTCTCACAGCACACATGAGCTTTTCTCTATCTAGAACTTCATCAGGCTTTGGCGATGTTTCATCAACAAGAATATCGTGCATGGTTCTGCTGCTATCGTCAGACTTGTAAGCATTTCCATCGATTTGAGCTGGAGTCGCTGCACACTTCATAAGTGATCTGAGTGTTTCAGCACTAGTCCCCATTAAATCGGCGATTTCTTGATGCGTAGGAGCGACACCAAATTCTTCTTGATACTCTTCAGAAATTTGCTTCATTTTCCACAGTGTTCCTCGTGCATAAGCAGGCAGCTTGATTGAACCTGATTGAGCTGCAACGTGTTGCCTAACTGCCTGCTTTATCCACCAGCACGCGTATGTAGAAAATTTAAACCCCTTACGCCAGTCAAATCTATCAACTGCCTTGATAAGACCAATCGAAGATTCCTGTATTAAATCTTCTAAATCTACGCCTTTGTTAGCATAATTCTTTGCGATGCTAATTGCTAAACGAATATTAGCTTTAATCATTCTATCTCTAGCAGAACGATCACCTTCTTCAATTAGCTTAGAAAGCTCGACCTCTTCTTCACGGGTAAGAAGGGCTGTTTTTCCCACAGAATCAAAAAAGTCTTGCATGTTTTTTGACATGTATTCTCCTATTTTTAAAGTGAAGCAGATTTTTGTTTTCTGCTCATCTTGTGTCCAGGACGATTTTGCCTAGACGACTTAATGAACCTTGAGTTGGCTTCGCGCGCTCGATCTCGCATGATTCTTTCATGCTCTAGGTAGCAAAACTCAACTTCGTATAGATGAGTCTCCTTACTCATCTTGATAGCTTCCTTAATCTTTCTCCTAAAAAGACTAATGTTTTTGTAAAGATCTTCATCAGACATTTCCCGAATTTGATCATTGTTGAAAGGAATAAAATCGAACTCAAACTTCCTGCCCATTGTTTTCTCCTGTTTTGGCAAGTTAATTAGTTGATCTACGTTGTATATTATAACACGTCTTTCGTAAATTTGCACTCTCTAGAATACTTTATTTATTTCAAAGCTCTTCTATTAAACCTAGATTTTCTTCTTTTGTCTCCTCCAATGAAATTGCACACCCTACAGAGAGAATGTTGCATGCTACAGAAGTGGCATGTGTAAGAGAAGATGATACAACTTCATGTGGATCAACAATGTTCATCTCAATCATTTCTCCAAACTTGCCGGTTGAAGCGTCATAACCTAAAAAGCTGCTGCCTTTCTGGACCTTTTGCAATATAATTTCTGGAACGTCTCCAGCATTTGTTACAATTTGCCTAATTGGGCTAGTACACGACTTTAAAAAAGCATCGTACGCGGCTGAAAAAGACTCAGACTCATTCTTTAATTTGACTTTTGAAGCTTTTCTCGACGCGTGTACTAATGCTATGCCACCGCCCGGCTGGATTCCCGACTTCTTAGCTGATCGAGAAGCGCAGAGCGCGTCGTCTATCCTGTCTTTTCTCTCAAACATTTCTATTTCTGTATGTCCGCCGACTCTAATAATTGCAACACCCTCAGAAAGACGACGTTTTCTTCTCAAGTATATATTAATATCAGAGTCTGACAAGAAGCCATTTTTTAAAGCGTCGTCGCACTCTTCTATTCTGCTTTTTATTTTTGATTTGTCTCCTGATGTACCTATAAACATTGTCCCATGCTTGTCAACGATGACTTTTTCTGCTGACCCTAGCATTTCTTTCATCTTTTCGAGATTACTATCTTGAAAATCAACCGCGATAACTTGAGCGTCACAGACCACAGCTAAGTCCTGTAGAGCTTGAGTCCTGGCAGCCCCAAATTCTGGTGCCTTAATTGCACAAACACTTAAAGCTCCGTTCATTTTGTTAAGCACCAATGTCTTGAGAGCTTCGCTGGTTACATCATTAGCAACAATCAAGAGAGGTCTACTTTCTGAAGCTGCATGCTCTAAAACTGGCAATATTGTTTTTGCAGTTGAAATAGCTTGATTGTAGATAAAAATCAAAGGATTTGAAAGTTCTGCGATATTTTTTGTTTGATCGGTTGAAAAGTAAGGTGACAGATAACCTCTGTCAACAACAGTACCTTCAACTACTTCAAGCTGAGTTTGGAAACCTCGTGCGTCTTCTACGCTTATCGGCCCATCGGCGCCTACTGCTTCTATTGCGTCAGATATTATTTTTCCGATTTCACTTTCACCATTAGCAGAAATTGTAGCTACAGACTCAAGCTGACCTCTGGTATCTAGATCTATTTTTTGTGATTTGAGTTCTTGTAAAACAGATTCACAAGCAGTCTCAAACCCTCTCAAGACTTCTTTGCAATCATAGCCGGATTCGAGAAGTCGGTGACCTTCGATTAATAATGAAGCTGCTAAGACAGTCGATGTTGTCGTGCCATCTCCTGCGACATCAGCTGACCTCTGCGCGGCCTCTTTAACGATTTGACACCCTAAGTTCTGATATGGATCTTTTAAACTTATGGCGTTCGCAACAGTGACACCGTCTTTAGTAAGATGTGGTCGCTGGCCCGGGTAGGCTATCGCTACATTTTTTCCTTTAGGGCCAAGCGTTACACTCACAGCTTCAGCAAGTGTGTTTACTCCTTCGATCATCTTTACTCGAGCCTCAGAATGAAATGTTATGTCTGATTTAAATTCTCTCATCCCTTCAACACTCTCTTGTTATTTTCTGAAAGCAGGGATGCTTTCCCTACAATTCTTTTTTCCCCTGTGACTGGGTTTTCTGCAACGATGAGATCTCCGGCTCGATAAGCATACTCGTTCTCGCTCAAAAGATGACTAGATCGTAGGCTCTGCGTCTCGTCAGTTGTTAATTGTTTGTTGTCGGTCATTTAGTTTCTCCCACGTGCTGTTCCACTTTTTCCAACCTTTGTTTAATATAGAACTAAATTCTCTATTGGAAAATTCTTTTTTAATAACTTCCTTGTTAAAAGTGTATTTAAATTCTATGAAATTTTTATCACTAATTTTTGTCAATTTAATTTGTGACATTGCAGAGTCAAAAATCTTTCTTTTTTCATCAGTTAAAAATTCTTTTAGGAGATTTTCATCAGAAGCCAATTTCATTGCTGTCTTGTCACCAACGCCTTTGATGCCTGGTACATTGTCAGTTTTGTCTCCTCTTAGTGACTTCCAGACCAAATAGTCAACAGGCCATCTTTCAACAAAAGATTTCTTTACTGGGTGCCACAAAGTAATATTTTCATGACAAAGTAGTTGGATGAAGTCGCTGTCAGAAGAACATATTACTACATCATCAGATGTGTGAACTTCAGTGGCAAGATGAGCAATGACATCGTCACACTCATAGTCTTCGTGTCTTATAAAGGTCAGCGGAAGGTGTCTACATAGGTCAAAGATATCTCTTTTTTGTCTATGAAAACCTTCATCCAGGACCTTTGTCCTATTGCCCTTATACTCTGGGTTCTCAGCAAGCCTATGTTTGGGCATGCCCTCTGAGACTATGTACACTTTGTCTGGATTGTGTCTCTCTACTTCAGAACGAAGTGACCTAAAGAAAGTGAATGTTATTGCATGATCTCCTTTTGACCACCCAAACCTAGACCTATGTATCATGTTGTATGCGTCTATTAAAAGAACTTTCATTTAAAAACCGTCTGGAAGTAAGACTTTTGCTTTTTGACCGTCGCCTAAATCGACCATCAAACTTTCTGCTTGCTCTCCGAGAGCACTTGGAATTGCAGTCAACTCCTCTTGACTCTCAACGAGATTTTCTTGAGCAATGTCACCAAATGCTTCTTGAGATAAATCAGAAGCTGCAGTTATAGATTTATCGATCAAAGATGTCGCCATTTCAAGCAGATGGTTTCTTGCGTCGTCAAGTGTTTCAAACCACGGGTTTTTATAATTTTCTAACTTAATCTTCTTTTGACCTGAAGGCACTTGTACTATGTGATGAACCACTTCTCCGGAAAGAGTTATCGTCTTTACTTGCTCGACAACCATACAGGGAACTATAGCTTGTGTTTTTATGTCTAAAAGGTATATAATCTTCCCAACATCAATCATTTAGAGCCTCCATCTTAACACGAAATTTTGTAGGTGTTTCAGTCCAATACTTAATCGACTTGTTAATTTTATTTTTTTGACTTTGAGTAGAAGCCTTCTCTAATTTTTTCCTAAGTTTAAAAAGCTCTTGCTTATTAATGCTTTCTAAGCCGCCTAGAAGAACGGATGCTCGATCGTGTGCAGCGTATTTTTTCATCTGCGTCTTGCCTCTTGCACCGGAAGATAGAGATCTAAAATCATCAACAGACAAGTCTGTGTAGTGAATAACTGCAAAGCTTTCAAAGTCTCGGTCTGCTACAACGTAAAGGTAGTCAAGCTTTTCTTTTTTGAGAAGGGTAGCATAATCAGTTTGAAAGGATATCGCGCCGCTCTTGTGAGGTGATGTTATTTTACACTCGAGCTCTTTATTCAGGTCTTTTATCATAATATCAGGTTCACCTGTGCGGCCATCGCATGAAACGAGATATTTTCTTCCAAGTGCTTCAGAAAAATACTTCTCTTGAGCAGCTGACATTAGTATGTTTCGCCTGCCTAAATCCTCAAGCAAGTCAAGTCCATTTTGTGACATTAAGATTTGCAAGTCGCGATGAAAGTTTCTCATTTTTTTAATTGCAAAAATTGCATCTTCTTTTGACAGATATGACATAAAGACCTCCTAGTATAGGTCTATTATAGCACCAGATGAACAACTTTACATTTGTTTTGATAAATTATTGACAACTTTCTGAGTTATCGCTTGGCCTTTTGCAGCTGCTTTCTTTAGTGGCTCTAAGCCTAAGGCCACTCTTACTTTGTCAAAAGTCTTGTCGTCTAACGACTCTTTTAAAACAGCCATGTCAGCGTACTGATGCAAATCCATTTCAGTGACAGGTAGAGGTTCTCCTTCTGATCCGGGTTCGAACTCTCCTGTTTCTCTTGATTCAAATATAAACAAGATGGGCGGCATTTCTTCTTCTTGCGGAACCGGTATAAACGGAATACTCGAAGTCATTCCTGTTTCGCCGTTGTCTTCATACATAATTTCAGGAACCCAAGATCTTCTGTTGTTTGATTGCATAATAGTATTATCTTCCAGTTTTAGTTTTAAAGTCCTAAGACAATACTACGTGATTTTATATGCCTGTTTAGTTTTTTCTACTAAATCTACTAATTTCTTTGCGTCTGAGTTCTTAGACTTTTTTAATAAACTTATAGCAGCATCTGACGGGAGAATTTCAGCAAGTTGTTCCCCCGCTTCTTTGTAAAAATTGTCCATAGAATTATCCAGGCCGCCTATTTCAGCTTCAAAATTTTTCTTTGCGTCTAGAAAAACAACTTTCGAGGCTGCTTTTTTGAGTTCTTCTTCGGTAACTTCTTCTTTTTTAGTTTCTTCTTTTACTTGTTCTAAAAATTCTTCGCTTTGAGATAGGCTTTGAATAGCATCATCAAGCTCTTTTTTCATAGTTTGCGGGTTAGGAAGACCTTCACTCTGTTCAAAAAGTAATGATTCTGTGACAGCCTGTGTATCTGTAGCTTGTGCTTTTTCAAAAGCGTCTATAAAATCTTCTGCAGACTCGGCAGAACTCAGATCTGTTATTAGCACTTTCTTTTGTTCTGCCATCTTGTTAAAAGATTCTATGCTGTCTTCTAGATTTTTAGTAAGATCTTGTGCGTCTTTCTTAAATTCATCCTCAAGGCCGGAATCTTCAAAAAATTGCTTTAAATCTTTTTTCAAGTCAGGCTTGTCTTCTTGCTCATTTAAAATACTTTCATTTGTTCTGGTTTGAGTCTTGAAGTCTTTCGCAGCTTTGTATGTATCAAGCATTGATTTTCCAGCAAGACCTCCAAAAAACAAAACTCCAATTTTATCGATTAATGACAATTTGCTATCAGAGTCATCTTTCTTATCTTCGGAATCAAAATCGACGCCAGGCACAAAGTGGCTGACAAAGGCTCCTAGTCCGGAGCCTTTCAAGAAGTCTGTAACTCCTCCTCCGTATTCTACAGCTTTTTCACCTACAGCGCTCATGGCAAAAACTTGCGGTGCCAAGACTAGTGCGACTAAATCAGCGTCACCAGTACTAAGTGATTCGTCTATTTTTTTTCTTAAGTCTCCCCACTTTTCTTCTATTTTTGCTTTTCTTTCGTCGTGCTGTTCCAGTATTTTTTTCCCTTTTTCAGGACTAAATGTCAACCACAATCTTAGATAAGTAGTATAGCTATTTAAAAAGTCTTGAGCGCCTAGATTCACAGCCTTGAGCACATCTGTAAAGGGTTCGACAAATGTTGAATACAAAGAAGCTTCTTCTTTGACTATTGACGCCTCTTTCTTTTTATAAATCTTAATTTGCTTTTTTACTTCTCTCTTAAAAGCCTGCCTCAAGAGAGCTTCTTTTAAGTGTGTGTTCATAAATTTTGCCCTAAAATTTTAGTAAATATTGACATCTCAATTTTTTTTGACTCTGTCCTAGTGTCAGCTATCTTTCCATTTACGACTCTATTAGTGGTTAATTTAACACCTTCGTCAGAAAGAGTTTTTCTTATTGTTCTTATGTTTTTAACATTGTCCTCAAAAACTACAACCTGATTGTAAGAACCATTCTTTAAACGATCAATAATGTATAGAGCTTTTGATCTAGGGTCAGAACTCCCGACTGCTGCTATCTCTATGCCTGTTATGTCATTTTCTTTTAAAAAAAGCTGAACAGGGCTTGGATTAGATCTTGCAGTAAGAATTACTACATTACTAGAGCCTGACTGTGATATTGCTGACCTTAATTCAGAAAAAACCGGCTCAATTATTTCAGCATTTTTAGGGTAGGCGTCAAAATCTGTAAAGTCAAAAACATCACCGGGTTCTTCTCTATACTGCGCGTATAATTCTGACGACATTGCAGAAGTAGTTCCATCTTGATGTGTCACTCGAACTTCAGCTTCACTATCTACCAGCGTGTCATCAAAGTCAAATATAAACAGCGTTTCCATGTGAATAAATATGTCCTGTAATAGTAGAGTAGCTAACACCCGGGTGGGAACAAATTGGCTATTTTAAATATATTGTCGCCAATTTGTCCATGTGTATATTTCTTTCTGTCGACTACTTCTATTTTTACAGCTGGGTTATCTACGTTTAATCTGAAGAACTTCTTTGACCTTATATGAGGTTTATCCCACTTTCTAACTACAATTGTCTGTAAAGTGGCGTTATTTCCCAAGCAGCCTCTATTGGCTCTCTCGAGCCACGATCCGTAAGATGCGTCTGACCACACAACGTGTTTGACGTGAGCATTACACAAGCTACCCTCCTGTGATGCTGACATTATTGCAGATCCTCCTGCAGAGTGCCCTATCACTACAACACTTATATCTGCTGGTTGATTTTTGTGTTGTTTCTCTACTTTTTTCTTGACTATCTTAACAGCCTCGTCTATAAAATTTTTAAATTCATTATGCTTTCGAAAAACTCTACCCTGCCTCGACCTTGGTGTACTAGTGCTAGAAGACCAAGGCATTTCAGAGATTAAAACGGCGATAGAGTGATTGTCCATGGAGGCTTCTTCTACTTGCTTTAAAACTCTCTTGAACGTTTTATCAGTAAAGCCATTTAGACCGTGAAGCCATACGACTAAAGTCAAGTTATCAGGCTTTGATGCTTTAGGAATAACGATCATATTTTTACGTTTTCCTTCCTTATGCATGCTGTCATTTAGACCCGTATACTTTGAATTGTAGATTATAATATCTGAGTCTCCTGACAGATCTTGAGAAAATGCTGGTGCTGCAAAAATCATAGTTAAGAAAAGTGACAATAACTTCTTGATCATAAAAACTACTCTCCTGACATTAGCTGTTCCATCATTTTCATCATCATCATAAGCATCATCATCTCTACTAATTTTTTCATTAGCTCTTGCATTCCTTCACCAGCGTTCATTTCATTCATTGGCGAAACTTGTTGAGCTGAAGAGATGCCTCCTGTGCTATTAGACCTCAAGCTAATCATGTCAATTGTAGACATATTCTGTTCTTGATAAACATTAATGTTTGTTGAATTGTCAACATTGATGTTGCCATCTCCATTGCCTCCGACTGTTTTGGTTCCTTTGTTAGATATGCTTGAAGATTCTGAAGATTGACTAACAGCATGACCAGATTCAGAGCTGGCAGCAGATGTTCCTGCTGTACTGCTAACAGAAGATTGGCTTGTGCCTACTGATCCTGCGCCTCCGGCGCTACCTACTGAGCCTACACTCATGGTGCCTCCTAAGTTTGTGTGTTGAATATAAATATTCAACTATCACAGAAGAGAACTAGCTTTTAGGCACAGGCATCTTGTCTATGAGGTTTGCTCGCTTATAGTGCATGTCGTGTAAAGCTTTCAGAACGCGCTTAGAAATCTTGATCACTGCTTCGTCAAAATCTTTATCTGACTTTGCGTTTTTAAAGCGTGCAGTGATGGCGTCGTCTGTCTGTTTCTTAAAAGCTCCGTTCCTCTTTTTGATTTCTTTCTCAATGGCCCCAGAAAGCTCTCTATCAAGTAAAGCTTTTGCTTGCCTTTTAGCGAGACGCTCAATTTCTTTTTTGTCTGATGGTGTCAGTGCTTCATTTATTAAAGCCTTGCGAACAGCCTTCCTTACTATCTTTTCCGCTAAAACAGTCGACAGCGAAGCTTTGTCAGACCCTAGTTTTGTTGCGAAGTCTTTACCTCTATGCATCTGAATTGGCTTACTGGTGTTTCTAGCTCTAAACTCAAACTCCATAAGAACATTGTCTGCTCCATCAACTAAGATATACGGGCTTCCTATTTGCTGCCCTGAAAGATAAGTTGGGTTCATTCTCACGTCGAGGTCCGTCAGGGGTGCTTGAGGTACGCCTAGCTGCTCGATCTTTAGCTTGTTAATGTTGAGGTCTTTGTCTGGGTAAAATGTAAAATAGTAATATTTGGTAGCACTCTCATTAGCAGACGGATCATCAATAAACTCGCTCTTTACGTCGTTAAGTAAGAGACTTTTAAAGTCAGGCTTTTCAGACGAAAGCCACTGGACCTGATCGGGAGTCACTCTAGAGAGTTCTTCACCTACCTTTACAGCAATTGGACTTTGAAGACCTAAAAGCCATTGGTAAAACTCGATGTCCCTCAGGAGTTTTTTGTCTTTCCCTAAGCTTATGTCTAAGCCCAAGTTTTTCTTAAATTCTTCTCTTACGTACTTCCAGTAGTAAGTACTGCTACCAAAACTAATATTTTTAAGCCTGTCTTCGACAGCTGCGTCTTTGTTAAATTCTTCTGAATATTCGGGTTTTATTCCGGCTAGCCTTGTCATAGACCCGCCGATGTCGAATTTTACATGTATTCTGGCGTTTGAAGTCTCAACGTCATATCTACCACCGCCTGCACCTTGGACAGAAGCGCCTTTACCAAAAAGTGCGTCATTATTTGGTGCACCTGAAGCTGCTGTGGCTTCAGACATTTTTCTAGATGTTATCTCAAGCATATCTTCATAAATAGCTCTAAATCTGTCTCTCATTTCTTGATCGGCGTTCGACCAAGAATTTTTTAGAACAGCCGTTTCAATAGCTTTTTCGAACTGAGAAGCTCCATTCACAGCGCCGGCGACAGCATACTCAGCTAACTCTCCAAGACCCTGGCCCGTAAATAGTCTAGATTCTAGTGACTTAGCCCGTAGGACAACGTTTACTGACGTAGGTCTCTTTGCGCGCCTTCGGTCCCTTCCTCCGGTGCCGTAGATATCTTGTCGAAGTTCTTCCTTCCTGACATCGCTTACATCAGCCTGAGTTATGGCAAGCTGTACAAACGGCTCTCCAGCTCCGTCAAACCAGGATTCGTCCACAGCTACTGGAAGTGTTGGAAATTTTCCTGACTTCGATCCTTCTTCGCCTTGCGCGATGGTCTTCTCAGACGGATTCAGGCCAGCTGCTTGTGTAGACTTAATAAGGTTGGAAACTGCCGAGTCGCCGGTGATGTTAGAGTCTGCTGGATTTATTCTAATTCCGGTGGAGCTTGTAGGCCCTGCAGATGGAGGGCTGAATGAAAAAATGCCGGCAGATTCGTCAGCAAGTGCTAAGCCAATTGCTCTTCGAAGCACAACAGCGGCTGTCACCTTGCTGTCTGTCTTTTTCTGATCATCTTTATCAGAATCCTGCTCGACTATAAGACTTCTAATATACTGTCTTAATATGGCATTGTTTTCATTCATAAAAGAGCTTGTCCATCAAGCGGC
>MDTD01089094.1_pt1 | contig 15746 bp, 16 predicted proteins | sample 811221 | NCBI WGS metagenome assembly MDTD01 (sample SAMN05326646, study PRJNA326480) | marine metagenome | isolation source: seawater | place: Pacific Ocean: South West | collected 2011
ACGTGGAGGGCGCCGAGGCCGCCGGATGGCAGGCCCTGCATTTCACCGGCGCAGACCGATTGCGCGCAGACCTCCAGGCGCTTGGCATCGCCGTCTAGAAAGAATCGCCCGGAGCAGGACGCTCCGGGCGAAGACGGACCGCGCGTGACTGGAGGGTAACGCCGGTCGTGTTCCGTTTTGCGCGTGGCGGGCGTGTCAGGCGCCGGCAGCAGCCATCGCGGCGCGCACGTGCTCGCGCAGCGCGTCGATGGGCTGCAACTTTCCGTCCCTCTCGAAGTGCCAGAAGGTCCAGCCATTGCAGGCTTCGAAGCCCTGGACCAGCGCGCCGGTCCGGTGGATCGAGCCCTCATGGGTGCCGCAGGAAAGCGTTCCGTCGGCGCGCACCGTCGCCGTCCAGCGCCGCTTCTGGTCGGTCAAGGTCTGGCCGGGCGCAACGAGGCCGGATTCCAGCAGCGACAGGAAGGCGACGCGCGGGGCGGCGCGCTTTGGCTGAAGCTGCTTCAGTTCGGCTCCATCGAGGCGGCGCACACCGGCGATGCGCGCGGAAGCGGCGTCGATATAGTCCTGTTCGCGTTCGATGCCGACGAAATGGCGGCCGAGCATGCGGGCCACGGCGCCGGTGGTCCCCGTGCCGAAGAAGGGATCCAGCACCACGTCGCCGGGCTTCGTGGTGGCGCTGAGGATGCGCGCCAGCAAGGCCTCGGGCTTCTGCGTGGGATGGACCTTGTTGCCGTCGCCGTCCTTCAGCCGTTCGCCGCCATTGCAGATGGGAAACAGCCAGTCGGAGCGCATCTGCACGTCGTCATTGGCCGCCTTCATGGCTTCGTAGTTGAAGGTATAGCCTTTTGCGTTCTGGTCGCGGGTCGCCCAGATCAGCGTCTCATGGGCATTCTGGAACCGCTTGCCGCGGAAGTTCGGCATCGGGTTTGCCTTGCGCCAGATCACGTCGTTGAGGATCCAGAAGCCCAGATCCTGCAGGGTCGCGCCGACGCGGAAAATGTTGTGATAGGAGCCGATCACCCACAGGGTGCCGTTTGGCTTGAGCACGCGGCGCGCGGCCAGCAGCCAGGCGCGGGTGAAGGCGTCATAGGCCTGGAAGCTGTCGAACCGGTCCCAATGGTCGTCCACGGCATCGACGCGGGACTGGTCGGGGCGGTGAAGCGCGCCTTCAAGCTGGAGGTTGTAGGGCGGGTCGGCGAAGATCATGTCGACCGATTTTTCCGGCAGGCGGTCGAGCGCGGCCACGCAGTCGCCCTTCAGGATCGTGTCGATCCAGTCGGCTTTCTTGGAAGAGGAAGACAAGTCGTCGACAAGGCGAATAGCGGTCATGAACGCACCCGGTTACGCATTACGCAAGAACTGACGTCATGGTTACCTGTCGTGGTGAACATCCGGTTAAGGCGAACGCTCAAAACGCGACGATCGCGGCAGCGGGCCGGCCGCCCGCCTTCAGGCGGTTCCGCTTGAACAAGGAGATCTGGAACCCTATAACCCGCTCCATGTCCGGGCTGCGTCAGCGCCCGGACAACTGCTTTGCGGAACCAGGAACGGACCTGCCATGCCTGCCCCCGATCTTGTGATCTTCGACTGCGACGGCGTGCTCGTCGATTCCGAAATCATCGCCGCGCGCGTCGATGCGCAATTGCTGAGCGAGGCCGGCTATCCGATCGAGGCGGAGGCGATGGCCGAACGCTTCGCCGGACTGACCTTCACCCAGACGCTGCAGGAGATCGAGCGCGAAACCGGCATCCCGTTCCAGCTTTCCATCATTGCGCGCGCCGACAAGCTGATCGACGAGCGCCTGGCGCGCGAACTGAAGGCCGTGGAAGGCGCCCGCGAGGCCCTGCTGGCGGCCGGGCCGAAACGCTGCCTGTGCTCCAATTCCAGCGACGAGCGGCTGGCTTTGGCCCTGAAGAAGACCGGTCTCGCCCCCTTCGTCGGCGGACCTGTCTTCTCGGCCAAGAGCCTTGACGGCGTGCGCGAGAAGCCCGCGCCGGATGTTTATCTCCATGCCGCGCGGCAGGCCGGGGCCGACCCGGCGAAGTGTTTCGTGCTGGAGGACAGCGTCCACGGCGTTTCCGGCGCGCGGACCGCGGGCATGCGGGTGATCGGCTTCACCGGTGCGTCACACAGCTATCCCGGCCATGGCGACAGGCTGATCGAGGCAGGCGCCGAGACGGTGATCAACCGCCTGGCCGATTTCGCCGGCATCGTGGCCGCGCTCGGCGAATTCGGCATGCTGGAGTAAGCCGCGGGACAGCCGTACCAGCCCTCCCGGCGCCGCGATCCGGCATCATTGCGTGTTGTAGGGTCCCTCGTCATAGCCCACGAAGACGATGTAGTTCGGACCGGAAGGCTTTGGCAGGTTGACACCGGGATCGGTGAAGATGAACTGCGTGGCGCCGGTCTGGCCGACCTGGACCGTGTGCTGGTGCAATTGCGAATAGAGCACCGTGTCGCCCTCGACGACGGCAACCCGGATCGGCATGGTGATCGTGCCGGCAGACCCCCTTGGCCCCAGCACCACGCGCCCGGCGGCACCGACCGTCATGACGAGGCCCTGGTCGGCATAGTTGCACGAACGCGTGACGTCGTTGATGGACGCCTGGTAGCGCACCCTGTCCTGCTGGCCCTCGCCACCCTTCTCATAGGTCGAGAAATAGGCCGTGCCCTCGCGCAGGGAGACCCGCGGGCAGTAGGCTTCCAGTTCCGCCTGTGTGACGGCCTCGGCGGGCGGCTGACCTTGAGTGCCCGCTACGTCCATCGTGCCGGCCGTGTCGGAAGACTGGCAGGCCGAAAGGATCACGGCAGTCGCGAAAATGGCGGCCTGAGGGAGAAAACGCTTCAACATCACCGGCAAAAACCCTTCAATCACACTTCCATGTCGTGAACGACATGCTCTATACCAGCGCCGCAGCGAAAATGCGACAGGGCGCGGCGTCAAGTCCCTCGCCCCGTGGCAAGGCGCCCACAGGAAAGGACGACGGCGGTGACGATGCAATATGTCAGCACGCGGGGCAATGCGCCCGTTCTCGGTTTCAGCGACGCGCTGCTGGCGGGCCTCGCCCGTGACGGCGGACTTTACGTGCCGCAAGAGTGGCCGCAGTTTTCCGCCGACGACATCCGCGCCATGCGCGGCCTCTCCTATGCAGACCTCGCCATCAGGGTGCTGTGGCCGTTCACGGGCGGCGAAATCGACCGCGATGACTTCGAGGCCATCGTGCGCGAAGCCTATGCGACCTTCCGCCACGATGCCGTCTGCCCCATCGTGCAGACCGGCGGCAACGAGTTCGTGCTGGAACTGTTCCACGGGCCGACGCTGGCGTTCAAGGACGTGGCGATGCAATTGCTGGCACGGCTGATGGACCATGTGCTGGCGGCACGCGGCGAACGGGCGACCATCGTCGGCGCGACGTCGGGCGACACCGGCGGCGCGGCCATCGACGCGTTCGCCGGGCGGGAGCGCACCGACATCTTCATCCTCTTTCCCGAGGGCCGGGTCTCGCCGGTGCAGCAGCGGCAGATGACGACGTCGGCGGCGGCCAATGTCCATGCGCTGGCCATCCAGGGCAATTTCGACGATTGCCAGAACCAGGTGAAGGCGATGTTCAACCATCATGCCTTCCGCGACGCCATGCAGCTTTCGGGCGTCAACTCGATCAACTGGGCGCGCATCATGGCCCAGATCGTCTATTATTTCTCGTCGGCCATTTCGCTGGGCGCGCCCGACAGGCCAGTCAGCTTCACCGTTCCGACCGGCAATTTCGGCGACATCTTCGCCGGCTACGGCGCCAGGCGGATGGGCCTGCCGGTGGAACGCCTGGTCATCGCCACCAACGACAACGACATCCTGGCGCGGGCGCTTGCCACCGGGCGCTACGAGATGCGCGGCGTCCACGCGACCACCTCGCCCTCCATGGACATCCAGATCTCGTCGAATTTCGAGCGTCTGCTGTTCGAGGCCGGCGGCCGCGACGCGGGCGCCGTGCGGGCGGCCATGGACAGCCTCAAGCAGTCCGGCGCCTTCGACATCGCGCCCGCCACGCTGGCAGCGATCCGGCAGGACTTCTCGGCCGGGCGGTCCGGGGAGGCGGAGACGGCGGCCACGATCGCCGCCGTGCTGGAACGGTCCGGCTACCTGCTCGATCCGCATTCGGCGGCCGGCATGAAGGTGGCGCGCGAACATGGCGACCCGGCCGTGCCGATGGTGGTGCTCGCGACCGCCCATCCGGCCAAGTTTCCGGCCGCGGTGGAGGCCGCCTGCGGCGTGACACCCGCCCTGCCCGCCTGGCTTGCGGACCTGATGGACAGAAAAGAGACGTTCACCGTCCTTCCATCGGACCAGAAAATGTTGGAAGATCATGTCAGCCGCCACACCAGAGCGGCACATTAGCCGGTCCCGGCGCAGGGAGAACGGGTTTCGCGTCCGGGATTGCGCGACAACAAACTGACGGAGCATTTGCGCGATACATCTTTCGCGAATGTCCCTGGGAGAAAGGTTTTTCATGGGTGTGGAAGTCAGCCGTCTGTCGAACGGCCTCGTCGTTGCCACCGAAACCATGCCGCATCTGGAAAGCGTCACGCTGGGTGTGTGGATCAAGTCGGGCTCGCGCAACGAGCGCGACGACGAGCACGGCATCGCGCACCTCCTGGAGCACATGGCCTTCAAGGGAACGGGCAGCCGGACCGCCCGGCAGATCGCCACCGACATCGAGGATGTGGGCGGCGAGATCAACGCGGCGACCAGCGTTGAAACCACGTCCTTCTACGCCCGGGTGCTCAAGGACGACGTGCCGCTGGCCATCGACATCCTTGCCGACATCCTGACGGATTCGCGGTTCGACCCGCAGGAACTGGAACGCGAGCAGCATGTCATCCTGCAGGAGATCGGCGCGGCGCACGACACGCCAGACGACATCGTGTTCGACCGGTTCACCGAGACGGCCTTCCGGCACCAGACCATCGGCCGCTCCATCCTGGGCACGCCGGAAACGGTGGAAAGCTTCACCTCGCAGAACCTGCGCGACTACATGGAGCGCCAGTATGGCGCCGACCGCATGATCCTGGTGGCGGCGGGCGGCCTCGACCATGAGAAATTCGTGCGCGAGGCGGAAAGCAAGTTCGGCCACTTCCGCGCCAAGGCCGCCGCACCCTTCCCGCCCTATGCCCATTACGTGGGCGGCGACTATCGCGAAAGCCGCCAGCTCATGGATGCGCAGATCCTGCTTGGCTTCGAGGGACGCGCCTACCACGTGCGCGATTTCTACGCCTCGCAGATCCTGTCCTCAATCCTGGGCGGAGGCATGTCGTCACGCCTGTTCCAGGAAGTGCGCGAGAATCGCGGCCTGTGCTATTCGGTCTATGCCTTTCACTGGGGCTTCTCCGACACCGGCGTCTTCGGCGTCCATGCCGCGACCGGGGCGGACGACATCGCCGAACTCGTACCGGTGCTGCTGTCTGAACTGCGCAAGACGGGCGAGCATATCGGCCAGGACGAACTGGACCGGGCGCGGGCGCAGTACCGCGCGGCGTTGGCAATGAGCCGGGAAAGCGCGACCAGCCGGGCCAGCCAGATCGCCCGGCAGATGCTGCTTTTCGGGCGCCCCATCGACAGCGAGGAACTGATGGACCGGCTGTCCAAGATCACCGTCGACCGGCTGACCGATCTCGCCCAGCGCCTGTTCGGCGGCATCCAGCCCACCGTCGCGGCCATCGGCCCGATCGACACATTGCCGCATTACGAGGCGGTCGCCAGCGCGCTCGGTTCGGGGACCGGCGAATTGCGGCGGCTTGCCGTCTGATCCCGGGGACCATGCTGACGCTGCCCGGATTGCGGCTCCATGGTCCGGTTCTGGTTCACGGGCGCGTGCTGCTGCGCCGGCCCGCATTTTCCGATCATGCCGCCTGGGCGGCACTGAGAGCCGAAAGCCGCGACTTCCTGGAGCCCTGGGAGCCCGAATGGCCGCCCGATGACCTGACCCGGCTGGCCTGGAAGGAACGCATGCGGCGCTATCGCGCCGATGTGTCACAGGGAACCGGAATGCCGTTTTTCATCTTCATCGACGGCGGGGCGGTTCTGGCCGGTGGTATCAACATCGGCCACATCAGGCGCGGCGTCGCGCAATCGGGCCAGATCGGTTACTGGATGGGCGCGCGCCATGCCGGGCAAGGCCTCATGGCCGAAGCGCTGGGCGCCCTCATTCCCCATGCTTTCGGCGAACTCGGCTTGCACCGGCTCGAGGCCGCCTGTATCCCGGACAACAGACGGTCGGTCGGCGTGCTTGAAAAAGCCGGATTTCAGCGCGAAGGACTGCTTCGGTCCTATCTCAGGATTGCCGGCGAGTGGCGGGACCATCTTCTCTACGCGCGCATCAACGATGGCGCAAAAACCAGCGGGGCTTGGGACGGGTGAACGGGGCAAGAGCCATCTTCGTGCATGTGATCATGGCGCTGGCCATGGTTCTGGCGCTTGCGATTCCGGGCGCAAACGCCTTCGAGGCGATCAAGATCAGCCGCGACGACGTGGCGCTCGACCTGTCGCGCGCGGTGGACATCTACCGTGGCCGCGGGGCCAACTTCCAGACGTCGACGGCGCCCGGCGCGGACGGTATCGTGCGGCGCATCGAGGTGGAGGCACTGGAGCCGGAAACCAGCAACGACTGGGCAGTGTTCGCCATCGCCAACCCGACCGACCAGCAACTTGACCGCATCATCGTGGCGCCGCATTACCGGCTGCCCGGTTCGGGGCTGTTCTGGCCGGATCTCGGATCGCGGCGCATCGTCAACATCACGCCGTCCGAAGGCTTCGCGCTGGACCGGGAGGAAGCCCCCGATGCCGATGTTTTCCGCGTGACCATCAACCCCGGCGCGGTGGTGACCTTCGTGGCCGAACTGGCGTCGGCGCGCCTGCCGCAGGTCTATCTGTGGGAGCCGGAGGCCTACAAGGACACCGTCAATTCCTACACGCTGTTCCGCGGCATCGTCATCGGCATTGCCGGCCTGCTGGCGCTGTTTCTCACCATCCTCTTCGTGGTCAAGGGCACCACGCTCTTTCCAGCCACGGCGGCGCTCGCCTGGGCGGTGCTCGCCTATGTCTCGATCGATTTCGGCTTCCTGAACCGGGTCATCGAGATTTCGCCGGGAAGCGAACAGGTCTGGCGGGCCGGGTCGGAGGTGGCGCTTGCGCTGACGCTGGTGCTGTTCCTGTTCAGCTATCTCAACCTCAACCGCTGGCACATGCACTTCGCCTATGGCGCGGTCCTTTGGGTGCTGCTGCTGATGGGCCTGGCGGGCGTGGCGGTGTTCGATCCGCCCGTGGCGGCGGGCATTTCGCGCTTTTCCTTCGCGATGACGGCGGCGGTCGGACTGGGCCTCATCGTCTACCTGTCGTTCCAGGCCTACGACCGCGCCATCATGCTCATTCCAAGCTGGCTGCTGACGCTGGCCTGGCTGGCCGGCGGCTGGATGACCGTCACCGGCATGATCGACAACGACATCATCCAGCCGGCGCTGGGCGGCGGGCTGATCCTGATCGTCCTGCTGATCGGCTTTACGGTCATGCAGCACGCCTTTGCCGGCGGTGCGCTCCACCAGGGGCTGTTTTCCGACATGGAAAGGCAGGCGCTGGCAATTTCCGGCTCCGGCTACATGGTCTTCGACTGGGATGTCGCGCGCGACAGGGTCGTGACGCGGCCGGATGTATGCAGGCAACTGGGCCTGGCCCCCAGCACGCTGCGCGGCCCGGCACGCAACTGGCTGCCGGTGCTCCACCCGGATGACCGCGACCATTTCAGGACCACGCTCGACATGGTGCTGGAGCACCGGCGCGGGCGCATCCACCAGGCGTTCCGCCTGCGCGGGGCCGACGGCCACTACCAGTATTTCGTGCTGCGCGCGCGCCCGGTCATCGGCTCCGACGGCGAGGTGATCCGCTGCGTCGGCACGCTGGCCGATGTCACGGAACAGAAGAAGGCCGAGGAACGCCTGCTGCACGACGCAGTGCATGACAACCTGACAGGGCTGCCGACACGCGAACTCTTCATGAGCCGGCTGGAGGGGATCATCGCCATCGCCCAGACCGAGGAGAAGGTGAAGCCCACGATCTTCGTGATCGACGTGGACCGCTTCAAGCAGGTCAACGAGGGTCTCGGCATCTCGGCCGGCGACACCATCCTGCTGACACTGGCGCGGCGGCTTTCGCGGCTCCTCAAACAGAAGGACACGCTGGCGCGCTTTTCCGGCGACCAGTTCGCGCTGGCGCTGCTTTCCGAGCAGAACCCGGCCCGGATCGCCGCCTTCGCAGACGCCGTGCGCAAGGCGATCAGCGCACCGATCACCTTCGCCAAGCGGGAGATCGTGCTGACCGCCTCCATGGGGCTCGTCACCTGGAACGGGACGCAGCAGACCGCGGAGGAACTGGTCAAGGACGCGGAACTGGCACTGCACCAGGCCAAGCGCTTCGGCGGCGACCGGATCGAGCCGTTCCGGCCGGCATTCCGCACCATCGGAACCGACAAGCTGGCGCTGGAGGCCGATCTGCGGCGTGCCATCGAACGCCAGGAACTGGCGCTTGCCTACCAGCCGATCGTCAGCCTGAAGGACGGCGCCATTGCCGGGTTCGAGGCTCTGGTGCGCTGGGAGCATCCGCGGCGCGGCACCATCCCGCCCAGCGACTTCATTCCCATCGCCGAGACGTCCGGGCTGATCGTTCCCGTCGGCCTGTTTGCCATGCAGGCGGCCGCGAGCGACCTGAAAGCGTGGCTCGCAGAGACGGCCAAGGACGACCTGTTCGTTTCCGTCAACCTTTCCAGCCGCCAGTTGATGCGCCAGGATCTCGTCGCGGATGTGCGCTCGGTGCTGTCGCGCACCAACCTGCCGCCGTCGAATTTCCGGCTGGAACTGACTGAATCCCTGGTCATGAGCAATCCGGAACAGGCGGCCTTTGTGCTCAAGCGGCTGCGCGAGACCGGCATCGGTCTTTCGCTCGATGACTTCGGCACCGGCTTCTCCTCGCTCTCCTACCTGACCCGCTTCCCCTTCGACACGCTGAAGATCGACCGAAGCTTCCTGGACTCCGACTCGCCGCAGCGCGTCGTCCTGTTGCGCTCCATCGTGAACATGGCGCGCGACCTCGGCCTCAAGGTTGTGGCGGAAGGCGTAGCGGAAGTTCAAATCGCGGAGGATCTGGCCGAGGCAGGCTGCGACTTCGTGCAAAGCTTCATGTTTGGCGAACCGATGGAGCCACAGGCCGCGTTGCAGGCCATCAAGGACCAGAACCCCCTCGTTGCCGCCTGACACCGTGCAACCGGCCGCAAGCAGTTGCGGCCGGCCGCGGGATGGTCACGCGTGACCGGCATCCATGCTGAGAAAGGCCGGATCGATGCCAAGGCTGTCCAGGGCCAGATCGTAAAGCCGGTCGATGTCGGCCTCGAAGACGAGATCTGCGGAAGCCGGACAGGTCAGCCAGCCATTCGAGCCGATTTCCTGCTCCAGCTGCCCCGGCGCCCATCCCGCATAGCCCAGCGCCATGATCGCCTGTTGCGGGCCATAGCCCCTGGAAATGGCGCGAAGTACGTCAATGGTGGCCGTCAGGCAAAGGCCGGTTCCGATTTCCATCGATGAATCGGCTGCATAATCGCCGGTGTGAAGCACGAAGCCGCGGCTTCGCTCGACCGGACCGCCGTCCCGCACGATCATGTCGCGGGCAGAGGGCGGCAGGCGGATCGCATCGGCTTCGCCGATAATGCCGAGTTGCACCAGCAGATCGGGGAAGATCATGTCCTGGCGCTTGTTGATCACCAGTCCCATGGCACCGTCGGCAGAATGCGCGCACATGTAGATCACGGTCTTTTCAAACCGCGTGTCCGCCATGCCCGGCATGGCGATCAGGAATTGTCCGTCAAGCCAGTTTCCGCTCATTTCTTGCCTCCATCGATTGAAGCGTAGCGCCAAACCGCCCGGTCCGGAAGCCCCCGCCGGCGATGCGGGCACAGGCTTTCGTCCATGTCTGCCCTGGCAATCACGGCCGGCTCATCAATTCGTCATCATGCGCGGTCTTGCATGAAAGCGCCGGGGCGGGCATCAAGTTCCGTAAAGAAACGGAAAACCCTGCTGTCGAAATGCCCCGATCCGCGCTTGCCCTTGTCCTGATTGCCGCATCCTTCGCCATGAGCGGTCATGCCGGCGCAGCGTCAACCGACTGGCAGGACACCGAGGGTGCAAGGCTGCGTCTCGTCGTCGAGGACCAGCCGGACGCTGACGGAATCCTGCGCGGGGCGCTGGAGATCCAGCTTGCGCCGGGCTGGAAGACCTATTGGCGCGAACCCGGCGACGCCGGCGTGCCGCCGCAACTCTCCCTCGACGGCAGTACCAACATCGATGGCGTCGTGATGCGCTTTCCTGCACCTGAAAGGTTCACCGACGAATGGTCGACCTGGGCCGGATACAAGGTCTCGACGGCTCTCGCGCTGGAATTTGCAACGCAAAGGCCTTCGGAACCCGTGACCCTGAATGCCATGGCCTTCCTGGGGATCTGCGAGGATATCTGCATCCCGGTCCAGATGTTGTTCATGCTGGAAACGGATCCCTCGCGCGCAGGCGGCGAGCCGGCCGTCGCGGCCGCCTTCGCCGCGCTTCCAGGCGCCGCGCATGACGGTTTCTCGCTCACGAATGCCCGGATGGAGGATGGAGCCGTGATCCTGGAGGCCACCGTGCCGGGCGATGGCGAAGAGGCAGGACTTTTCCTGGCCCCGGCAGGCGGCTGGGCACTCGACGTCGCGGAGCGCGTCGAGGCTGGCAAAGGGGTTTCGGTATTTCGTGCCGCCATCCTGTCCACACCCAAAGGCGCTGCGCCTCCTGACATCGATTACACCCTCGTCCACAAGGGCGAAGCGGTGAACGGCAGCATCAAGGCGCAATAATCGTCCGGCCCCTTTACTGGACAACCAGGCGTCCTACATGTCAGTCGGCCGCGCCCGTCCGTGGCGGGCATTTTTTCCAGCAAGGAGGTTCTTCATGACGATTTCGGTCGGCGAAAAACTGCCGGACGCCAAGTTTACCGTGTCCACCGGAGACGGCCCGGCGCAACTGAGCACCGACGACGTGTTCGCGGGCAAGACCGTTGTGCTGTTCGGCGTTCCGGGTGCCTTCACGCCCACCTGCTCCATGAACCATTTGCCCGGTTTCATCGAGCATCACGATGCGATCAAGGCCAAGGGTGTGGACACGATCGCCGTCGTGGCCGTCAATGATGTGTTCGTCATGAAGGCCTGGGAGAACGCGACGGGCGGCAAGGACAAGATCCTCTACCTGGCCGACGGCAGCGGCGCCTTCGCCAAGGCGACCGGACTCGACATCGATCTCGGCGCGGCCGGCCTCGGCATTCGCTGCAAGCGGTTTTCCATGATCGTGGAGGATGGCACGGTCAGCGCACTCAACATCGAGGACACGCCGGGCAAGGCGGAAGCATCCAGTGCGCTCGGGATTCTCGCCCAGCTTGGCGAGGAACGCGCTGCCTGATTGCAGGACAAAAGCCCGCGGCGCCATGCTGCGGGCTATCCCCTCTACCGGACGGAAAACCGGTTCCCACTTTTCCCGGGATCAGGTTCTTCCTGCGCAATCCCGGACGGAAAACCGGCTTCCACTTTTCCCGGGATCAGGTTCTTCCTGCGCAATCCCGGACGGAAAACCGGTTCCCACTTTTCCCGGGATCAGGTTCTTCCTGCGCAATCCCGGACGGAAAACCGGTTCCCACTTTTCCTGGGATTGCTTTTAGTCCCGATCCATTCCAGCGCGCGACCGGATGAAGCCGGCCAGCAGGCCTGCCAACGCGCCGCCGGCAAGGCCGGACCCCAGAGTGGCCATGGAGAAGCTGTCGGCAACGAACCAGACCGTCGCCCCGCCGATCACCGCTCCGAGGAGGGCATAGGCGGCAAGACGGGCGAACGGATCGTCAGGCCGTCTTGCCATCGCCCTGCTCCCGCCGCGTGCCGGGCCGCTTTTTCTTGAACGGCTCCATTCCCTGACGCGCCAGTTCGTCGGCGCGTTCGTTTTCCGGGTGACCGGCATGGCCCTTGATCCAGTGCCAGGTCACGTCATGCCGGTTACGGGCCTCGTCGAGCGCCTGCCACAGTTCCGCGTTCTTCACGGGCTTCCTGGCCGCCGTCTTCCAGCCGTTCTTCTTCCAGCCGTGAATCCAGCCCTTGATGCCGTCGCGGACATAGACGCTGTCGGTATAGAGATCGACCTTGCACCGCTCCTTCAGGGCGCCGAGCCCCTCGATGGCGGCCATGAGTTCCATGCGGTTGTTCGTCGTCTCCGGCTCGCCGCCATTCAGTTCCCTGACATGACCGTTGAACCGGAGCAGCACGCCCCAGCCGCCGGGACCGGGATTGCCGGAGCAGGCGCCGTCAGTAAAGATCTCGACCGCCTTCATGCCGCCTCCAGGCCATAATCCCTGGCGTCACGCACCTGGGCATGGAAGCGCAGGCGGCGCAGGTATTCCTTCGGATCCTTCTTGGTGACCACCGCGCCTTCCGGCGTGTTCAGCCAGTCGTAAAGCCGCGTCAGCAGGAAGCGCAGCGCCGCGCCGCGCGCCAGGAGCGGCAGGGCATCGCGTTCGGCCGGCGATAGCGCGCGCACGGTCTGGTAGCCGGCGAGCAGCGCCTGCCCCTTGGTGATGTTGAAGGAGAAGTCGCGCTCGAAGCACCAGGCGTTCAGGCAGACCGCCACGTCATAGGCGAGAAGATCGTTGCAGGCGAAATAGAAGTCGATCAGGCCGGACAGGTCCGCTCCGAGAAAAAAGACATTGTCCGGGAAAAGGTCCGCATGGATGACGCCGGCCGGCAGCCCCTTCGGCCATGTCGCCTCAAGGACGTCGAGTTCGCCGGCAATTTCGGCACGCAGGCCCGGTTCCACTTCGTCGGCACGCGCGGCCGCCAGATCGAAGAGCGGGCGCCAGCCGTCAACACCGAGCGCGTTCGCCCGGGTCAGGTCAAAGCCCTCGCCGGCCAGGTGCATGCGGGCCAGCGCCGCTCCCACGGCACGGCAATGGCCCGCATTGGGCCTGCGCGGCCACATGCCTTCCAGGAAGGTGACGATTGCCGCGGGACGCCCGGCAAGCCTGCCGATGGCGCCGCCGTCAGCGCGCTTGACCGGCTGCGGACAGGTCACCCCGCCTGCCGCCAGATGCTCCATCAGGCCGATGAAGAAGGGCAGGTCGTCCGGGTTCACGCGCTTTTCGTAGAGGGTGAGAATGAAGTGGCCTTCGCTCGTGTGGAGGAGGAAGTTCGAATTTTCCACACCTTCGGCTATGCCCTTGTAGGAGAGCAGGCCGCCGACCGGATAATCGGCGAGAAAGGCGGACAACTCCTCCTCGGAAATGTCGGTATAGACAGCCATCACCGGTCCCCGTTCACAAAGGCCATGTCGGCGGCGGTCAGTTCCACGTCGCGCAGGGTGCGCATGACCGGGAAGGTCTCGTTTTCCTCCGCCGTCAGCGCGATGTCGAGCGTGACGTCGAAACGTTCACGGAAGGCGGCGATGATCTCGTCGACGATGATCTCGGGCGCGGAGGCGCCGGCGGAAATGCCCACCATTGCCACACCTTCCAGCATGGTCCAGTCGATCTCGGCAGCGCGCTGGACAAGGGTCGCACGGGTGGCGCCGGCCCGCTCCGCGACCTCTACAAGGCGGCGGGAATTGGACGAGTTCGGCGCGCCCACCACCAGAAAGTGATCGCAACCCGGCGCGGCCTGCTTCACCGCTTCCTGCCTGTTCGTGGTGGCATAGCAGATGCTCTCGGCCGCCGGTGCATGGATGCCGGGAAAGGTCTCTTCCAGGGCAGCGACGATGCCGGCGGTGTCGTCGACCGACAGCGTGGTCTGGGTGACGAAGCCGAGCGCGGTACCGTCCGGCGCCCGGAAACCACGGGCATCGTCCTCGGTCTCGATCAGCGACACGGCGCCTTCGGGCAACTGGCCCATCGTGCCGATGACCTCCGGATGGCCGGCGTGGCCGATCAGCAGGACGTGGCGGCCAAGCCGCTGGTGCCGCATGGCCTGCTTGTGAACCTTGGAAACCAGCGGACAGGTGGCGTCGAGATAGAGCAGGTTCAGCGCCTCGGCATGGGCGGGCACGGATTTCGGCACGCCATGGGCGGAAAACACCACCGGGGCGTCACGGTGATCGGCGGGAATTTCGTCCAGTTCCTCGATGAAGACTGCACCGCGGGAGCGCAGGCCCTCGACCACGAACTTGTTGTGCACGATCTCGTGGCGGACATAGACGGGCGCGCCGTATTTCTTCAGCGCCAGGACAACGATCTGGATGGCGCGGTCGACACCGGCGCAGAAGCCGCGCGGCTCGCACAGTCTGAGGGTCAATGGGGGCTTGGCAGGCATGATCTCACCGGTTCGGGGACATGTCTGTCCAAGTGGCTGCCACGGCCGCTCCTGTCAAGGGCGCCGCCTTATGGCAAAGGCGATCCACACGCCGGCAAGCGCGACGGCAAGGCCATACCAGGTGACGGCGTATTGCAGATGGTTGTTGGGCAGGTTGACCAGTGTCACGCCTCCGACCGGAAGGCCGTCCGGATTGGGCGTATCGTCGGCATCGAGGAAGAAGGGCAGCACCCTGGCCCTGTCCAGCCCGGCACTGGCGGCCATCGCCTCCAGGTCCTTCCAGTAATAGATGTTTGCCGAAATATCGTTTTCATAAACGCCGCCCGGCTTTTCATCGAGCGGATTGCGGGCAAGACCGGTGACGGTGACGACACCGTCCACCTGCCCCGCCTCACGCGTCGCCGGGTCCTTGCTGTCAAAGGGCACGAAACCGCGATTGACGAACAGCACGCGGCCATCGGCAAGGCGCAGCGGCGTATAGACGTAAAAGCCGGAAGACCCCTGATGCGTGGCGAAGAAATGCTGCTCGCGTCCATGCTCGAAGGTGCCCGTGGCCATGGCCGGAAGGTAGTCGACATCACCTGTCCCGGCAAAAAGAGTCTCGGCCGCGGCAAGTGGCAGCGGCGGCGACGCCATGCGCTCGGCGATGGTGTCGATCAGTCCTTCCTTCCAGGCCAGCCGGCGGACCTGCCAGTTGCCGAGCCCGACAAGGATGACGAGCGCCACCAGCGCCAGCGCCGAGAGCAGCCAGAAGCCGCCACGACGATGACGCCCTGCAACCGCGGGCTTTCCATCGGTCATTCGCGGCCCTCGATGCGGCCTTCGGCAGCCTTGTTGGCGTATTGAAGCGTGATCAGCACACCCTTGATCAGCCTGAGCGCCGTCAGGCAGAGAACAAGGGTCAGCGGTATCCACAGCAGCATGTGGACCCAGATCGGCGGTCCGTAGTTCACCTCCATCCACAGGGCGAGACCGACCACGATGAAGCCGACGATCAGCATCACGAAGATGGCAGGTCCGTCCCCCGCGTCGGCGAAGGAATTGTCCAGCCCGCAAACGCCGCAGCGATCCTTGAGGTTCAGGTAACCGGCGAAGAGCTTGCCCTCGCCGCAGCGCGGACAACGGCCGCGCATGCCCGCCTGGACCGGATCGACGGGCGGATAGTGGGCCTTGTCGTCATTCATGGCAGTTCCTTTGCAATTCACGAACAGGGGGCGGCCATGATTGCCATGACCGCCCCCATTTTTCCCATGCGACATGTGGCAGCGCGGTAACCGCGCCCGCGCGATCAGTGATGCGCGATCGGCGCTCCCCAGGATGCCCAGACATAGATGCAGAAGAAGAGGA
>MDTD01110793.1_pt1 | contig 15746 bp, 24 predicted proteins | sample 811221 | NCBI WGS metagenome assembly MDTD01 (sample SAMN05326646, study PRJNA326480) | marine metagenome | isolation source: seawater | place: Pacific Ocean: South West | collected 2011
AAATGAAACAATTAGCTGGCATGAGAGGTTTAATTGCTAAACCATCTGGAGAAATTATTGAGACCCCAATTATTTCAAACTTTAAAGAGGGATTGTCCGTTTTAGAATATTTTAATTCTACACACGGAGCACGAAAGGGTTTAGCGGATACCGCTTTAAAAACTGCTAATTCAGGGTATTTAACTAGAAGACTATGTGATGTTGCCCAAGATGTTCAAATAACAAAAAAGGAATGTGATCCAAAAAAGAGATCTTCAGTAAATATATCTGAGATTATTGAAGGTGGTAACATATTAGTTAGCTTATCAGAGAGAGTTCTAGGAAGGGTAATAGCTGAAAATATAAAAAATCCAGTAACTGGTGAGGTTATAATCAAAAAAGATAAATTAATTGATGAATTTGATTGCGAGAAAATCGACGCCGCTGGTGTGAAATCTGTTAACGTTTATTCTGTAATTACTTGTGCTTCAACAAGAGGAGTTTGCCAAGTATGCTACGGCAGAGATCTTGCCAGAGGAAAGCTTGTAAGTGTTGGTGAAGCTGTAGGAATGATCGCAGCCCAATCTATCGGTGAACCTGGGACTCAACTTACTATGAGAACTTTTCACGTTGGTGGTACAGCACAAATTAAAGAGGAGTCACAAATAATTGCACAAACTAAAGGTAAATTAAATATTATAAATAAAAATTTAATTGAGGACTCTAAGAAAAATATGATTGTAATGGGTAGAAATACTCAACTTAGTATCGAAGATGAAAATGGAAGACAGCTAGCAATCTATAAAGTGAATTATGGTTCAAAACTTTTCTTCAAGGATGGTGATCTTATTGAAAAAGGTAAGAAAATAGCTGAATGGGATCCTTATACACTTCCAGTTATTGCAGAAACAAGTGGTATTGCAAATTATATGGATCTTATGGAGGGAAGCTCTTTAACTGAAACTCTCGATGATGCTACTGGATTATCATCCAAGTCAGTCACAGATTGGAAATCTACTTCAAAAAATTCTGAATTAAAGCCAAGAATAACTTTAAGAAATGAGAAAGGTGAGATTATTAAAAAAGCTGATGGAAATGAGGCTAGATATTATTTAGTCCCAGATACAATTTTATCTGTAAAAGATGGACAGAAAATATCTGCAGGTGATGTTTTAGCCAGATTACCCAAAGAAACTTCCAAGACTAAAGATATTACTGGTGGTTTGCCTAGAGTAGCAGAATTATTTGAAGCTAGAAGACCAAAAGACAGCGCTATCATTGCTGAAAATGATGGAGTTATACAATTTGGTAAAGAGGTGAGGGGTAAACAAAAAATTTCTATTGTCTCTTCAACTGGCGAAACTTCAAATTATTTGATACCAAAAGGGAAGCACGTAAATTTTAACCAAGGAGAAAAAATAAAAAAAGGTGAGTATTTGCTTGATGGTAGTCCAGCACCGCATGATATTTTAAGAATTTTAGGTGTAGAAAAGCTTACTGAATATTTTGTAACTGAGGTTCAAGAGGTTTATAGATTACAAGGTGTGGTAATTAATGACAAACATATCGAAACAATTGTAAGACAGATGTTAAAAAGAGTTGAAGTTAAAGATCCTGGAGACTCTGAACTTTTAACAGGTGAAGTAATTGATTTATTAGATATAAACTCAATAAATGAAAATTTAAGAAATCATAAGAAAAAACCAGCAACTTTTGAAAGAGTATTGCTAGGTATAACAAAAGCTTCATTACAAACGAATTCATTTATTTCTGCAGCTTCGTTTCAAGAAACTACTAGAGTTTTAACCGATGCTTCAATTAAAGGAAAAACTGATACTTTAGATGGATTAAAAGAAAATGTAATCGTTGGGAGGTTAGTGCCAGCAGGCACTGGTTTAACTAAAATCGGATGGGATAAGGAAGCAAGGGATTTAGACAAAGCAAGATTAGAGGAAATTAAAAAACAAGAGCTAGAATCCGCAAATAACGCCCCTGAGCAGACAGCATAAATTGACCTAAAATTCTCATAATTATTGACATTTATAGATTCAATGTTAGTTTACGGCAATTTTGAATGTTAGAAGTAAGGTGTATTAGAACCTTAAACACTAACTAAATTACATCATTAGGTTTCCTTACTAATCTTCAAAATAAAATTATGCCAACTATAAATCAGTTGATAAAAAAAAGCAGGGTTAAACCAATAGCAAGAAATAAGGTTCCAGCTCTTGAGAAGCAACCTTTAAAAAGAGGCGTTTGTGTTAAAGTTTATACAACTACTCCAAAAAAACCTAATTCTGCATTAAGAAAAGTTGCTAGAGTAAGGCTTTCAAATGGCTATGAGGTTACAGCTTATATACCAGGTGAAGGTCATAATTTACAAGAACACTCTGTAGTTTTGTTAAGAGGAGGAAGAGTTAAAGATCTTCCAGGAGTTAGGTATCATATTTTGAGAGGAAATCTTGATACCCAAGGTGTAGCAAATCGTAAACAAAGAAGATCACTCTATGGTGCCAAGAAACCAAAATAAATTTTATGTCTAGAAAAAGAAAAGCTCCTATTAGAAAAGTTTACCCTGATCCAAAGTTTCGCTCTGAGATTATTTCAAAGTTTATAAATTCAATTATGTATGACGGGAAACGATCGACAGCAGAAAAAATTTTATATTCAGCATTAGATAAATTAAAATCTAAAAATAATGAGGATCCTTTAAAAATTTTTAATACAGCAATAAGCAATGTGAAGCCAAATTTAGAGTGTAGATCTAGAAGAGTTGGAGGAGCGACTTACCAAGTTCCAGTAGAGGTAAAATCAAAAAGAGCCCAAGCTTTGGCATTAAGATGGATTATGGAAGCCACTAGAAAAAGAAAAAATAAAACAATGGCTGATAGATTATATTCAGAAATACTCGATGCTTCACAAAATAAAGGTTCAGCAATTAAAAAAAGAGAGGATACCCATAAAATGGCAGAGTCAAATAAAGCCTTTGCACATTTTCGATGGTAAAAGTTTATGGCTAAATACACTTTAGACAGATATAGAAACATTGGAATTATGGCCCACATTGATGCTGGTAAGACTACAACAACGGAGAGAATTTTATATTACACGGGTAAAAGTCACAAGATTGGTGAAGTGCATGATGGTGCAGCCACAATGGATTGGATGGAACAAGAACAAGAAAGAGGAATTACAATTACGTCGGCAGCAACAACGTGCTTTTGGAGAGATCATAGAATTAATATTATTGATACTCCAGGCCATGTTGATTTTACCATAGAGGTAGAAAGATCATTAAAAGTTTTAGATGGTGCTGTTGCTGTTTTTGATGGAGTTGCGGGAGTAGAACCTCAATCCGAAACAGTTTGGAGACAAGCTGATAAATACAAGGTACCTAGAATTTGTTTTGTGAATAAGCTTGATAGGACTGGCGCTGACTTTTATAGATGCGTTGAAATGATTAAGGATAGACTTGGTTGTAAACCGTTAGTGCTTCAACTGCCAATAGGATCAGAAGCTGACCTGAAAGGAATAATTGACTTAGTAAAAATGAAAGGTGTTGTATGGCAAAATGAGGATTTAGGAGCAAAATTTGAATATGTTGAAATACCCGCAGAACTTAAAGAAAAAGCAGAAAATTTTAGAAAAGAGTTAGTAGAGACAGCAGTGGAAGAAGATGAAAAACTTATGGAGGCATATTTAGATGGAAAAGAGCCTTCTGAAACAGATTTAATAAAATGCATAAGGAAAGGAACTCTCTCATTTAACTTTGTTCCAATTTTAACTGGATCAGCTTTTAAAAATAAAGGCGTTCAACCATTACTTGATGCTGTAATAGATTATTTACCAAGCCCCAACGATCTAAAATCAATTGAAGGAACAAAGGTTGGATCCGAAGATAAAGTAATTATGAAATTTGATGAAAAAGAAAATTTTTCAGCCCTAGCGTTTAAAGTTGCAAATGATCCTTTTGTTGGTTCATTAACATTTATTAGAATTTATTCCGGTACTCTTAATACTGGAACATCTATTTTAAATTCGTCAAAAGACAAAGATGAGAGAATAGGAAGAATGCTTCTTATGCATGCAAATAGTAGAGAGGATATAAAATCAGCAACCACAGGCGACATTGTTGCCCTAGCAGGTTTAAAACATACAGTTACTGGCCATACTTTGTGTGACTCAAAAAATCCAATTTTATTAGAACCTATGGAGTTTCCTGATCCAGTAATTGAGATAGCAGTCGAACCCAAAACAAAAGGAGACCAAGAAAAAATGGGCGAAGCATTAGCTAGATTAGCCAAAGAAGATCCATCTTTTAGAGTTTCATCAGATGAAGAGTCCGGGCAAACAATCATCAAAGGGATGGGAGAACTACATCTAGATATAATTGTAGATAGAATGAAAAGAGAATTTAAAGTTGAAGCAAACATTGGTGCTCCACAAGTAGCTTATCGAGAAACAATTTTAGGTTCAGCTGAAATGGAATATATACATAAAAAGCAGAGCGGCGGAGCAGGTCAATTTGCAAAAGTAAAATTAAGTGTTGAACCTTTGGACGCTGGAAAAGGAAGAGAAATAGAAAACCTTATAAAAGGTGGAGCTATTCCAAAAGAATATATACCTGGTGTAGAAAAAGGTGTTGAGAGTGTGTCTGATAGCGGTATTTTGGCTGGATTTCCGATCATTGATTATAAAGTTAAAATTCTTGACGGATTACATCACGATGTTGACTCAAGTGTTTTAGCGTTTGAAATTGCCAGTCGATTTTGCTTTCGAGAGGCTTGCCAAAAAGCAACTTTAAAATTATTAGAACCAATGATGAAAGTTGAAGTTGTCACTCCTGAGGAATTTATGGGTGACGTTATTGGCGATTTAAACAGCAGAAGAGGTCAAGTAGGATCTACTGAACCACGTGGGAATGCGACTGCAATTAATGCCGTTGTCCCTTTAGCGAATATGTTTGGATATATAAACAATTTAAGATCTTCTACTCAAGGAAGAGCGCAGTACACAATGCAGTTTAGTCATTATGATAAAGTACCTCAAAATGTTCAAGATGAGGTTACAAAAAAATTAGCTTAATTTATGGAAAATCAAAATATAAGAATACATTTGAAAGCTTATGACAATAAAATTCTTGATTTGTCTACTGAAGAAATAGTCAATACAGCTAAACGAACTGGAGCCCAGGTAAAAGGTCCTATACCACTACCTACTCGAATTGAAAGATATACAGTACTAAGATCACCTCACATAGATAAAAAAAGTCGAGAACAATTCGAGTCTAGAACTCACAAAAGACTAATTGATATTATAGAGCCAACACCACAAACAGTTGAAGCACTAATGAAACTAGATTTAGCTTCTGGTGTTGACATAGAAATTAAGATTTAATTATGAGTATTGGATTAATAGGAACTAAAATTGGCATGACAAGAGAATTTATGGAAACTGGTCAATCTGTACCTGTAACTGTTATAAAAATTGAAAAAGGTAGAGTTTTAGACGTCATTACTAAAGAAAAAAGAGGTTATAGCGCTATTAAAGTAGGTTTTTTCAAGATGAAAAATTCAAAACTAACTAAACAAATGAAAGGTTTTTTCGCAAAAAGGAACACTGAGCCTAAGAAAATATTAAAGGAGTTCAGAGTTGAGTCTAACAGCACTTATAAAGAGGGAAATGAGCTAGGTTTAGAAATTTTGAAAGATAAAAAATTTATTGATGTTAGGTCCAAAACAATAGGTAAAGGTTTCGCAGGTGTAATGAAAAGGTGGAATTTTGGTGGATTAAGGGCCTCTCACGGTGTTTCAGTTTCACATAGATCTCATGGATCTACCGGTCAAAGACAAGATCCTGGGAAAGTATTTAAAGGTAAAAAGATGGCGGGACATATGGGTGATAAATCAAGAACTATGCTAAATCTTGAAATTATTAAGTCTGATTTAGATAACAGTCTTTTATACGTCAAAGGTTCGATTCCTGGTTCAAAGAATTCTACAGTTTTCTTAAGAGAGTCTATAAAAAATATATCAAGAAAAACTTTAAAAGAAAAACACGATGCTAAAGTTAAAGCAGCTGCAGCTAAGAAAGGAAAAAAATAGATGAAAGTTCCTCTTCTTAACATTGATGGATCAAAGAATAGTTCAGTTGAAATTTCTGACAAACTAATAAAATTGAATGTAAACCATAAATTAATTAAATCTGTGATTGATTGGCAGTTAAACCATTCAAAAATCAGGACTGCAAAAACAAAACAAAGAAATGAAATAAGAGGATCAACTAAAAAAATTATTGCCCAAAAAGGAAGTGGTGGAGCAAGACATGCTAGTAAAAAAGCACCTATTTTTGTTGGTGGTGGTGTAGCACATGGCCCTAAGGGAAATGCATACAAAATAAAAAAGATAAATAAAAAAGTGAGAAAACTTGCTTTGGCACAAACGTTGTCAAAGAAAAATTTAGATAAAAATTTACATATTCTGGCTGATGTAAAAAAAGAAATAAAAAAAACAAAAGAATTTAATAAATTTTTACAAAACAACAATTTATCCAATGTCTTAATAATTTCAGATACGGATACATTAAAGAATATTGATAAATCAGCCAGAAATATCAAAAATGTAAAATTAATTAAGGAGGAAGGGACTAATATTTACGATTTATTTAAATATAAAAATGTAATCATTACCTCATCCTCAGTTAAAAAAATCCAGGAGCGTGTTTTAAATGAAAAAAATTAATTTTATAGACTCTATTAAAAATCCTATAATTACAGAAAAAGCTACAATTTTATCCGAACAAAATAAAACTGTTTTTAAAGTACATCAAAAGGCAAATAAAAAAATAATTAAAAAAAACATTGAAAAAATATTTAAAGTAAACGTAATTAAAGTAAATATCGTTAATCAAAAGTCAAAACTTAAAATGAGACAAGGTAAAAAAGCTTACAAAACAGGTTACAAAAAAGCTATTGTCACTTTAAAAAAAGGGCAAAGTATAGATCTGACAACGGGAATTTAATATGGCATTAAAAACATTTAAACCTTATACAAAATCTACCAGAGGAACCGTAGTTATTGATAAAAGTAAATTATGGAAAGGTTCACCATTTAAACCATTAACAAAAGGTCAAAATTTTACAGGTGGAAGAAATAATTATGGTAGAATTACATCCAGGCACATTGGTGGAGGCTCAAAGCATAAGTACAGAATAGTTGATTTTTATAGAAAAAAGAAAGATATATCAGCGGTGGTTGAAAGAATTGAATACGATCCTAATAGAACAGCTTATATTGCTTTAATAACTTATAAAGATAAAGAGAAATCATATATTATTTGTCCTCAAGGTTTAAAAGTGGGAGATTCAGTTGAGTCTGGAAAAAATGTTGAATTAAAACCTGGAAATGCTTTAGAATTAAAAGATATACCTCCTGGAACATCTTTGCATAATGTTGAATTGATTCCTGGAAATGGTGCTAAGTTGGCTAGATCAGCTGGCTCATCTGTAACTCTTTCGGGTTATGACGGCGACTATGCTATACTTAAACTATCTTCAGGAGAAAGCAGAAAAGTAAGTAGCTCATGCATGGGGACAGTCGGAGTAGTATCTAACCCAGACCAAAAAAATATTAAAATTGGTAAAGCTGGGAGAAACAGATGGAGGGGAAAAAGGCCACAAACAAGAGGTGTTGCGATGAATCCTGTTGATCATCCTCATGGAGGCGGAGAGGGGAAAACATCTGGAGGAAGAAGTCCAGTTTCACCTTGGGGACAGTCAGCTAAAGGTTTAAAAACCAGAAGACCAAAAAGAAGTGATAAATTAATAATTACTAGAAGGAAAAAAAGAAATAAATAATGACAAGATCAATTTGGAAAGGACCATTTGTACACCCAAGCTTATTAAAGAAAATTGATAAGTTAAAGGATGGGTCAAATAAGAAACCAATTAAGACCTGGTCAAGAAATTCAACAATCATTCCTGATTTTGTAGGACATAGTTTTATGATTCATAATGGAAAATCTTTTATCCCAATAACCATTTCTGAGGAAATGGTAGGCCATAAACTAGGTGAGTTTGCACCTACAAGAACATTCAAAGGCCACACACCAGCTGATAAAAAAGCAGCAGCGGCATCACCAACAGATAAAAAACCGGAGTCAGGAGATAAGAAATAATGAGTAAAAATAATTCTTTAGTAAAAGCCGTCAATAAAAACGTTCGTACAAGCCCAAGAAAATTAGCATTGGTTTGTAATTTCATTAAAGGTAAAAAAGCTGATGAGGCATTAAAAGAATTAAAATTTACAAGGAAAAAAGTTGCTTTAGATGTAAGCAAAACAGTTAAGTCAGCAATTTCAAATGCAGAAAATAATTATCAATTTGATATTGATAATTTATTTGTAAAAGAAGCATATGTTGGAAAGTCCTTGGTAATGAAAAGATTTCGACCTAGAGCAAAAGGAAGAGCTAGTCCAATTAAAAAGCCGTTCAGTAGAATTACTATAGTTTTACACGAGAAAAAACAAAAAGAGGTAAAAAAATAATGGGCCAGAAAATAAATCCAATTGGTCTTAGATTAGGAATCAACAGAGGCTGGGACTCCACTTGGTTTGCTAAGAAAAAAGATTTTGGAAGATTTTTAATAGAGGACTTTAAAATTAGAAATTATATTAAAAAAAATATAACTAATTCAGGAGTATCGGAAATAATTATAGAACGTTCATCAAAAAAATGTACTGTTTCTATTCATACATCAAGGCCAGGTTTTGTAATTGGAAAAAAAGGTGCTGATATTGAAAAAATTAAAAAAAATATTATGAAAATTACTGACAGCGATGTTAATGTTAATATTAAAGAAATAAAAAAACCTGAGCTAAATTCAAACCTTGTGGCTGAAAATATTGCTCAACAATTAGTTAAAAGAGTAGCTTACAGAAGAGCTATGAAAAGAGCTATGCAGTCTGCAATGAGATTAAATGCTAAGGGTATAAAAGTCATGTTAAGTGGTAGACTTGCAGGAAATGAAATTGCTCGTACAGAATGGTTACGGGAAGGCAGTATTCCATCACATACCCTAAGAGCAGACATTGATTATGGTTTTGCTGAGGCCTTGACTACATACGGTATCATAGGAGTAAAAGTATGGATTTATAAAGGGGAATTAATGGCAAAAGATGTTGAGAAAGAAAAAAAAGAAAGGGTGAAAAGTGTTACAACCAGTAAGAACTAAATACAGAAAAGCATTTAAAGGTAGAATCCATGGTAATGCAACTCGAGCTGCAAAATTAAACTACGGTCAGTTTGGATTGAAAGCTGTTCAACCCGATAGAGTAATAGGAAAACAAATCGAAGCTGCTAGAGTAGCCCTAACTAGATTTATGAAAAGAACTGGTAAAGTGTGGACAAGAATTTTCCCAAATATACCAGTTTCAAAAAAACCTACAGAAGTAAGAATGGGTAAAGGCAAAGGCTCACCAGAATATTACGCTTGTAGAGTAAAACCTGGAAGAATAATTTTTGAAGTTGATGGTGTTACCGAAGAAATAGCAAGAGAGGCATTGTATAAGGCTTCAGCAAAATTACCAATTAAAACTAAATTTGTAAAAAGATAATGGCTAAAAAAAAAGAAGATAATAAATTAACAAGTGATCAAGCGGAAAAAAAGATCCTTATGCTTAAAAAAGACTTATTTAACATAAGATTTAAAAAAATTAATAATCAAGTAGAAAATCCCGCTCAGTACAGTCAAATAAAAAAAAATATTGCAAGATTGTATACAAACTTGAGAGGAAAAAAATGACAAAGAAGGTTTTAAAAGGAGTAATAACTAGTGCAAAAAATAATAAAACGGTTGTAGTAGAAGTGACTAGAAAATTTAAACATCCTTTTTATGAGAAAGTAATTAAAAGATCAAAAAAATACCATGCACACGACGAAAAAAATAAATTTAAAGAAGGTGAAAAGGTTTCAATTATTGAATGTAAACCAATTTCTAAGAAAAAAACTTGGCAGGTAATAGAATAATGATTCAAATTCAAACAGAGTTATCCGTTGCAGATAATACTGGCGCTAAAAGAGTTGAGTGTATCAAAGTTTTGGGTGGCTCTAAGAGAAGGTATGCTTCGGTGGGAGATATAATAGTTATAAGTGTAAAAGATGCGATCCCTAAAGGTAAAGTAAAAAAAGGAGCTGTTCATAAAGCGGTAGTAGTAAGAACAAGGAAAGAAATTTTTAGGGATGATGGATCTAAAGTTCAGTTCGATACGAACGCAGTGGTTTTAACAGACGATAAAGGTGAACCAATTGGAACCAGGATCTTCGGGCCAGTAACTAGAGAACTTAGAACAAAAGGGCATACAAAAATTATTTCTTTAGCCCCGGAGGTACTTTAATATGATTCTTAAAAAAGGAGTTCAGGTTAAAGTAATTGCTGGTAAAGATAAAGGCAAAACAGGTGAGATTTTAGAAATTGATAGAAAATTAGGTAAAGTGAAAATAAAATCGATAAATATGATTAAAAAACATTTAAAACCTACAAAAGAAAATAAAGGCGGAATAATTTCAAAAGAGAATTTTATCCATCAATCTAACGTTAAAAATATTGACGTATCTAAAAAAGAAAAAAAAACAACTAGTAAAGAAAAATGATACCTAGATTAAAAATTACTTACGAAAAAGAAATTATAAAATCATTGATAAGCAAATTATCTTTGAAAAATAAGCATGAAGTTCCTAAAATAGAAAAAATTATTTTAAATATGGGTCTAGGGGAAGACGCCTCTGATGGCAAAAAACTTAAGGCTTGCGTGGATGATATGTCATCTATAGCCGGTCAAAAACCAGTTGTTACAAAATTTAAAAAATCAATTTCTAATTTTAAAACTAGAAAGGGATCTAACGCTGGCGTTAAAGTTACATTAAGATCGTACAAAATGTACGAATTTATAGATAGACTTGTAAATATAGCATTACCAAGAATTAAAGATTTCAGAGGTTTATCCTCTAAAGGAGTAGACAGCTCAAATAATTTTTCATTTGGAATTAAAGAACATATAGTTTTTCCAGAGGTGAATTTTGATAAAGTTGATAAAATAAGGGGTCTAGACATTACAATAGTGACATCAAGTAAAAACAAATTAGGAACTTTGGAATTACTAAAGGAATTCAATTTTCCTATAATTAATAAAACCAACTAAGGAATATATGGCTAAAACAAGCTCGATACAAAAAAATCTAAAAAGAATTAAGCTGGTAAAAAAATATGCAAAAAAAAGAGCAGCTCTTAAAAAGATTATAAATAATAGAAAATTGGAATTATCGGAGAGGTTTGAAGCACAGCTAAAATTAAATAAATTACCTAAAAATTCAGCAAAAATTAGAATTAGAAATAGATGCGAAGTTTCGGGTAGGCCTCACGGCGTTTATAGAAAATTAAAAATTTCAAGAATTGCACTGAGGGATATGGCGTCCTCAGGAAAAATTCCAGGAATAACTAAATCAAGTTGGTAGGAGGAATATGACTTATACAGACCCAATAGGAGATATGTTTTCGAGAATAAGAAACGGACAGATGAGAGCTTTAAACTCAATAGTAATTCCATCATCCAATTTCAGAAAAAATATCTTAGAAATTTTAAAAAATGAAGGTTATATCAGAGATTTTTTTATTGAGAAAACAGAAAATAATAAAACAAGTTTAAAAATTAGCCTTAAATATTATGAGGGAAATCCGGTGATCAAAGAGATAAAAAGAATATCAAAACCAGGCAGACGAGTTTATTCAAGAGCTACAAGTATTCCTAAAGTTATGAATGGTTTAGGACTTGCAATTTTATCAACTCCTAAAGGTGTAATGAGCGATGCAGAAGCCAGAAAGAATAATGTTGGTGGAGAAATAATTTGTAGGGTTTTTTAATGTCTAAAATTGGAAAAAAAAATATAGAAATACCTAAAGAGTCTTCAATTAAAATTGAAGGTTCAAATTTGACAATTAGTGGTCCAAAAGGAACTAAAATATTATCAATAGATGATAAAATTTTTTCATCTAAATTAAATGAGAGTAACTTTGAAATCAAACCACTAAATAAACTAGTTGATAAAAAAACCTCAATTTTATGGGGAACTTATAGAAGTTTAATAAACAATGCAGTGATGGGAGTCTCAAAAGGCCATGAAAAAATTTTGGAAATAAGTGGTGTTGGCTTCAGAGCAAATCTAAAAGGAGAAATATTGAATTTACAACTAGGTTTCAGCCATGATATAAATTTTAAGATCCCTAAAGACATTAAAGTTACCGTTGAAAAACAGACAATAATTAAGATCGTTGGGGTTGATAAAGAATTAGTTTCAAAAATAGCTGCTGATATTAAATCTCTTAAACCAGTAGAGCCATATAAAGCCAAAGGAATAAAAGAAAGAGGCCAGTTTGTTTTGCGGAAAGAAGGAAAAAAGAAATAATGAAAAAAATTAATAACAAAGTGAAAAGAAAATTTAGAAATAGAAAGAAATTAAAGAGTTTAGCTAATAGTAGATTTAGGATATGTGTGACTAAATCATTAAATCATTTATCTGCACAAATTATTGATGATAAACAAAAAAAAACTTTAGTCTCCGCTTCTTCTATTGAAAAAGAATTTAAATCAAAAAAAATAAAAAAAATGGAAAAATCTACTATTATTGGAGAAACTTTGGCAAAAAGAGCAAAAGATAAGAAAATTGAAAGTGTTTATTTTGACAGGGGTGGTTATAAATTTCATGGAAGAATAAAACTCTTTGCAGAAACTTTGAGAAAGAATGGGCTAAAATTTTAAAATGACTGAAAATAAAATTGTTTCGGATATAAAAGAAAAACTTGTTGCTATAAATAGGATTACTAAAGTTGTGAAAGGTGGAAGAAGGTTCGGTTTTGCAGCATTAGTTGTTGTAGGAAATCAAAAAGGTTCAATTGGTATCGGACAAGGAAAATCAAAACAAGTACCTGATGCAATTAAAAAAGCAACCGAAGTAGCAAAAAGAAGTTTAATAAAAATACCTCTAAAGGAAGGAAGAACACTTCATCATGATGTAAAAGGAAAAAATGGATCTGGTAAAGTATTTCTCAGAGCAGCACCGGCTGGAACTGGTATAATTGCAGGTGGTGCAATAAGATCAGTTTGTGAGGTATTAGGAATTCAAGATGTTGTAGCAAAATCTTTAGGTTCAGCTAACCCTCATAATGTTTTAAAAGCTTGTTTAAATGGATTAAGATCTCAAAACTCACCAAAAATATTGTCCGCTATTCGAGGAAAAAAAATCTCGGAAATAATTTCTAAAAGAGAGGCTGAATAATGGGATTAAACAATTTAATAAAAACTAATAAGAAAAAAATTAGAGTGGGTAGAGGCATAGGTTCTGGTAAAGGAAAAACTTCATCAAGAGGCCATAAAGGTCAAAAATCTAGATCAGGAGTAGCAATAAAAAGTTTTGAGGGAGGGCAAATGCCTTTATATAGAAGATTGCCTAAAAGAGGTTTTAAGAATATTAATAAAAATAAAATTGCAATCTTAAATTTATCTAAAATTCAGCAGATAATTGAAAAAAAAAAGAATGAATTTAAAGATGTTTTGAATTTAAAATTTTTACATGAAAAAAAATTAGTTAGAAAAAAATATTTAAAACTTAAAATTTTAGGTTCAGGTGAAATTAAAAAAAATATTGAAATTTCAGCCCACTTTGCCTCAAAACAAGCGTTAGAAAAAGTTTCAAAAGCTGGCGGAAAACTTACTATAATTAAAAATTAAATTTGTATGTCAAGCGAAACTCTTAATACTACCGGTGCATTCAGTCAGGCTAAAGATTTAAAAAATAGAATATTTTTTACAATATTAATTTTGATTGTTTACAGATTGGGGACATATGTTCCATTAGCTGGTATAGACCCAGATGCTTTAAAGGAAATAATGGCATCAAGTCAAAAAGGTCTTTTAGGCATGTTCAATATGTTCTCTGGTGGAGCGGTAACCAGAATGGCAATTTTCGCTTTAGGAATAATGCCTTACATTTCATCTTCAATTATAGTTCAGCTATTAACGGGAGTTTCAGATTATTTTAAAAATTTGAAAGAACAAGGAGAAATTGGAAGAAAAAAAATTACTCAAATTACTAGATATGGAACAGTGCTGATTGCTATTTTACAAGGTTATGGTGTTTCTGTTGGATTAGAAAATGCTGGTAATTTAGTAGTAGAGCCAGGGACAAAGTTTAGACTCATCACAACAATTTCACTAACTGCTGGAACCACTTTTTTAATGTGGTTAGGCGAGCAAATAACTTTAAGGGGAGTTGGAAACGGAATATCATTGATAATATTTTCAGGTATTGTAGCCGAAATACCAAGAGCTTTAGCATCAACTTTTGAATTAGGTCGAACAGGCGCATTGTCTGCTTTGATGATAGTAGGAATTTTTATTTTAGTAATTTTAACTGTCTTATTTATAGTTTTTTTCGAAAGAGCGATGAGAAAAATATTAATCAATTACCCCAAGAGACAAGTAGGAAATAAATTATATGGAGGAGAGTCTTCACACTTACCTTTAAAGATAAATACTGCAGGTGTTATCCCGGCAATTTTTGCCTCAGCATTACTTTTATTGCCTATAACATTGTCAAATTTCGGATTTTCGGACTCTGATACATTTTTAAAAATTTCCTCAATGTTCACTCAAGGTCAGCCTCTGTATATGCTCTTATATGCGTCTGGGATAATTTTCTTCTCTTTTTTTTACACTTCTATAGTTTTTAATCCAAAAGAAACTTCAGAAAACTTAAGAAAATATGGTGGGTATATCCCTGGTATAAGGCCTGGGGAAAGAACTGCAGAATATATTGAAACCATACTGACACGTTTAACTACAGTTGGTGCTTTATATTTAACTTTTGTTTGTTTAATGCCAGAATTTTTAATTTCAAAATATCCAATTCCTTTTTATTTAGGAGGAACTTCTATTTTAATTGTAGTTGTAGTTGCCATGGATACTGTTACTCAAGTTCAAACAAGATTAATGAGCTCTCAGTACGAGTCTTTAATTAAAAAAACAAAATTTGGTAAGTAAAATTAAATGAACATAGTTATTTTTGGCCCACCTGGTGCAGGCAAAGGTACTCAATCAAAATACATTGTAAATAATTTTAAATTATATCAGCTATCTACTGGAGATCTTTTAAGATCTGAAATTAAAAATAAAACAAAAATAGGTTTAGAAATTTCCTCAATTATTAATTCTGGTGAATTAGTATCAGATAAGATAGTAGGAGATTTAATAGAAAAATTTGTCTCAAATAAAACTTATCGCAATAAAACTATTTTTGACGGTTATCCAAGAACTATTACTCAGGCAAAAAATTTGGATAATTTATTAAAAAAATACAATCAAAAAATTGATATAGTGTTAAAATTATCTGTGAGCTTAGAAACAGTAAAAAAAAGAATTTTAGAGAGACAAAGCCAAGAAAAAAGATCTGATGATAACGAATTGACAGCTATTAAAAGATTCAAAACTTATGAACAATCGTCTCAACCGGTCCTAGATTATTATATGCAATCTAATTTGCTTAAAGTTATAAATGGTGAGGCAACGATACCAGAAATTAATAGTGAAATTAGCGCCTTAATTGAAGGTATCAAGGGTTGACTTTAAATGATTACTCAATATAAATACGCAGGAAAACTTTAAATCATTAATATATGGCTCGTATAGCAGGAATTAATATTCCACAGAATAAAGTAGTGA
>MDTD01074481.1_pt1 | contig 15745 bp, 11 predicted proteins | sample 811221 | NCBI WGS metagenome assembly MDTD01 (sample SAMN05326646, study PRJNA326480) | marine metagenome | isolation source: seawater | place: Pacific Ocean: South West | collected 2011
ATCTCTCCTTCATCACAAATAATTAACCTCTCAATTGGACCAATTGTTGCCAGTTTAAGCTCGTTATTCACCAAAATACCTTGAGCAATAACTTCAGAAATTTCAGGTGTCTTTTCCGTAACTGTAAGGTCATTATTTTCCTCGGCAAACATTACTTCACTATCTGAGTCGTTAGAAATTACTAAAAACAATACAGGAACTAAAAGGATTATTACTGCGGCAACGGCAAGCACCACTTTGGGAATTAGAGCCCTATTAGCAGATCTCAAAGAATTTTTCTTGGTTGATGGACTGCTATCCTTTGTATCACTCATTTCATTTGAAGTGATGGAACCAAGGGATTTTCTTTGATTTTGGGATGACATTCCAAGCTCAACCTCAAGATCTGCTACAATGGCATCGTGATCTAAACCTAAGTAATGAGCATAGAGTCTAACAAATCCCCTTAAATAAACTTCCGGTAAATTAATATTAAAATCCCCAGCCTCAAAAGAGGAAAGATAATCACTTCGTATTTTGGTACTTTCAGTAGCTTCCCGAATTGATATCCCTTTCCTATTCCTAGCATCCTCTAATTTTTGTCCTAATCCCATTTTTAACTACAATTTCTTCGAAAATAATATTTTGCAAGAAGAGATTTTGTACTCTTCGAAGAATTATTATAAATCCATCTGTATTTCCCTGCCTTGTCCGGGTATATCAGGCCCGACTAAACCACGATCTTCGAGCTCATCCATAATTCTTGCGGCTCTGTTGTATCCGATACTTAATTTTCTTTGCAAGTTCGAAGTCGATGCTCTTTTTGTAGTTCTTATAACTTCTATTGCTTTACGAATCATGGGATCTTCATCACCCCCCTCACCAGATTCGCCAAGAACATCTTCTTCTCCTGCAGATTCAATTTGATCTCTAACCTCTTCAATAATTTGTGGTGGCCCATTAATTTTTAAGTAATCAACAATTCCGTTTATTTCCTCATCACTTACAAAAGCACCCTGTGCTCTGACGAAGGTGGAACTACCAGGCGGAATAAATAGCATGTCTCCCTTTCCAATTAGTGCCTCTGCACCCTTACCATCTAAAATGGTCTGGCTGTCTCGATAAGATGCAACTCTAAAAGAAATTCTACTCGGCAAATTTGCTTTTATAACCCCTGTTATTACATTAACCGACGGTCTTTGAGTTGCAATAATCAGATGAATGCCAGCTGCCCTCGCTAACTGGGCTAGCCTTGCAATACCAGTTTCTACATCTGCTTGTGCTACCATCATGAGGTCAGCAAGTTCATCAATTATACAAACGATATAGGGCAACTTATTCTCAGGTATTTCGAGAACTTCATCATCCCGGGGAACCTGTATGTTAGACAGCGCCGCGCGTTCTTCTGCTGTCATTTCTGCATCCAGTAGTTGGGCCTTTTCCTTTTCTTGTTTGTCTTTAAGGATTTTGGCATTGAATCCAGCGATATTTCGAACTCCAATTTTTGAAAAGATTTGGTATCTTCTTTCCATTTCCACTAGAAGCCACTTCAACGCACCAGGGACTTTTTTCGGTTCAGTAACCACTGGAATCAGCATGTGGGGCAGATCGTTGTAGATCTTCATTTCCACAATTTTAGGATCTACCATGATGAACCGAACATCTTCTGGACTAGAGTGATAGCATAGAGAGGCAATAATCGCATTGATACAAACCGTCTTACCAGACCCCGTAGAGCCTGCGACTAATAGGTGAGGCATTTTGGTTAAATCCGCAACTAAAGCCCTTCCGCTCGCTTCCTTTCCTAAAACTATCGGTATTTCAGCACCAGAATCAGCCCAAGCCTTAGACTGAAGAATCTCTTTCAGGCAAACCGCAGCAGGATTTTGATTGGGTACTTCAATGCCAACACAACCTTTTCCAGGTACTGGTGCTAAAATTCGAACACTATCTGCCCGTAATGCCATGGCTAAGTTTTTGTCTAAATTGGAAATTTTTTCTACGCGCACTCCAGCAGCAGGATGAACATCATATCTTGTAATTACAGGTCCCGTGTGAACTTCACCAAGTTCAATATCGACTTTAAATTGAGCTAGTGTCTCCTTGAGACTTTTAGCTTTAACCATGTGGTCTTCATCTTCATTTCCAACTTCGTCAGGGGGTTCCATCAACAACTCTAGGGTCGGAAAATGATAGTCGCCTTTTCTCTCAGGAAAAAGATCGGCTGCTTTTTCAGTTTTTGCAGCACGCACCACTTTGAAGCCATCCATTTCAACATCCTTTTTTTCGGCTTCTTTACCTTGCTCACTTAAACCTTCATTGATTTTGACTTCTGTCTCAGGTTCGTCTTCCACCAGTTTCACAATCTCAGGTTTTTTGATCTTCTCAAAATCTTGATCTTGAGTGGGCTTTGTTAAATTACCTTCAACTTTTTTAGTAGGAACTTCTTTTTTAGAAATTTTATTTTTTGAGGCATCCTGGCCATTGGGGCTTTTACCTTTGGATACATCACTAAAAAGCAAGTCATCGTCTTTTCCCCCAAATTTAAATGTTTCAAATAAAAATCTTTTAAATTTAGACTCTTTTGACTTAATTTCTGTTTTTTCTTCAGGAACTGGAGTAGTTTTCTTTTTGGATTGAGATACATTTGTCAAAAGATCGCCCGAAAAAGTAAGCATCTTTTTAGACCAATTTAGAGAGCGTGAAAAATAGATCGTAATTGAAAAAAATAGCCCAATAACACAAGCAATACTGGTACCCAAAGGCCCAAGTAAGTTTCCTAGCAATCCCGTTGGGAGAGCAGAAGTTGGATTTAATGGAAGCCCAGAATATACGAAAGCACCCAAATACCCACCCCAACCCGCAACATAATTTTGAGCGTCAGCCGAACTTGAGAAATTGATATTTGCCAAAGTGGAAACGGAAACAACCATCATGATAAGAGAACTTATCTTCTTCCATTTAACAATGATTGATGTTCTCGTGAAATAAACATATGAAATCGTGATTAGAAGCCATGGAATTAACCATGATGAAATACCCATAAAAGCAAAATTGTAATAGGCTAAAAAATTCCCGAATTCCCCAAATAAAGCTACTGACTCATGATTGCCGGTTTGCTTTAGTTCCAATGATCCTGCGGAATGAAGTGCCGAAGAATCAAAAGAAATCAAAGATATGAGAAGGCATACAGCGAACAAAGCAAAAATTAAGGCAACGAAACGATTTTTTTCATGCCTTAGTAAGGAAACACCTTTTTTTTCTTTTGTTTTCGCCATCTTTATAAATTTAAAATAAGAGGATTACCTCCATTTCATTTTTCACACCAAATACATAGAACATAACTTTATAATGATTTTCAAGTTTGAACCGATCTATCAAGAAAGAGTTTGGGGCGGAGACATGTTTTCAAATTTTCTTGGAAGGAAATCCCTACCTTACGATAAAATTGGTGAATCATGGGATATCGTTGATCGTGAAAACTTATCCTCTAAGGTTATCAACCTTGATAGTGAGAAGCTTTCACTTAGAGACTTAATCGAAAATAATCCTGAAAATATCCTTGGCAGAAATTGGAACAAAGATGATAAATTTCCTATTTTAGTAAAATGGCTAGACTGCTCAGACAGACTGAGTTTGCAAGTTCACCCACCAACATCCATTGCTAAAAGTTTGAATGGTGAACCCAAAACTGAAAACTGGTATATTGCAAATGCAAATCCAAATGCTGGGCTCTTCGCTGGATTAAAGAATGGAACTACCAAGGAAGATTTCGAAAAATCATTAAAAAACTGCCAAGCCGAAAAATATTGCCACAGGATCGTATCAAAAAAGGATAGTTCAATCCTTATAGAAAGCGGTAGAATTCATGCAATTGACTCGGGTAATTTGATTCTAGAAATTCAACAAAATTCTGATACTACTTATAGGGTTTATGATTGGGACCGTAACGGACTCAATGGTAAACCAAGAGAATTGCATCTAGAGCAATCAATGAAAAGTATCGATTTTGAAGATTATGAACCTAATCTTTTAAAAACAACTAAGGACATCGGCATTGAAACTATCGCTCATTGTAAAGAGTTTAGAATTCGAAAATGTAATTTGAATCCTAAGGATTTAATTCATTTAAAAAATGAAAATATAGATTGTTTGTTGATTCATGTTGTCGAAGGCTCCATCATGGTAGGTGATGAAAAAATTAATTTGGGTGAGCACGGACTCAGTCCGTACTCAAACTCTTGTACCGTTCAATCTAATGAACAATCTACTTTCTTAGTGACCGATCAATTTAGCCAACTTTAAAATACTTATTAGAAAAATGAGTGGAGATAATGATTCAGAAAAAAAATTTAAGCAATCAAACGAAGATGATGGTGAGAACACATTGCCCCAAGCAGAAGGTGCTAGTGATGAATCTAAACCATCAGATGATATCGATGAAAAACTTTCTAGTGCATATGCGGAAAATGAATCTGTAAAAAATAAATATTTAAGAGCGGTTGCTGATATCGAAAATCTCAGAAAAAGAACCATTCGGGAGAGAGAGGATGCAGTGCATCGTACTCGACTACAATTGTTTACTGACTTACTGCCGATTCTAGATTCTTTCAAACTTGGCCTTATAGAGGCAGAAAAGTCGGATGGTGGCGTACAAGTCGTCCAAGGGTTTGCGATGGCCATGAATCAATTTGAAGAAGCAATGAAAGATTATGGCCTAGAGATTATAGAACCGACTGATGGAGAGTTTGATCCCAGCATACATGAGGCAATAAGTTATGAAGAATCTAAGGAACATAAAGATGGGACTATTCTTAAAACTTTTCGATCTGGTTACCGTCTGAAAAATAACCTACTTAGACCTGCATCTGTCATTCTATGCAAGAATGCTGAAGAAAATTAATCACAAAATCGACTGACAAATATCTATGTCCACAAAAGATTTTTATGATGTTCTAGGAGTTTCAAAAGATGCTTCTGAATCGGATATTAAAAAGGCTTACCGAAAACTTGCGATCAAGTATCATCCAGACAAAAATTCTGGGGATCAAGATGCAGAAGAAAAATTTAAGGAAGTATCAGCCGCATTTGAGGTTTTAAAAGATGCGGAGAAAAGAAGGAAGTATGATCAATTCGGTCATGATGCATTCAGGGGTGGTTCCTCATCAGCACAAGGGGTAGACCCTTTTGATTTGTTTCGTGATGTTTTTGGAGGCGGCGGAAGTGGCGGCGGTGGCGGATTTGGAAGTATCTTCGAGGATTTTTTTGGTGGTGGACAACAGAGTGGTACGGAGAGTGGCAAAAGAGGATCTGACTTAAGGGCTAGCATAAATATTACTCTTGAACAGGCCGCATCGGGAATTGAGAAAGAAATAAAATATCATCACCATGTAGAATGCGATAGTTGTGATGGCTCAGGTTCTGCAGATGGTTCAAATAAGGTAATGTGTTCAACATGCGGAGGGATCGGCCAAGTTGCCTCGAATCAAGGATTTATTAGCATTCGGAGGACATGCCCAACCTGTAACGGTTCTGGAGTCACAATTGCAAATCCTTGTACTAAATGCAGAGGGGAAGGAAGAATGAGGATTTCAGATTCACTAAAGGTAGACATCCCTGCTGGTGTTGATGATGGTAATAGGCTCTGTTCTAGAGGCCGAGGGGACGCGGGGATTTTTGGAGGGCCAAGCGGCGATCTTTATGTAGATATAAATGTAAAACAACACAAGACCTTCGAAAGAGATGGGGATGATCTTTTTCATGAACTGAACATACCCTTTACTCTTGCTGTTCTGGGTGGGACTGTAAATGTCCCTACACTAGAAAAAAAAGTATCACTGAAAATACCAGCCGGCACCCAATCTAATAAAACTTTTCGAATCAAAGATAAAGGAATGCCGAATTTAAGAGCTAAAAATAGGTTTGGCGATCTTTATGTAAAAATCACCATCCATGTACCCAGTAAATTAACCGCAGATCAAAGGAGTAAGCTTGTAGAGTTTGCAAAAGTTTGTGGAGATGAAGATATAGATCTAGATGAAGGTTTTATGGAAAAAATGAAAAAGATCCTTTGAAAGTATGATACCAAATAATTTTATCTCCATTGAGGATGCCTGCTCCAAAAGAGATGAAATCAAGAAAAACGGGAAGACATTAGTTTTAACTAACGGTTGTTTTGATCTTCTTCATGCTGGCCATGTATATAGTCTATCACAAGCGTCCAAGTTAGGTGATCATTTATGGGTTGCCTTAAACTCAGACTCTAGCATTAAAAGAATTAAGGGATTTGAGCGTCCTATTGTTAATGAAATAGAGCGTGCATATATGTTAAAATCCTTATCATTTGTCCATCAAATAGTTCTTTTCGATTCTATGACATTAGAGGAAGAAATTGGAATTCTAAAGCCAGATTTTTATGTAAAATCATCAGATTATAATTTGGATTCTATCAATTTGCTTGAAAAGGCCGCACTCTCGAAAGCTAATACCAAAATTGAATTTGTTGACTTACTCAAAGGAAAAAGCACATCCGACTTAATTAGCAGAATTAAGTCACTTTAATTGAAGGCCTAAGTTGAAACTTGTCTTACTTGGATCTGGTTCTGGAACGAATGCGGTTTCGATTTTACAGGAATTTCAAAAAGATAAACTTGGAAAAGTAAGCGAAATCTCATTGTTTTCAGATGTAAAGGATTCGGGCTTTTTAAAGCATGGAACAGCCTTCGGTTGTAAAACAACTTTCCTGAAGACATGCCCAAATCGAGCAAGAATAATTGGTGATTATGAAGCTCATTGGATAGAAGAAATCGATTCTTATAAGCCAGAACTGATTGTGTTGGCAGGTTTCATGAAGATTTTATCAAAAAACTTCATTCATTTTTTCCACGGTAGAATTATTAATTTGCATCCGAGTTTACTTCCTAGTTTCAGGGGTCTTGATGCCATAGAAAGAGCATTCACCCAAGGAGTTAAAATTACTGGGTGCACGGTACACTGGGTAAATGACTCCATTGATTGTGGCCAAATAATTGATCAATCTCCGGTACGAATCTTTGACGACGATGATTTAGACAAACTTACTTCTAGGATTCATGCTGCTGAACATTATTTATTACCCAAAGTCATAAGGGAATTATCAGAGAAAATAGGATAAAAACTATCCGATGATTAAAGTTAGCTTAACTCTCTTAATCCAAGAGGTGGATGCACTAGATGATTTTCTAAACGAAATTGCCCCTTCGCCATGGTTGATAATCCATAATCAAGTACAATCAAGTACAATTCTGGAAGGATATTTTAAGTCCACCAAAGATTTTAAAACATTTAGGAATGATGCCTTTGGTATTTTAAAAACTATTCTAGAACATGAAAGAGATTTAATCATAAAAGTTCTTGAGGATTGTGAATGGGTTCATGCGTATAAGGATCATTTCAAACCATGGAGTTTCAAAAGCTTTCACTGGATACCTATATGGCTCGAGAATCAGTATGCCACTCCTCTTAATCATAATTATATATACCTAGACCCTGGAATGGCTTTTGGGACCGGTAATCATGAAACAACTAGGTTATGTTTGGAAGAAGTTTTGAATATTGAATCTAGTTTGATTAGTAAAACATCCCTGCTGGATTTAGGGTGTGGTTCCGGCATAATCTCACTAACTGCTAGCAAGCTTGGCTTTAAACCAGTTTTGGGCATTGATATCGATGAAGACGCAATTCGGATTTCCAAAGAAAATGCAGTGCTAAATAATATAAAATCCGATGTAAATTTTTCAGTTGGCGAGCTAAATAAACTGCTTACATATCCCAAATTTGATGTCGTAATTGCAAACATTCAAACTGATTTACTAGTCAAATATGCAAATAACATTGTCAAATGCCTATCAAAAAATGGCATTCTTATTTTATCTGGAATATTAAAAACCGAAGCAAAATCAGTTGTAAGCCATTATAAAGAAATTACTGCTAAAAACGGTGATCTTGAACAGATAACATTCAGACACAGGGGGGAGTGGTCTGTCGTAACTATTTGTTTGCAAAACGAAAAAGAGAAAACAAAAGATCAACCACCTAGATAAGTAAGTGCTCGGGGAATGGGTAAGGTATAAAACGCAAATCTATCAATTCCCAAAGATGAAACTTTATCAGAAATTGCATCCCTCAAAGAATCAACACTATCTGGTCCAACTGAGGTGTAAACCAGTGCCCATTCCTCATTCTGTTGTTGCTCACTATCATCATTTTCTGAATCTAGCATAACCCCAAAATTCGTACTAACACCAGGGGCACCAGAATCCAAAACTGCGTCATAGACTTCTCCGTAAAAATCACGTGGTACGATACAATAAAGACCAACTAAATTTTCCAAGAAAGTAGTTTTCAGAGATTTGGACTTTCCACTATCGAGACTCGTACGCCATTCTTTGTTTCCTTTAATGTCATCAAGTGCAGAAATGATTTGCTCCATGTTAGCGCCATGTGCAGAGGAGGAAACAGTACTAGAAACATTAATTAAACCATTATGAACTGGAATAGAATACATGAAACCTCGACCAGGTTCAGTGATTTTACCCGCTCTTGCCATATTACTGAAAATATCGTCAGCATCGGACTTCTCCACTACACACCAAACAAACTCTTTTTCAGGACCCTTGGTGATTCGGAGCAAACGAATCTTATCACGGACTCCACCACCCTCACCATAAGTAACGGTTGGACCTGGAGCTCCACTTTGCAAGGCTGCTTTTGTGATATCATCTGCAATACCTTTTTCGCAAATGCAACAAATTGCTTCCAAATTAGGAGGCTGTACAGAAGAATCACTATTGTTAATATCTGATGAAATGATAGTAGGAAAAGAACTGCTTACATGGGCATCATTGCAATTAATGCTAAAAACCGCACCAGATCCAACTTTATCTAAACTGCCTGATTGAATCGCAGCATCTGTAACCGCCTCAATGTTATCGTCAGGAACTAACGCTTGCAAAAGTAATTGCTCCGGTGCAGGAGGCGGGAACATTTTCTGGAAAAAACCTCCTTCGCTTAATACCGAACCACGAGCAGAAATCTGGAAAACTCCTTTTGCCCCAGCCTGCATGATAGCATCCGAAACCTTCACAACGGATTCCTTGGGAAGAATAAGATTTAACAGGGAAACCCCTTCTGATTTATTTAAAGTACTCATCTTATGCAACCTCCGATGCTGTTATGGGTTCTTCTTCACTGGGTTTCGGTTTTTTTCGAACTATAAGGCCAACGGTGAGAACCGTAATGATTGGTCCTATGGAAGCTAGGGCAAGCACTCCAAATCCATCGATTGCACCAGTTTTGGATCCAATTCCTAACCCCATTGCAAGAACAAGCGGGACTGTGATCGGTCCAGTGGTTACGCCTGCACTGTCCCAGCCAAAATTCACGAAGTCCTCGCTCGATAAGAATGTAATAATAATCAAAATGCAGTAAGGTGGAACCAGTAGGTACCAAAGATCGAGATTAAATGCTATTTTGGCAACACCTGTTGAAATGCCTATTGCTACCCCAGTAGCTACGGTTTGCATAAGTAAATTCTTTTTAAATGCACCAACGGTTATCTTTTCAACCGTGGCTCCAAGTGCATTCAAAGCCGGTTCTGCTAAGGTTGCACCGTATCCAAGAATAAATCCAAACAAAATAGCCAAACACTTACCTGCCGTGGAAGAAGCAAACATGGGCTCTACAAAGCCCTCTGATGCCCAAGGTTCAATAGCAGCAAAACTCGATACAACATTACCTCCTAGCTGTTCGCCCAACGGTGTCAGTCCGAGTGCAATACCAAGATTAAAGAGGCCCATGCCAATAATCGCACAAGTAATACCGACGGCTAATTCGTCCAAGTACTTGGGTCGCTGCCGCAAACCTACCCAGAGAACAAACAATAATATCGAACAAAGAGGAAAGATTGCCCAAATTGCACCTTCGATCGCTCCCCTATCCTGATCGGGTCCATCAAGTACAGCGTCTGGGTAGTTTTCACCAGGCTTATTATAGACGGTAATCCCTTCATCATTAACAGAATATATGTCTTCACCAGGATCAAGTATACCATTCCCATTTGCATCTTCATCAGGTTTGAAAAGATTCGGAAAGAAATCAAAATTGTTCGTCATTGCTTTCACAATCTCCGTATCTGGGTTCCAAACCTCCTCTGGTGTGGAAACTCCGTCTCTTACAATAATTGATTGAGTACTTGCAGGTTGTACAACAGAACGAGAATTTTCATCTTCGGAGTCCAAGGGTCTTGCTTCTAGCAAATTACCTGAAATTTGAGTCTTCAAAGAGTAGCCATCCGGCAATTTACCAGTTTTATCAAGAGAAGACTTTACTTTGGTCAAATCTTCCACGGAAAGAGATCGTGCCATTTCACTTCCGGTGGCACTGCCCGCAGATTCTAATCTCCTTTTAGCAACAATATCTCCAAAGCGTTGAAGATCAGGGTCGTAGTTTTTTCCGTATTCACCAGCATTCTGATGCCACTCCGCCTCTGAATAGGTAGCACTGTAATAATTATCAGCTGAAAAAAGGTATAGTGCATAGCATTTTACAGCAAGGATCGGAAATAGGGAAGCAAGGGTAACAACTCCAAAGCCAGTATTGCTAGAACCTCCAGTAGAAACAATGCGACAAACTCCTATCCCAAGTGCGAGGACAAGGGGAACGGTGACAGGACCGGTGGTAACCGCTCCACAATCCCATGCTAAACCAAGTACATGCTGGAGTCTTGCGTCCGAAAATTGAAAATAAAGAGTTCCCAAGGATAAAACAACGACACCGATATAAATGAAGGGCTTAAGAGACCACCCTTTATAAAACCTCAAAACCCCAAGAAGAACCGCAATACCGACACCAACTCCAACGGAGTATACGAGAGTTTCTGCACCGGTGTTGAGAATAGTCCATAATAGGGGTGCAAGAGTAGGATCAACCCCAGAACCTGCTGCCCGTAATACTCCAATTGCCGGTTCCGCGAAGGTCGCGAAAGCACCTAGAACGAATCCGAAAGCCAAACTCGTAGGAAGACAGGGAATACCAAGAATTTTTTTCCTAGGCAAGGTCGAGCCAAGGGTCTCGCCTAGCGGCATCAATCCAAGCCTCAAACCTTCCATAAAAAACGCCAGACCGATAATCACAATAATTATACCTGCTGCAATCATCAGTGAATACACAATGGGCAAACCAAGAACGAGGACTTGGAACACGATGAGATATAGTATGATGAACCAAACACATTGGATTTGCTCAATAACTTTGTCTTTGGAAAAAGACAGAAGAATACTAATCTTTTGCTGAAGGGTAAGTTGAAGTTTCTTTTGATCAGATGATTGTTGAGCAGCCATAATTACTAATCTTTCTTGTGTATTAAGATAATGTTATGAATCGTATAATAATAATTTCAGTCGAAAGTAAAAGCTTATTCCAAGCTAATTTACTCACTCCATGAAGCGTTTGCTAAAGTTAACGAAACTTTATTAAGACCATTTTCTATATTGATCGGAACATTCCATGTAACTCCCACCTTACCTAATGAAGCACAACCGATAATGAAATAATCACCCGGCGTTAAATTGCTAACCGTAGCAGCTCCATTTATGTCAGTCCTTACCCTTTGTCCGTTTTTATTGTCGATCTCTTGAAGTAGACAATTCCGAATTTTCTTTTGTAAATCAGGATAAAGAAATGAATTTTTACGGGCTTGTGCCCAAAGTTCAGAATAACTTTCGACTCCGGAAAAATTGAGAAGGGATACTCCACTCTTGTTCAGGAGTTCGTTTAAATTACCTCTCAATATGAAAAACTCTGTGTAAAAAGCTTCCTTACTCTTACCATTGTAAGATGTGACTACCGCATCAAAATTCAATGTACTCTCACTAAATGAAGAAGGGATAGATACCGAAGGGATTTCCGAGAGGTTTGAATATTTACTAGGTTCAGCAAGTATAACTTTGGAAACAGGAGTTTTCTCCAAACTTGAAATCCTAACTTCTAAAGAATCATTACGAAGCCTAAGGTCTTTAATCTCATTGGATTTAAGTATAAGGCTATTTTTTAAGTTCTTTATCTCCGAATGAAGGTCTGGGTTTTCTCCTATTCTAGAACTATTTGCACTGGTAAATTTACGGAATTCGTTTGAGGCATCCCCCTTTATTCTCCGAATTTCAGCTAATAGTTCGTCATTTATAGTGGAAAGGGATGCAATCGTTTTATCTTTGTGTTCATTAATTTTCCTGAGCTCTTCTATGTTTTTTTGATGTTCAAGAGCAGAAACTTCCAAACTTTGGAGGGCTTTTTCAGCTTCCATATTTTCGGAAATCACTTCATCCGTCGGGCGGGATATCGAATTTGTATTGGAAGATGCAACCGTAGGCAAAACTAGATCATCTAATAATTTAGAATTTTCTGTCCCTTCAGCACCCGAGACAACCTCAGCTTTCGCAGTATCCCCTTCCCTTAATAATGCTTCCAGATCCTTAATTTTGGAATTTGGTTTGGAAATCAGTTTAAGAACTTCGTCACTCTGAGTTTCTGAAGGCGAGCTATCAGGACTTTCACAAGAAAAAATAAATACCGCTAACATGGATATTATTAGTCTCAAAGAACACATAATAAGTTTTCGGAGCATCTGAGATTACCAAATTAGCAATCGCTTACATTGCAAGCACAATAATTCTTTGATCAACTTGTTATTTACAAATATGTATTTTGTGAAATATTGAAAGTTATGTCTCAAGTTACCCCAGAAGAGGCTGATTTATTAAACCATGAGAATCGTTTTCTTAAACAAACGATTCTTACTTTGCGTGACGAACTAGCGAAAAAGAATTTTGAATCAGAAGATTTGATCCAGACCAAGGCTTCAGAATTTCAAAAGGAAATTTCTTTTTTCAAATCTAGCATTGAAAAACAAAGGGCTGATCATGAAAGCTGCCTGATTGAGCATGATCAAGAAAAGCAGGCACTAACTAAACAATTTCACAATGAACAAGCACAACTTCGGCAACTTGTTCTTGATCTTCGTGCATCACTAGAAAAAAATAAGAACGATTTTCAAGAGGAGAAACAATCTGTCATTTCAAAACACTTTGCTGAAGCAAAGGATCTAAAAGCTCAGATAGAAATACTTAGGTTGGAACTCGACCACAGCAATTCATTGATTGACGAGACTCGTCAAAATGCAATTCGTGAATCGGCAAAAGAAATAAATCAGCTTAAGGAATCTTCTCTTAAATTAAGGGAAAAAATAGATCTTCTTACCTCTGTCCATCAAGAGAAAATTCAAATCGTTGAGGCGAGAGCTTCCTCCGAAGCAAGTGAGTTACGAAAGGCCCTGAGTCAGCTTCGAGAAGAATTGGAGGAACAAGAATCAATTAGGCAAGATGCAGTCCAAAAAGCAGTCTCAAGCAAAAGCCAAGAAATTAAGACCCTCAAAAACTCTATTCAAACAACAAGAGAAAAGCTGAATAGAATAAAGCAAGAAGAGCAAGGAATTGCCCAAAAGAAATATTCAACTTTCAACCTAGAAATCAAGAATTTTAAAGAAACGGTCGAAAGAATGAGAGTTGAGCTAGACGCTAGGAAACTTAAAGAAGCAGCAGCGATTCAGTCCGTTAAAAAAGAATCCTACGATGAACTCAAGCAGTTGAAGATGACTCTTATTAAAACAAGGGAAAACTTAGAACTTCAGAGAGCACGGGAACAAGAACGAATCCAAAAAGCAACGGCTACTGCAGAATCTGAAATTAAAGCTTTGAAAAGCACGATTGAAGAACTTAGGGAAGAGTTACAAAATTCAAATTTTGAGAAAGAAGATGAAATCCAGAAAGTTCAAAATACTTATCGATCAGAAATTTCTATTTTGAAACAATCATTGGCTGTAGCTAGAGAAAATTTAGAAAGCTTACAAGCAAGGCAAGAAGACAGGCTTCAAAGAGCTTTATCTTCACTCAATAATCAAAATCATTCCTTACAAAAGACCATCGAAGAACTGAGGATAGAAATCGAGAAAGAATCATCAGAAAAAAATGCGATTCTGCAAAAACAAGAAGCACTAACAAATAGAGAAATTCAGCAACTTAAAGCAGCGTTGGCTAAAACAAGAGAAAACTTAGACTGTCTAAAGGCAAAATCTGAGGATGAAATTCAAAAAGTAGCATCTTCTAAAGAAAGTGAAATTATCTCTCTAAAAACTTTAACACAGAACCTACGTCAGGAATTAGAAGAAACCAAGTTTGAAACTGAAAGTCGCGTCCAAGAAACAAAAAGTTTATTTCAATCGGAAATTAAGCAGTTGAAGAGCTCCCTTGAAAGATTGCGGGAAAAGCTTCAAACAGCTCAAGACTCAGAAGCAGATAACATTCAAAAGTTTATTGTTAAATCTGAAAATGAAAACAATAGCCTTAAAAAAACGATTTCAGAACTGCGTTCAAATCTTGAAGAATCCGAGTTTAAACTGAAGACAATTGCACAAAAAACTGAAATTAGTAATTCGGCACAGCTAGAAACTATGAAGAAAAGTCTGGTTTCCACAAGAGATAAGCTTGAAAAAGCTATTCAAGATAAAGACAGCTCAGTGCAAGATGCTATTGCTTCAAGAGAAGTTTTAATCCTTCAACTACAAGCAAACATAAAACAACTTAGAGAAGATGTTGAAAAGCATTCAATAGAAAAAGAAGATGCTATACAAAAAGCCACTTTTAAGTTAACAAAAGAGAATTCACTCCTTAAGGATTCTTCAACTAGGCTGCGTGAAAAACTACAAACCGAAAAAAACCTTCGGGATGATGCGATTCAAGATGTTAATCAAAGAAATTTGAACGAAATTAAAATTCTACAAGAAAATCTTTTAAAAATTAGAGAAGAGCTCGAACATAGCGAAATCAAGCAACAGGAAGCGGTTCAATATGCTATTAACTCGAATCATAATGAACTGAATCATTTTAAAAGAATGATTTCCAATTTAAGAAACGAGATGGACAATGAAAAATTGAATTTTGATCAAACTAAACAAAAGGATCTTCAATTAAAGAATCAGGAATTTAAACAATTACAATCAACAATAGTCGAACTTCGGACGAAACTTGAGACAAAAAATGGCAGATAAAAAAGACAATCAAAACAAGTCTAAGAGAACCTCTCGGTTTTCAGACATGCTTCTACAAGTCACGAATGACTTGGCTAAAACAAAATCGCTAGACGAAGCACTTGAAACTTTAGTCAAAATTACCACATCAACAATCGGTGCAGAAAGAGGAACTATTTTTCTTAACGATGCATCTACTGGAGAGTTGTACTCCAGGATTGCCCAAGGTAACTTCAGAAGAGAAATTAGAATTCTCAACACAAAAGGAGTAGCAGGATGGGTGTTTTCTAAAAATCAAGGGGTGATTATTCATGATGCCTATAAAGATGAGAGGTTTAACAAGGCTGTTGATGTTAGAACAGGATTTAGAACTAAAAGTATACTTTGTGCCCCACTTCGAACTGTTTCGGGTGAAAAGATTGGAGTCTCTCAGATTCTAAATAAAATTGACTGCGAATTTGAACAGGAAGACCTAGATCTGCTGGAAGCAATGACGGAACAAGCCGCTATCGCAATTCAAGGAAATATAATTGTTGAACAAATTGAAGCCGCAAGAAAACAGGAATTGGAATTTCTGGATGTGGTATCTCAAGTCTCTTCCGAATTGGAACTCACCCCTCTTCTTCAGAAAATTATCACTACTATATC
>MDTD01183860.1_pt1 | contig 15742 bp, 11 predicted proteins | sample 811221 | NCBI WGS metagenome assembly MDTD01 (sample SAMN05326646, study PRJNA326480) | marine metagenome | isolation source: seawater | place: Pacific Ocean: South West | collected 2011
AATTGAAAAATATGCATAAAGTGGGTTCCATTGGAATACCTGAGATTTCTTAAGAAACCGGAAACTTTGGCCAATACCGAAATTTGCTGGTCCAACCGGTGTATCTAATCCCAGATTTAAACCCAAACCATGTCTTAGCCCAGAAAACTTGATCTGTTCGAATTCTTGCCAACTGGAACCGAGGTCGTATCTGAACGACATATAGGTATCGAATAGAATATCAATCGGAGATTTGTATCTATATTCGAGCGACATAACTGCAATTTGTCTTCCTCTGGCTTCATCTTCTCGTAATCCATAAAAGTTGTCCTCGCCACCTAATGAATAAAACTCCGCTTCGGGTAATCCGACATCAGCAAAACCAAAGAAAAGTTTTGGTCTGAGAGTATGCTTGCCGCTGCCCCAGGATTCATTTGCCGAGAATGAAAAAGTGATTTTCGAGAAAACACTTTGATCCGTCAGGTCTAATAGAGATGTTTCTAACGACATATCCAGCAGCATTCCTTCGGTAGGAAAATCATTTTTGTCTTCTGAGTCGAATATTGTTCCGAGTTTCAATGTACTAACAGTAGTATAGGGTGGTATTTCACCTCCTGCTGTATCATAATATCTTTGCCTTTCGTAGCGATATTGACCATATATCCTTCCTTTTCTCTCTAATTGCCTGCCCAGGTATGCTTTGAATCCAAAACGTTTTTCATGGAATTCGCCAACTCTTATATTCTCTCGTTCATTCAAAGGAAGATCCAGCACCTCCTCATATTTATAAATATCTTTAGAGCTATAATAAACAGAGTATGAACTGGTAAGCATAGTAGAGAAAATTCTCTGATTTTCAATCGTAAGCGATGCATGCTGATTTCTTGAACCTCCGGCAATCCGCAATGTGCCTCTGCCCCCAATGTCGAATAAGTTTTCTTTTATCAAATCTATTCCGCCCTGTGCTAGCCTTTCGTTGTCTATCCTTGCTCCCAGGCTAATAATCTGGCTGCCATATTCCTTCACCCTAATAACTAACGTCAGACTGGAATCATTTTCTTTTTCCCTGAGTGATATCTCCACATCGCTATACAGCCCGCTGCTAATAAGATTTTCCCAACTTTTGATGATCTTGTCAGTATTTGCTATTTCGCATTTTTCGAATTCCATCTCGCGCAATATCATGAAATCGCTGAGATTATCATTGCCGATGATTTCGATATTGCATATCCTGCCTTCGCTAAGCTCAACATCGATAATCCCGTAGTTTTCATTCACATGGAATTGCTTAATACCTGTTATCGAAACGTTTTGTCGACAATGACGAAGGATATCTTCTTTTAGCTGGCTGATGTTGCGATAGTTTATACTAGTTCCTAAATACTTCTCATCAAATAATTTGATTAGAGAATCACTGCATCTTCGACCAGATTTTAGGAAGTTGATCTTAGTGATCTTCTGAGTATTTGAAGCAACCGGCTTATACTTTTTCATTTTTTCAAGGATCATTTCCTTGATCTGAGGAATATAATTAATAGCAGCTTTTTCTCCTAGAGCAACTACCGAATCGAGATTAGTGAAGTCTGTAAACTCATGGCCATATAATTTGGGTTTAATTACTATATCAGCTTTGGATAAATCAACATCTGCATGCTTTTTCATCAGCAAAGAGATAGATTGATCCATAATATTCCAAAAGTTGTTTAATTCCTCTTCTGATTTTAGATCGGATGTAGTATTGACTGCAATAATTATATCAGCATCAAATTCCTCGGCTTGTTCTACAGGTATATTAGCCATTAGTCCACCATCAATTAGAACCATATTGTCAATTCTTACTGGTTGGTATTGCAAGGGAATAGTAGCACTCGCGCGAATTGCAGTTGAAAGATTGCCTGATTTCAGCACAACAGTTTCGCCCGTTACAAGGTCGGTTGCTACCGATCTAAATGGTACTTTCAGCCGATCGAAATCATCATAATTAGAATATATTCCATGCCAGATAATATTCTGAAGAAAGGTTGAGAACTTAATACCAGCAGAAACTCCCTCGGGAACTTCCAATTCGTAATTGTCGAACCTAAGTGTAATCAAACTCCTGTCGTCAATTGTCTTTTGATCAAGGAATAGTTTAGATCTGTCGTATTCTTCTCCGAGCGAAACAATTTTATCCCAATCGGCGGTAGTAATTAATGAGTCGAGATCCTTACCATCATATCCAACAGCATAAAGACCTCCGATAACAGCTCCAATACTTGTCCCAACCACATAATCAATCGGGATGCCCGCTTTTTCAAATTCCTTAATAATTCCTATCTGAGCAATTCCCCGAGCCCCACCACCCGACAGTGCTAAGGCAATCTTCGGACGCTGTTCTTTTTTTAGTAGATCCTTAATAGGATAGTCATTTTCGTGTGCCTCGACTGGAGAGAAAATGAAAAGCCCAAGTAAAACTAATAATATTTTTCTAAGAAAGAACATTATCTGATTTCAAATCCCGTAAATTCTTCATCATATTCCAAATCCCAAACCACTACTTTTTCTACATACGACATAGAAGGTCCTTGAGTAAGCAATGTATGCAAAGCCTCCAATTGATTTTCTTTGCCTTCTGCAACACATTCCACAGTTCCGTCATATAAATTCTTGACATATCCCTTTATAGGCATAAGCTTAGCTTTAGAATAAACAAAATATCTGAATCCCACACCTTGCACACGGCCAGATACAATAAATTTCTTCTTTTTCATACTATCTCCCGTAGCAGATCGCTTTTGCAATTTCATCAGCCTTTTCTTTGCCGACAAGTCTATCTATTAATTTTAACGAGAAATCAAAAGCAGTACCTGCTCCTCTACTACTGATTATTTTATCTTCAACAACATTTTCATTCGAATAGTTGTATTTTTTCATCTCATTATATACCGACGGATGAGAAGTAATTTTCTGATCCGATTCCAGCAAATCGAATTTTTTTTAATACAGTAGGTGCTGCACAAATAGCACCAATAGTTTTATTTTCAGCCTTGTGCCTAACAAGAATATCTCTTAATTTTTTGCTCTTAGCAAATTCTTCAGTACCTCCGATACCGCCCGGAAGCACGATTGCATCAAAATATTCAGTCGTATCGATTTCATCAATTAATATGTCCGGCAAGATTTTTACATCTCTCGAGCAATGAGCTATTTCGCTCAGACCCACTGTCAATACTTCGATTTCGGCTCTTCTAAGCATATCAATAATGATGACAGCTTCCATTTCTTCGGTGCCGTCAGCGATAGGCACGAGTGCTTTCTTCATTTGTTACTCCCTTGATGTAGATTCTAACTTGCTAATATAAAGAAAAATGGACATATTAACATTCAAAATTGGCACGATAAATGCCGATACTTATACTAATAACCTTAGCATATTAATAATAATGAATAAATATTCATATGGCAAAAGAAGCTAAAACCAAATTAACCACGGCCGAAGAGTGGGTGGAGAGAGGCGAGAAGGCTTTAAAAAATGAAGATTTCCAAGAGGCGATCAACTGTTTTTCCGAAGCTGTCCAGGCCAATCCCAGATCATCTTTTGCATATTTCAAGCGTGGCAATGCATATCTAGGAATTAATAAATATGTAGATGCACTGGCTGATTTCAATAATTCCATCGTACTCAATCCTGACTTTTCTTTTTCTCATTTCAAGCGAGGGCTATGCTACCTGGAAATGAAACAATTTTTCAGAGCAGTAGAGGATTTTGATTCTGCAATTAATCTCAATCAGGACTTTTCTATTGCCTTCTACAAGCGTGGCTATGCTAAGTATATGCTTAAGCACTACAACGACGCAATCGAAGATTTAGAAAAATCTCTTGAGATGAATCCGGGATATGCAAAAGCAATACTTTATAAAGCCAATAGTTACTTCGAGATGAAAAAATATACCGAGGCAATTGAAGATTATGGACATGTTCTTAGAATCGATCCCAGCAACGAAAAAGCATTTCTCTCACGCGGCATTGCAAATAGTAATTTAAAGAACTACCACGAAGCTATTATTGATTACACACGAGCTATCGAAATCAATCCTGAATCTAAGCTGGCTTATACATACAGAAGTATGATTTATGCAAATCAAAAAATGTATGAAAAAGCACTCCGCGATCTGGATAAATTAATCGGCATGGACCCGCAGTCAGCAGATGCATATGCAAAAAGGGCAATTGCAAATTTTGCATTGAAAGCGTACGAAAAAGCAGTTGATGATTATACTAGGGCAATTGATCTTAATCCGGAACTTTCCACGCTATACTACAATAGGGGTAATGCCAATTTCAATCTAAAACGCTATGATAATGCCATTATGGATTTTGACAGAGCTTTGGATAAAGATCCGAGACTTTTTGCTGCCCACTATGGTCGCGGCAATGCAAATGCTGCATTAGGTGAATTTCGTGATGCTTTAAAAGATTTTACCAGAGCAATTAATGTTAATCCAAAATATATTAACGCCTACATCTCACGCGGTAACGTTTTCATGAAAATGAAGTACTACAAAAAGGCCTTGGAGGACTTCACTCTGGCAACTGAAATAAATCCTGAATCGGCAAATGCATTCTTGAACAGAGGTCTGGCATTCAAGGCAGAAGGCAGAATGGTAGACGCAGCCGAAGATATGAAAAAATTCCTATCACTGAAGAACGATCAGGATCATACTTATTACCAAGTGAGGAGCTGGGTTACTAAGATGGGCTATGATCCGGATTGATCAGTTTGTTCTTCATCCTCATATTCTTTGATTTTTGCTATGTCGTCGATAATCTGATGGTAATACAAGAGTTCCACTGTTTGCTCGACGGCATTTTTTAATTCTTTTGACCAGCTGGCTAGCGAAACTGCACGGCGAGTATCCATAAGCTGCATTACATTGATATCTTCCAGTTTATCGGAAGTCTGAATAGAAGAAATATCAGAAAGTACCTGCTCGATGTCCTGTGGCTTTTCTTCGGCACGACATACCCAGAATGCTATTGGAAGTGGAATTTCGTAAGAGAATAGCCACTCTTCGAATAGATCCAATGCTACTTCACCTTCTTCAGCTTTGCCATAAAAAATTGCCCCGTCATATTCATTAAGAATTTCCTCTTTACTCAAATTCGATTTTTCCAGCTTAGGCAGGATATTGAATCTTTCAGCTAGAATTATTTTTGAAAGAATCATTAAGAATTCTTCCGGGTGGGAGGCAGCAATTTTATCTATTTGCTTTGCATTTTCTTTTAGGAAGATACTGACTATATCTGATTTACCTGCGTAAGCAAGTGCCGGACCCGGTATGACGCGGAAATCTCCTTTTCGTATGCCTTGGGCATAGCCAAGCGGCGTCATCAATGCAACGTCTACTCTTCCGTTATGAATGAGTTCCATGCAGCGATTTTCCGGACAAGGATAGAATTCCACAAAATCAAATTTCTTTGCCTTTTCTTTATCTACCAATGGCTTATAGATATCATTTTCGGGGTAAGCGATTTTTATTTTCATTTTCTTCGAATAACTATGTAACGAATTAGGGTTTCTTTGTGTTTATATTATAGGTGCCAGATGCGAATTGCTTCGAAAAGAACTATTCCGGAAGCAACGCTCACGTTAAGTGAGTGTTTGACTCCGTGCATAGGAATTTCGATGGCATCATCGCAAGCGGCAACTACTTCGTCGTCCAGCCCGCTGAGTTCGTTACCGACGACGAGGCACAAAGGATATTCTTTTTTTTCTAAAGAGGAATAAGACCTTTTTTTATTAGTAAGCTCTACTGCGATTACTTTGATATTTTTTTCTTTCTGATATTTGATCGCTTCGAGAGTTGATTCGAAATACTTCCAGGGAACGGAATCGACTGAACCCAGGGCAGTTTTTAGTATTTCCTTTCTGGGTGGGCTAGGCGTGAACCCACAGAGCATAAGTTCGGCGGCGCGTGCGGAATCGCATGTTCTAAACAGGGAACCAACATTATACATGCTTCTTATATTAGACGCAATCAGCGAAACAGGATTGCGACTGATATGCATTGCTTCTTGGGGCGTAAGCCGCTCGCCAAGAATTTCTGCGTGTGTTAATTTTCTCATAAGTATCAATAAAATAACTAGTGTAAAGTCAATAGAAATATGTCGAATCTTCTCAAGAAAAGAATCATGATCAAAAGATACAAAAATAAATCGCATGGGCTAATTAAAAAAATTGGTTTGCTAATTATAGCAATATTATTCTTTCTACCGGACGGTGCAAGTGCCGATCTTGACAGCCGTGGCAAGGAATTCTGGGTGCTTTTTACTCCGAATTTTCATAATGAATATAGAACAAATGGTATAAGGGCATGGGGTGACCGAGATTCATTATTTGTTATTGTTACTTCTCAATATGCGACTGATTTCGAGATTTTCTATAATGACGGTACCGGAGAAAAAAGCCAAACGTACTCGATATCTCAGCCAAATTCAGTGGTTGAATTGTCATTCGATTACTATGATTTCGAACTCAAATCCTATAATCCTTCGGGTAATGGAAGTTTTAATGACAGTAGATCAGATAATGAAAAAGTCTCAAGCAAGTACTTCAGAGTAGTTTCAGATAATGAGATTTCGGTCCATACTATTAACCGGGCAGTTACATCAAGCGAAGCAGCATTGATATATCCTACACATGCGTTAGGTCTTGAACATATCATATTGACTTACTGGTCGGATGTAAATGACAAATTCAGTAGCCAACAATATACTCCTTCCCAGTTTGCAATTCTCGCAACCGAAGATAACACTGAAGTTGAAATTGTTCCTACAGCTCCGACTCGCGAAAACGGTCTTGATGTTCAGCGAATAACACTTAACAGAGGCGAAACCTATCTAGTGCAAGCAAATGTTGTAGACCAATTTGGAAATGATCTGGAAACTGATCTTACAGGCTCAAGAGTGAACGCTAATAAACCTATTGCTGTTTTTTCTGGTCAGCAAAGGTCTACTGTTCCTATAGAAATGACATCTTCAAATAACCCACGAGATTGTCTCTACGAACAGGTTCCTGCAGTAGATAGATGGGGGTTGAACGCACTTCTGATTCCATTCCGCCGAGGAATTGGCAATGATCTTTACTCAGATATTTATCGTGTTTTAGCTGCTTTTGACGACACAAAGATATATATCGATGATGTTTTGGTAAAAACTTTGAAAAGTGGAGAGTATTTTGAAGATAAACTTGATAGAGTTAAGCGAATTCGAAGTAATCGTCCAATCTTAACAGCAGCATACAAAAAGACGTCATCGACTGTTGGCAACACTGATGCTGTTGGAGATCCACTGATGCTGTTTGTGCCTCCGGTCGAACGTTTTGTTAATGAATTGATTGTTACCCATATATTTGCCAAAGGAGATGCCAGCAATAAAGTAGAAGCATTCGAGGAATATTATCTGGCAATTGTTTCAAAAAAAGATGAAACCGATGAAGTAAGAATAAATGACCTTCCTATTACGTCGAATAGATATACAATTATTCAAAGACAGGATATTCCAACCACGGAATATGAATATATTATTATTGACGTAGGCAGGCATGGTTATTATCACTGCAAATCACCCGGTAAGATGGGCGTATATGCCTATGCTTACGGCTATGCCATCTCTTATGGATTTACCGGTGGTTTCGAGTCTAGCAGCCAGGATCTGAATCCTCCTTTCTTGCTTTCCAGCGGTGAATGTTACGAAAGAACAATCATAGCTCTGGATTCTTCCAGTTATGATAGTGAACTTGAGACAGTTTTTGCTCCGACCGAGGATTTAGACAACGTACAACTTACATTCAATGACCCAGAAGAATTAGTTCCAAGAATTACTGTAGAAGCAAGATTGACAGATATACACTACGATGGTGCATTCAAAATTGTAGCTGTCGATAGTAATAAAAACGAAACAGAAGATTTCTATGAAATTCCGGGTTTTACCGTTAAGTTCGAAGGCGAACCCGAAATTTTGGATACGCTAATCATCGACCAGGAAGCTATGCCAAACCAAATTGAATGTGTTATGTTCGATCTTAATAACTATGGTAAGTTCTTCCATCAGGTTAGATTAATTGAATCAAGATTGGATCGTGTGCAGGGAAGCAGAACAGTTGATCCAGATGATTTAGTGAATTTATCCCCCGGCGAAACTAAAGGCTTTGAGATCTGCTATAGATTTTTCATAGGCGGAGCATATAGGGATACTTTCCTATTGGGAGACGACTGCTACCAGAAAGTTGTTATAGTGAATATGGTAGTCGGTGACGACGAAGATCCACCACAAATAACAGGAAGCTCAGATCCGTGCAACACAACTGTCACACTTACCATTCAAGAAAAATCGATGTTAGACTTTGGAATCAAAGACTATGAAGTAGTAGTAAGTGATAACTGTGATATCAATGTTGTTAAGCAGGAACTCCTCGAGTATGTATTGTCAGTAAAAGTGGCCGATCCATACCAAGATGCCATTTATCATATTCGGGCAATTGACTACAAAGATAATTCTTCAGAATATTTAGATACTATTCCTGGATTTACGATTGCTTTGAATGATGATCTTGATAAAATGATTCATTTGGAATTCGGTGAATTGGGAGTCGGAAGTGTTTATTGTGATTCTGTAGAACTAAGGAACTACGGAATGTTCGATTTTGTGCTCGAGCGACCATATATTTCCGAAAATAAATTCTTCTCTCTTACCACAAGCGAATACCCATTGGTGATTCGCCCGGGAGAAACTAAGAAAATCGCTGTATGCGTGAAGCTTACGAACGTAGAACAGGAGAATATTCTAGATGAGATTCTAATGGAATTCAATTGCGTTGGTCTGCGAGTTTCATTAGGAGGTACAGCAGTAGAAAGGAAATTTGCCGGCGAAACTCCATGTGGGCAGGCATTAGAGTTAACTCTATTTGCAACTCCCGATGAATTGGTATTAGGTGAAGTATACCCTAATCCGGCTAAGGACCAGGTAAGCAGTATAATCGGCTTGCCTGAAAAATCAAGTGTGCACATCCAAGTTTATGATATACAAGGTAACTTAATGATGGATAATCCTGCCGGGGAATATGAGACAGGACTGTATGAGTTTTCTAATTATCTTGGAAACTTACCGTCCGGTACATACGTATATCAAATTATCGTTGGTGGCGAAAAACACTCAAAGACTTTCACAATTACTAAGTAAATTGGTATTATTTTTTGTATTAGATACAATTACTTACTAATTTGTAACGTCCCAAGTTTATACGGCTATGAATAATAATTAATATACGATTGAACGGAGTGAATCAAATAATGAAAAAATTCATCATTGTTAGCACAGCAATCGCTATTGGTGTGTTGGTTGGCTTTATTATCCAACCTGCTATATCAGGCGATAATGTATACCAGGAAGTAAGGAAATTTAATAATGTATTAAATTATGCTTACAAAAACTATGTAGAGGAAGTTGATACCCACGCTATGGTAGAAGCTGCTATCAAAGGCATGCTGAACGAACTTGATGTTCACTCTGTATATATTGATACCAAGGATATGAAGAAGGTCAAGGAGGACTTCCAGGGTAGCTTCGAGGGCATAGGGGTTCAGTTCGACGTAATTAACGATACAATTACCATTGTTGCTCCAATCGTTGGCGGACCTAGCGAAGGTCTGGGGATTCTATCCGGTGACAAAATCATAAAAATCGACGGAGAAAAAGCCGTAGGTCTTTCCCGAGACGAAGTACCCAAGAAATTAAAAGGTCCTAAAGGCACTAAAGTAGAAGTTGATATTAAGCGTGGTAATGAAAAAGAGCTTCTTAACTTCGTAATTACCAGAGATAAAATTCCATTATACAGCGTTGATGGTAAATTCATTATCGACGGAACTGATATCGGTGTTATTCAGATTAATAGATTCAGCTCTACTACATATACTGAACTGATGGATGCCCTGAAGGAACTAAAAGGACAAGGCATGCAGAAATTAGTTCTAGACCTGCGTGGTAATCCAGGCGGTTTCCTCAGAAAAGCTTTCGAAATGGCAGATGAATTCTTAGCTGCCGGCGATACTATCGTATATACTAAAGGCAGAAGACCTAATCTAAGTGAATCTTTCGAGGCTACTCGTCGAGGATCTTTCAAAGATATTCCGCTGATCGTTATGGTCAACGCGGGCTCTGCATCTGCTAGCGAAATTGTTTCCGGTGCTGTCCAGGACTTGGATCGCGGATTGGTTGTTGGCACTACTTCTTATGGTAAAGGCTTAGTACAAAGACAAGAAACACTTTCCGACGGCTCAGGCTTTAGAATAACAATTGCAAAATATTACACTCCTTCAGGAAGATGCATACAGCGTCCATACAAAGACAAAGACGCATACAGACACTTGGTCGGCAGATTAGATCTGGAAGAAGGATCATATATTCAAGATCCAATTGCTAAGATTAAAAGGCAGATTGACTCAGTGAATAAAGACCTGAAAGAAGATGACGAGAAATATATTCATTTCGAAAAGCTCGAGCTATACGAAACTAAGAGTGGCCGTACTGTATTCGGTGGTGGTGGTATCACTCCTGATTATATTGTGAAAATGGATACGATCAACATGCTAAGCCGTAAGATCAGAAGAAAAAATATTATGTTCGAATTCAGTAATGATTATCTGACAAATGCCGGCAAAGAAATCAAATCGAAATATGAAAACGACTTCACTAAATTCTACCGCGAGTTTGAAGTCACTGAAAAATGCTTGAGTGCATTCAAAGAACTTGCTGTAGAAAAGGGAGTAGAATGGAACGACGAGCAGTTCGAAGAAGATAAGGATTATTTGAAGACATCGATCAAGGTTACATTTGCCAGGATAATGTGGGATTCGAACAAGGCTACACAGGTGTTCTCATCAATTGATAATCAGCTGTTGAAAGCCATCGAGCTCTTCCCTGAAGCTGAGAGAATAGCACAATTGAACTAATACAGAAACGTTTCTAATAAGCGGTGGTACCTCGGGTATCACCGCTTATTTTATTTTAAGAGGAAGGGAAAAATGATCAGGTTGTTCTTAATTGGGATTATAGCAGTATTGATGCTGCAATATACTACAGGTGAAGCCAAGACTACTTCTGAATTTTATCAGGAAGGCGAAGAGCTAACATACGAAGTTTCCTATTTTGGAATAAAATTGGGATCGATTAAAGTATATTCAAAGAAGAAAATGGATTTAGGCGGTAGAGAAGTTTACAATGTAGAATGCGAAATGAAAACCTATAGTGGAATTCCATTTGTTGATCTACATGCGATTTTCGAAGGTTGGACCGATAGGTCGTTCTCGTATTCCAGAAAATTTATAGGTCGCACCAAAGAAAGCGATACCAGCTGGAGCTATCAGAAGATATCTTACGATTATGATAAAGGTGAGATCGAGCAAATGAAATGGATCAACAAAGTTTTAATTGATTCTTCTAAGTTCGAGAGTAAGAAAAAATGGAATGACGGTATTTCTTTATTCTTCCTAGCCAGGAAATATGCCAAGCGTTCGAAAAGCTATAAAATTCCTACGATAATCAATGACGACACCTGCTATACTACTATCAATTTCAGAAATAAGATAGAAGATGTCGAGATAGATGCAGTCGACTATCCGGTAAATACTGTCTATTTCGATGGTTTAGCTGACTGGGAAGGCGTGTATGGAGTGACAGGTATTTTCGAAGGTTGGTTCAGCAACGACGAGGCCTCTGTGCCAATTATGGCAAAAATGAAGGTGATAGTGGGCAAAGTTAAAATAGAATTAATTGAGTGGAAAAGAAAAGGTTGGTCTCCTCCAAAAAAATCGTAAAATATTGTAGTTAGAGTGATTGGATAATTTAAATGGCACAATGTTTGATATTTGTTGTGGTAGAAAAAATAAATATCAGTGCTTTATAAATAAGGTTTTTTTATGGCAGCGAAACATCCTAACACAATAATTGGAATTGATGGTGGCGGAACTAGAACTCGGGGTATTTTAACAAGATTTGGCGAAGTAAAAGCGAAGTCATATGCCGGTACAACAAGAGTAGGCGCCGTTGGTGTTGGTGAATCTAGCGAAAGAATTTTAAATGTTATTCAGGATCTCTGCGAGCAGGCAGACATAGATTCTGTAGAACTAGATGCTGTAGTTATTGGTCTGGCTGGAGTCTGGCTGGAAGAAGAAAAGAAAAGATCCAGTCATTTGCTGAAAACTCTTGCCCGAGGACAAAAAATTACACTTAATGACCTTTTGGTAATTAGCGATGCTGAACTTGCAGTGCACGGAGCCTTCGAAGGTAAGCAGGGCATTGTCATGATAGCAGGAACCGGATCGATATCCATCGGCCGAGTGGCCAAAGGCAAGCTGGTAAGATGTGGCGGCTGGGGCATAGAACTTGACGACGAGGGCAGCGGAGCCTGGATCGGACGCGAAGGTCTGACTGCTGTAGTCAGAGGCATAGATGGCCGTGGAAAATCTACCGCTCTCACTGATAAATTAATGGATTTATTCCCGACTATCGACATAGAAAAACCAAGAACAATCGTCAAAGCTTATGCTGAACGTTCATTTGAATATCAGATGCTGACGCCGGTAGTAATGCAATGTGCAGAGGAAGGCGATGACGTGTGTATGGGAATTATAGACAGAGCATCACAACATTTGATTGAGCTTCTTACTGCCTTAGCACCACAATACAAACTAAAGCAGATTCCTGTTGCACTAATGGGCGGAATGATTGATGCAGAAACGATTCTTGAAAATCGACTCGATAAATTGATTAAGAAAGATAAGAAATTTAAACGTGTTGAACCAAAAGGAAGTGCCCTGGATGGTGCGATTGCCCTGGGACACGAAATGATAGCCCAAACATTATAATCTATATTTGCTGATATTCAATATTTGATTTTAAATGAGAGCAGATCTTTTCGATTTGCTCTTTTGCTTTTGGATTGGTATTGCCATTAGATAGAATTTTTATTAACTCGCATTTTCGCATAGTTTCGTCGTGGAAGCATCCTGTCGAGTATGGATAGTATTCTATTATATTAAAACTGTCCAATTCCTCTGCCAGATTCTCTGCTTTCTTAAAGCACCGCTTGAGCAATTCCCCTTTGTCATGAGATTGAGAGTCAAGCTGAGCCGAAACAACGGTAATCGTATCATTTTGATAAACTGACATCATTCCTGAATCCTTTATGTCGAATGTAATGCCTTCGAGCGGACAATTATGAGCACATTTACCGCACCCGTTACATTTCTCTTCGTCGATTGCGTAATATCCATCCCGCTCCACGACTGCATCGAATTCGCATGCCTCGCGGCATAATAGACATGCAATGCAAGGATCATTGTCGATCTTTCCCGTTTTAGTGCCACGCACGCGAACAGTCTTAACCAAATCTACATCAAAAATTTTATGTAAAATAGGAGACTTGACATTCCCGTCTACAAAGAAACTCTTTTTTGCAGGAAATTCCGAAGTTATTTTCTTCAGTAAGTCTACTTTGACATTTTCATTAGTTAGATCAACTATCGCAATTTTCATTTTTTTGACAATATCATAGATTCAATCATTTAAGATTAGTTCACGGTTATGACACGAAATCATTGTCGATTGGATTTTTTATTTGCAAAAATATTTTTGATAAAAGACATAAAAGCCAGATGCTCGAAAAATTCAAAGAAATCAGGGAACAAACAGAAAAACTTTGCTCACCACTCGAAACAGAAGATTACAACTCTCAGCCAATTGAAGACGTTAGCCCTCCGAAATGGCACCTGGGTCACACCACCTGGTTCTTTGAAAAACTAATTTTGGAACCGTTTTTCGGTGATTTCAAGGCATTCAATGATTCCTTTGCTTTTATATTTAATAGCTACTACGAGTCTCTAGGGACTAGGATACTTCGTGCAAAAAGAGGAGATCTAACTCGCCCGACAGTAGAAGAAGTCTACGAATACCGGAAGTATATAGATTCGATAGTAGAGAAAAGGTGGGAAGAGATAAGCTCTTCTAAAGAAATGTTGTTTCTGATTGAACTTGGACTAAATCATGAGCAACAACATCAGGAACTCTTTCTGACTGATCTGAAATATATCTTTGGTGTTAATCCGCTAATGCCCGTTTATTCAGATACAAAAAATATAAATGACGAAACTGATTTATCGAGTAGTTATCTTGATATTGGCGAAGGGCTCTTCAGAGTTGGGCATGATGACGATGACTTCTTCTATGACAATGAAAAAGGAGTTCATCAGGTATTCCTTCATCCCTTTAGGATAATGGATAGATTGATTACCAACGGCGAGTATCTTGAATTTATCAAAGACGGAGCTTATGAAAATCATAATCTCTGGCTTTCTGACGGCTGGGATTGGGTGAGGCAAAACGGTGTGGTTGCACCGCTATATTGGGATAAGATCGATGGAGAGTGGAAGCAATATACTCTGTCCGGACAAAATGAGATTGATCTTGAGATTCCGGTTACTCACATAAGCTTCTATGAAGCAGAGGCTTATGCCAGATGGGCTGGAAAGCGCCTGCCAACTGAATTTGAATGGGAAGCGGCAGCAAAAAAATATTCAACCGGTATCCATCCGAAAGCGAATCTTGTAGAAAGTGAAAGATATCATCCTGCGGCAAGAATCAAAGGCGATTATCAGTTTATAGGAGATGCCTGGGAATGGACAAATAGCAGCTACTTGCCCTACCCCTACTACCGAAAAGACAAGGGTGCACTGGGTGAGTACAATGCAAAATTTATGAGTGGGCAGATGGTACTGCGCGGTGGTTCATGTGCTACTCCGCGTAGTCATATTCGGCATACTTATAGAAATTTCTTCCAACCGGAAAAGAGATGGCAATTTACAGGAATTAGATTAGCAGAACATATATAGATTAACTATGATTGAAAACACATTTGCTCGTGATGTTGATGAGGGTCTAAGTGGGCATCCTAAATTTTTATCTTCTAAATACTTTTATGATGAAAACGGCGGAAAGATATTCCAAAAGATCATGAATCTTCCGGAATACTATCTGACTGACTGCGAAGCTGAGATATTCGAAGAAAATAAAAACAAGATCAGAAGGATTTTTAATGACTCGACTGATGAAAGCTTCAACCTGCTGGAACTCGGAGCCGGTGATGGAATGAAAACCAAGATTCTACTGAGGCATTTTCTTTTGAGAGAGACGCAGTTTACTTATATACCGATCGATATTGACGAAGCTGCCAACGAGACTCTGGCAAAAGGACTGAAGAAAGAATTCTTTAACCTTGATTTGAAGACAATTAGTGAAGACTATTTCTCGGCATTAGAAAAGGTCAGATTTGACGGTAGACGCAACATCATGATGTTCCTGGGCTCGAATATCGGCAATTTCACTAATGAAGAAGCCGGGCGTTTCTTCAGACATTTACGCGAACTGATCAAACCCAATGATTTATTCTTAATCGGTTTCGATCTGAAGAAAGATCCGCGCGTAATTCTTGATGCATATGATGACAAATCAGGAGTGACAAAAGAATTTAATCTGAATCTGCTCAGGAGAATCAATCGTGAACTGGGTGCTGATTTTGATATCGATAAATTCGATCATTTCGAAAGTTATAATCCGATCAGCGGCGAGACCAAGAGTTATATTATTAGCCGCGAAGAACAAAAAGTAAGGATAAAGTCTCTGGATAGAAGCTATGAGTTTGGCGAGTGGGAGCCTATCTACACGGAAGTA
>MDTD01023568.1_pt1 | contig 15739 bp, 14 predicted proteins | sample 811221 | NCBI WGS metagenome assembly MDTD01 (sample SAMN05326646, study PRJNA326480) | marine metagenome | isolation source: seawater | place: Pacific Ocean: South West | collected 2011
GCTTTGCGCAACCAGACTGTTACCACCATGGTCACGCTTGACATGAACGGGGAGCCCATCGCTTCTTCTCCGCTCAAGCGGGAAAAAGGGGCGACCTATATCGATTTCCCCCCTGATGCGATGTATGTGATCCTCAAGTAGTCTGCTACAGGAAGCTTAGCCTGAGTTAGCAACTACCAGGATTGTTCATAAACAGCTACTGCGAGTGGCAATCATCGTATTCACTATTGGATAGATGATGATCTGATTTGGCCTGAAATTTGGTTCGTTTTAGTCTTGCCATTTTCAGGCCTTCATTTTGAAGTGATGCCGTTTCGTCTGCGCTTTCTGGTGCACAAGTAAGACTTTGAATCAAGGTTGAGCATCACCTACTGTCAACATTTTTGAAACAGATAGATATTTGGGTATTGAAAATGTGTGCATGTCAAGTAAGATCAATTACAGTGATGGTTGTCTGGATCTATCTATTGTTGATAAGCAATTTTTATTGAGCGAATCATGAACCCAAGTTATAAAATCTCATTTTTTATCTTCCTATGTTTACTGGGAATGCATGTATTTGGTGCTAATCGAGTCATTCAAGGCTCAGTCATTCAAGCTATTGATGAAATAAATGACCTTAATTCTGGCCTAGTGATTGGTATTGATCCATTGATTCAGAAGACGGCAGAATCCAGGCTGATCAAAGTCCAGTATGACAAGGAGTGGAAAACAGCCCTACAGGAACAATTGAAGGTTCTGGATATGGTTCTTCTTCCTCAAAAGGAGACCGACGATCTTTTTATTACCGATAATGCTTCCTTATACATCCATCGGGCAACATTGGCTTTACGGTCGGGGGAATTTACAAGATCGATAAAATATTTGGAAAGTGCACGTGACCTTCAGCCTGGAAACAACCAACTGCTGATTCTGATCCAATTGGTCAAGAATTTTGTTGAAGTTTATCCTGGTCTCAAAGAGAAGGAGTCGAAACTGATTGCGTCCATTTCTGAAGGAAAGTCGGATAAGCGTGTTGGCCGTGATGCAAAAGCATATTTTGACGCATTCGAACTTTATTGGAAGACATTCTGGACAGATTTCGGTCATGCAATGGAGACAGGTACCGGTTTGGAAGCATCTCATCTTGTAAAGGTTGCTTCCTATCATTTCAATAGGCAGGGTGAAATCATTCATTCTTTGGAAACGAGGCATCGCAGTGCAATAGGGGCAGAATCTTTAGCTATACGTAAGCAGGCAGAGACACAGTTATCCATTATGGCTGAGTCAGCCGAAGGCCAGGTGAAAAAAGCCGAACTCAATTATGAAAAAGGCCTTGTGTTGTACAAAAGCAAAATTTACGACACAGCTCTTGGATTTGCAGCAGAAGCAATGGATGCCAATCCATCTGATCTGAAAGTCAGATTGTTGATGTCATGGTTGCTGGCCAAAGATCGTCAGCAATGGAGGGAAACATGCAAACAGCATGTTCAGAATTCCTGGAAGCATACTTCAGACCAAGAGCTGTTGATGCGGAACCTTTGTGTTGAGATACAAAAGGGAAAGCGAATCCTTGCTGCTCGCCTTTTGCTGAAGCTGCAGGAAACGGAGCTACTGCCTGTACGTATTCCAGTATCAGAGGAAAAAGGTCTTCGTGCATTGGCTGAGCGAGATTTTTTCGAAAATAGTCCAGGTATGGTTAATGGGCTGGTGACTCATGGGGGCGAGTTATCAGAAGGTGAGTTGTTTCCCATTGCAGTGACCATGGGAGCCCGGCAGGATTTATCTGTTTATCATGAGTTCTCGATTAATGATAAGGCAATGGATTTTGACGAAGACATGTTGTTGTCATTCAGTCAGGCAATGTCCTGGCTTGATTCTCATTCCGGGGGCATTTTGACACATTACAAGATCACCCTTCACTTTAAGGAATGGGATAGCTCAAAAGCAGGAGACTCACTTGGGGCTGCTCTTGGGATAAGTTCGTTTTCTGCGCTGTATGATATTCCTGTTCGCAAAGATGTGACGTTTACCGGGTCTATCCGAGCATATGGCGCTATTGCTGCTGTTGGCGGCATCCCGGCAAAGACGCAAGCCGCAGTTAGAGAGCATTGTTCTACCATTATCATACCCCGTGATAATGTATCCAGTCTTGGTCTTGCTCCTCAAGGATTGCTGGCTTCGATTCGTATCCTGCTGGCAGATGATATAAAAGATTACCTTGCTGCAGCAATACCTGCTTCCTCAGAAGACCTGAACGGCATACGCGCAGATACTTACTTCTGGGCTGCCTATATTTTCCGTAAACTGGATATGGTAAATGAAGAAATTGCCCTGCTTAAAGAAGCATTGACGCTTGTCCCGAAGGATTTTACTTCAAATCGATTGGTTGAAATGTATTCAAAGCTTGGAGTTACCGGGCATGCATCCGAGGAACTACTCAGCACCCTCTCGGAATATGTAGACGAAGAATGGGGGGATGCCAGCGTTCAACAACCGGATATAAATCTGGATGATGATGCTTATAAGCAAGTAGAATCTGATTTAGCAAGCATGTTTGCTGCGGCAGGAGCAAGGCTACTTGGGGATGCTGAAGATCCTTTTAGCGAGAACGAGTCTAATGTCCAAGCTATTGGGGCGGCCATGATAGAAACGGCTCTACTTCTGAATAAAAGTGAAAAACGGGCATTGTTGACTAAAGCAATGTTGTTGCGCAAACTTCCTATTAAAACCAAAGAGGATGACCCCTCCCTTGAAGATGTGCGAGCTGCTTTGAAAGCAGCAGAAAAATCGTTGGCGGCCAAGGACGATGATCGTGCAGCAAGACTTCGTAATGTGTGTTTGGCTTATCTGCTGGAGCATGCTGACCCACAGTATGAGCCTGCATTGCTTGCATTTGCTACTGCAATTGAAAGTGGTGAGGACTTCAGTGTAGCAGCAACTATTGAGGCATATCAGAATGCCATGAAACCCGTTGAGCCTGTATTTGCTGAATCAGGCCGCAAGGATGCGCTGATTCCCCTGGCTGTGCCCGCAATCGATATTGCCAAACTCCCAAATACAGGCAAGGCTTGGGATGCTACTTCTGTTTCTGCTAAGGGAACGGCACCATATCCCACTTCATCTGGCCAAGCCCGTATAAATCTACTTAGTCGTTTCGGCTTCCCAAATGATGGACTGCAGCATTATTATTCCTTTGACGATTCATGGGGAGACTCGGTTGGTGATAGAAATTGGCGGACTTATAACAGTCCCAGTTTCGAAAATGGCCTTATAGGCAAGTGTGCATCATTTAATACCAGTAGAAGTGGCCAATTCTGCACTGCTGCGGCACCTAATGTCAGCGCAGATTTAACCTTTAGTATTTGGGTTAAACCGTCTGGTAAACAACCCGCGCATGCAGGGGTATTTTTTCAGCAGGATCATCTTAAACAATCGGCATCTGGTTGGCAGATGTATGACTTAAATATCAGTTCCTCCATGGATGGTAAAGGGCATCCGCAGCCCTCTTTACCAGACGGCAGATGGAGCCATCTGGTTATTACCTATGACTCGAGGACGGAGACTTTCTGCTCATATGTGAATGGCACACTGCATAATCAGTCGATGAATCATAGGCGTGGGAGGTATGCCAGACAATCACTCAGAATGGGGATGCAGAAGTCATCAAGCCGTAGTTTCAAAGGGCAAATAGACGAAGTGGGTATATGGAATCGCGCGCTCTCAGCAGCTGAAATTGCACGGCTTTATAATGGTGGACGCGGCATTACTTATGTGAAGTAAGATGGTTTTGCTCGCGATATAACTCGATTCATTTGTATCACCCCGTTACGAAGCTGTAGCGAGGCTTCAATGGGTAAAAGCGAAATGTGGTGCCCGAAGGATATGGGCCTGATGGGCGTGGACGTCGGCCTGATTTTTTTCCTTCTGGACTATGACAGTGTAGGAAAGGTTAAAGATGCGTTGGAAAGGATTATTGCCTCAGGTATGAGGTTGGCTGAATGTTAGGCATGGTGAGTTTACGGATTATGATCTCAATAAAAGGAGCTTGAGATGCTTAGCAGTCGCTTTCCCATGTATGCGGACTTTGATCCAAAAGTGCCAGTCTGGTGCGTGACCCCTGAACGGATGGGGTGCATGCATCGTTTTTTTGATACCTCACCGATCAGTCCTTCCGGCAGGTACCTGGCCGTGTTTGCAATGCCTTTTGAAGATCGTCGTCCGGGACCCGGTGAATATGGACAGATTGTCGTGGTGGATCTGGAAACCGGAGACGATCAGGTGGTTGCTGAAACCTGTGGTTGGGAATCGCAACTGGGGGCCAATCTTAATTGGGGTGGATCGGATGAGGAGCTGTATTTCAATGATGTGGATACATCGAGTTGGCAACCTTTTGCCTGGAAGCTGAATCCGCTCTCCGGCGAAAAGATGAAAATGCAGGGATGTGTCTACCATGCCTCGCCTGACGGCCGCTATCTGATCGCGTCCAATATGACCACAACCTGCCGGACTCAGCCGGGATATGGGGTGGTGATTCCGCAGGAAAAAGTGCGATGCAATGTTGGTGCTGTTGAGGACGATGGATTTTATCTGACGGATACTGCTACTGGCGAATGCAAGCTGCTGGTCTCGATACGGGATCTCTTTACCAAGGCAAATCCGGCCATTGGTATTGATGACCCGGAGAAATATGAGATCTACGGTTTCCACAGCAAATTCAATCCTCAGGGGGATCGGCTGATGCTGAGCCTGCGTTGGTATGCCGCAGAACAACAACCGACCTTTGATGCCTTTGGGATGCGCAAGCATGTGGATTTTGCCTGGGTGACCATGAAGCTGGATGGATCGGAGATGCATGGTGCCGTCGGCCCGGAGGAATGGGTCAAGGGTGGACATCATGCGACCTGGTTTCCTGATGGCTGGCGTATCTCCATGAATCTGAATATTGATGGCGAAGCGCGAAAAAATGATTGGACAAAGCTCAGGTTTGTCCAGGTCAATGCGGACGGGACCGGCTACGGTAAAATGCTGGATTCGGTGCTTGGCTCAGGACATCCGACGGTACATCCTGATGGTCGGCACTTGCTGGCTGATACCTATACCTGGGAACTGGCAGCTTTTGGGGATGGGACCATGCCATTACGCTGGATTGATCTACAGACGGGTCATGAAGAGTGTGTGGTGCGGATGAATACCGCCCATCCATATGGCGATCAAGTTCTGAGGATTGATCCCCATCCTGCCTGGGATCGGAGTTGGCGCTATGTGACATTTAATGGCTTTGTTGAGGGAAGCCGCAGGGTCTTTATTGCGGATATGCAGTCCTTGATCGAGGGCTGATCTGCTTTCTTTCAGTATCGGCTATTGATCTTTCAATATCGGCTGTCATGGTTGGAATTGTGCTATTTATGGCCGATACTGTGTGCATGAAAGCTCCTCATCCAGATCTGCACATTCCTGAGACATTGGCTGCTTTTCGTAAGGCAACGGGTCTTGGGGTATGTGTACGGCCATTGTCGGCATATTGGTGGACATCACCACCGTTGCTGGATGGCGATGATCTGCTGCACACGACGCCCTTCTGCCTGCAGACCAAGGTGCATGCGATGGATGCATGCAAGCGTGAGTGTGCGGCTAATCTGGTGAGTGGAGAAAAGGAGCCCTACATTCGCACCTGTCATGCAGCAGGCAGCGAAATCCGAGTACCTGTGGTGTATCATGGGCAGCGTGTTCTGCTGGGATTTATCGGGCCGTTTGCGCTGTCGGGGCATGAAATTCCTGATTTACGGTGTGTGGATGATGCAGAGCTGCAGCACCTGCGGCAGATGGCTCGGATTTTCCAAGGATTTCTGGCCGATTGCCATCGACGACTGGAAGCCTTTCATCTTGCCGCAGGGGACCGGCATCGTCCGGGGATTGAGGCGTTTCTGCATCATCGGATTGCTCATAATCCGAGTCTGACAGACCTGGGGGACTATCTGGGATTGTCACCGAACCGGGTGCGGCACCTGGTCAAGGAGCGAACGGGGAAGACTTTCAGCGAGTTGAAGGATCAGGTGCGCTTGTCGGTGATCCAGCATCTGCTGACGCAGACCGCCTGCTCAATGGCTGAGATTGCCAGCCAGACCGGTTTTCCTGATCCCAACTATTTCTGTCGCTATTTCAAACTGAAGTCCGGTGTGACCCCAACTGCATATCGGACCCAATCAACCACTGAACATGACCTTGCATAGGTCGTTCACAAATGGGAGTCGTCCACCATGTCAAAGCCAACCATTCTGCTAAAATCCGGCTGGAACCGCTATAATTTCGGTGATATTGCCCATACCCCAGGGTTTCTGCGTCTTGCACAGCGATATCTGCCTGAAGCCCATATCATCGTCTGGGCGAGCTCCTATCCTGAATGGCTTACGGGCTATCTGCTGGAGCGATTCCCTGAGATTGAAGTGGTGTCCGGCCACCTGGGACAGGAAGGTGAACCGGCAACTCCGGAGCTGGATGACGCTTACAACCGGGCGGATCTCTTTATCTTCAATTCCGGTCCGATTTTTAATTATGGCCACGAGATTGTGGATGGCGAAATCGTGCGGGAAGGGTGGCGTTCATACAATTGGAATCCAACTGTGGGCACGCTAATTCCGCTGCTTTATGCGAAGTCGAAAGGGGTGCCGTTTGGTATTTTTGCTCAAAGCTTCATCTTCATGGCGCATCCGGGCAACATGCTGATTGAAAATGTGCTGTCTCAGGCTGCCTTTATCAGTACCCGCGAATCCGACTCGTTGCGCTATATCAAGAGCCTTGGTTTCTCTGCGCCTGATATGGGATTTACCCCGGATGCAGCCTGGGGAATGGATCTGTATGATGACGATGCTGTGTTGCCTTGGCTGGCGAAGCATAACCTGGAACCGGGACAATTTCTGGCGATGACGACTAGAAATGTGCCGCGCGGCATCGCCGAAGAACGAGATGCCAGTTGCCAGCGTGAGCTCTGGGCTGCAGTGACTCGCACCTGGTTGGAAGAAACCGATATGCCAATTGTACTGGTTCCCGAGACCCAACGCAGCATTGAGCTGAACAAAGAGTTGATTGCCGGAGTTGTCCCTGATGAATATGCGGATCGGGTTGTGATTGATGACAGCCTGTGGGGAGATCCCACCGAGTTCTGGATTCCAGATCAGGCCAATTCACTCCTGAGCCGGGCCTTTGCCTATGTCAACATGGATCATCACGGTGCTCTTCAGGCATTGGCTGCAGGTATTCCAACCCTGCACCCCCACCAACCGCAGGCAGGCCGCAAAAACTACATCTACCGGGATCTGAATCTGAGCGATTGGCTCTTTGATGCGTACCAGGCAGATGCACCGCGTGGTACTGCACAGGCACTTTCAGCAATCATCAAGGATCGTGATGGTGCGGTTTCCAAAGCAAAAGCTGCGGCTGAGCGGGTCCGGGACCTGCAGAAACAACGCTTTGATGCGATTCGAAAGCTGATCCTGACGTAATTGTGAAACCTGAGGAAGCCTGGGGAGATGCCTCAGGCTTCCTACTTTTTCTTTAGAGAGTGAATCTGGCTACAGTATTATTGTTTGAGGTCGCCATCTTCACAGAGTTTTGGGTTTATTTCGCAAATATCAAACGATGCTTTGTCTTTTAGTTTTTCGGACTGGGGATCTTTTTCGATTACCTGGTTAATTTCAGCAGCTTTTTTGTTCACATCTTTCAGGGTCTACACCTACGCACTTCCGCGAAGACCTCTTATTTTTGCTCAATGCTTGAGTCGCAGACAATCGTGTCAATGCTCTGATGGAGTTGTTCATATTTGTCCCGGTAATCTGCTTGAATGAACTTCATTGTTACAGGACTTTTGCTTCATTTGGGGTGGCGCTACGTCGGGCGGAAGGCCGGAGATCCATGGCCATATCCTGGTAGTAGCGGACATAGAGCTGGCCCTGTTCATAGTGTTCATCTACTGTACTGTTCAGGCACATGCAATAATCAACCACATGACATGGCAGATTGGCTCCGGCAGATGCAGCAAAGTGCGTCCATTCCGGCAGGCACCCGCGCACGCTGGTGATCCAGGTGCGTCCCTGGCTGACCTTGAATGAAAGCTCGAATGGACCTCGCCACTGCAAGCTCTTCACGAAACGTTCTGCAAGTTTCAGCAGAGAGTTGCGACGTACACTCATGGCGGTTAACAGACTGCCATCCATATCTTCGCGGAGCTTTTGAATGGCCGCCATCTGGATCAGTCCACCACGACCATCACCTAACCCAGCTACACTGAATCCTTCTCCTTCTATCACCTGCTGAATCGCAATCGGATTTGCTCCTTGTGAAGCGAGTTTTTCGATGGCAGCCAGGGCTTCGAACCGGGTATTGCAGCGGATGGATTCCAGTTGACTGGCCTTAACGATCATTGGAAAGCCGATCTGTTGGAAGGCACCTTTGATTTCCTCGGAAGAACGGACCAGCACAGTTTCCGGCAAATTCACATCGAGGATGCAAGCTACTTCTTCCAGTTCTTCAATCTTGCACCATCCAGAATCAATGACGTGTGGCAGCATGGTGCGAATGCCGGCATCCTGCAGGACCGCGGCATGCTTCATATAGAACCACCAGGTTTTCTGATCTCCGGGAATAAGCACATTGATATGTAAACGTTTCTGTAAGTCCAGAAGGGATTCCAGACAGAATTCGGCAGATTCGCCCGGATCCGGAATCAAATGGGTATCGTCCAGCAACCAATCCATAAACATGCCTGCATCCTGAGGATCATGTGCCAGGCCGATGATGTGAAAGCTGCGTGGCGACATTCTCAATGACCGGGCGATGCCGATACCGATTGAGGATTTCTGCTGGGGGTCGATTCCGGTAACTGCGATAACGGTGCGATTCATGGCGGCGGCCTTTCAGGGGGGAGAAGAGTAAGGGGGGCTTTTAACTCTTCCTAACCTGATCCCTTTCCATGACAGGAAACCTGACGCCAAAATTAACAGATTGTCATTTTTCGAAAATTTGCTGTCTCAATCTTCAGCCCTGCCACCGGGAGCCATTTTGACGATGCGCGGATCAAAGCGAGCTACCGCATCAACCAGGTCCTGTTGGGCATCCATCACATCATGAATGTTCTTGTAGACATCCGGCACTTCGTCCAGGCCGGCAGACATCAGATCGACACCAGCAGTCTTCAGCCGCTTGCGGGCCTCTTTCCAGTTCAGGCTGTCTTTTGCTTTTTTCCGCGACATAACCCGCCCTGCACCATGGGAAGCAGAGGCCAGGGATTCCGCCTTTCCTTTGCCACGAACGACAAATCCAGGAGTCGCCATGCTGCCTGGAATAATGCCGAGAACACCATCTCCAGCAGGTGTTGCACCTTTGCGATGAACAACGACTTCTTTGCCAAAATGGTTTTCTTTCCAGGCAAAATTGTGATGGTTTTCGATATCAAGCAGGACTTCGGCACCCAGATGCTTCGCAATATGGTGATGGATGAGAGCGTGATTGGCTGCGGCGTAGTCGCCCATCAGGTTCATGGCCAGCCAGTATTCTTGTCCCGGCTCTGAATCGAGATCCAACCAGGCAAGATGTTCAAGATCTTTCGGCAAGCCACGATGAAGCTCTCTGGCGATCCGACTGTAGGTATTGCAGACTACTGCTCCTGCACCACGAGAGCCGGAGTGACTGAGCAGAGCCAGATAGGTCCCCGCAGCCAGTCCCAGATCCGGTTGGTCAAAAGTCAGGGTGCCGAACTCTACAAAATGGTTACCGCTACCGGAACTGCCGAGTTGTGACCAGGCTTTATCTTTGTTTTCCATGGTCACCTGGGTGACCGACCAGTCCCGATCAAGTACGTCATGTTGACGTCGCTTCTTGAAAGAAGCCCCAACGCCGAAACGGGTCTCTGCTTCGATTGCTTTCTTGAGTGTTGCCGGTGCTTCATCCAGCGTCGCTGCCGGCATATCCAGAACAGTCAGTTTCATCCGACAGGCAATATCGACCCCGACAGCATATGGCACCACAGCTCCATCCGTTGCCAGCACACCGCCAATCGGCAAGCCATAGCCGACATGCGCATCCGGCATCAATGCACCTGCTACCGAAACCGGCAATTCACAGGCACGGCGCATCTGCAAAATCGACTTTTCATCCAGATCGCGCCCCCACTGATGCCAGGGTGCCGGTTCATCACGGCGTACCGGTTCAGGTTCGGGTGTCTGCAGGATTTCCTGTGCCAGATCTGCCAGATTTGGATGACCATGGAAACTGGCCGGATCGTCAACCAGCGCCTGAAAGGTAGGACGCAATGCCTGCTTATCCAAACCTTCTTTCAATAAGACTGGGATCGCTTTGAGAGCCAGCTTGACTGCCTGATTATTGGGAATCCCCAGATTGATCAATTCACGTTTTTTCATGAGGCATCATGTTTCTGGCGCATGGCAAGATTGCCGGCAATAGCATCTGCTATCTGTTGCTGATCCAGTTGCGCACAGTCTATATGAACATCTGCATAGCGCTGATAGAGTGGCTGTCGCTCTTCATACAGTTCTGAAAGTGTATGTCCAGAAGAAAAAATTACCCCGCGACTCACCAAGTTTCCCAAACGATTGCGAAGCGTCATCAACGGAGCATCCAGCAAGACCACCAGACCACTTTTTTTCAGGTGCTTCATGGATCGTTCGCTGTACGGCACAGATCCACCTGTGGCAATAACGGTGCGGGTCGCTTTGATACTGGTAATGACTTTTTCTTCCAGCAGTAAAAAGGCTTCTGTACCTTCTTCCACAATCACTTCGTGGAGTCGACGCTGTGCATGATTCTGGATAAGAATATCAGTGTCTATAAAATCCATGTAGAGCTGCTTGGCCAGAAGTACTCCAATGGTACTTTTTCCTGCTCCCGGCATCCCGATCAGCACGATGTTTTCAGTCATGGCTTCTCCTTGGTGGAATCACCAGACTTGCTGTAAAGGGATTCCTCGTCAATATCTTCACTATTGGTCCAGAGGTCTCCGTACATCTTCTGGCCACAGTCATTGCACATTCCATGGGTAAATTCTGCTTCTGAGTTATCTGAAATGTAGGCTTCAAGTTGCTTCCACTGTCCTTCTTCAGTTTTAACCTGCTTGCACGCTGAACAGATGGGCAGCAAGCCGTGAAGGATTTTCAGCCTGGTGATGGCTTCATTCAGCTCTCTGGTTGCACGATCCGACTGCTGCATGGCCCAGGTGCGATGAATGACAATTGCAGCCAGAATGGTCAATACCAGAATGGCTTCGGAGCGCTTATAGAAGTCACTCATCACATTTCCCGGTGGAGAAATATGGTGCCCAACGACAATCAGTACAATACTCAACAGACTCACGGCAATCGTAATGGAACGTTTACCTGCAAAAGAAGAAAATAAGAGCGCGGCCGCATATGGAAAGTTAGACGAATCCCCTAATGGCAGCATGCCATCATAAAGGAAAGCACCAGTAACAATAGCGAGACAGACCAACCAGATAAACCAAGGTGGCCAGTTTGGCAGAACTTTCGGCAACTCTGATAATTTGTGCACTGGGGAGTTCACTTTATCCCGGCCTCATATATTGACTCACATCATTGTCATGGGTAGATACTGATGTTTACAGAACATACAGGATATGTTCGGACTCACTGAATAGATGATAGTAGCCATGACGTTCTTCGTCGCCATGGACCGTTAATTCTACATAAAGACTGCAATATTTGCCCTTGCTGGAGGTATTTCCTGTACTGATCGTATGAGACCGGGCATTCAGGATACGTGATATCTCATGGCGGATATCATCCTCATTCATACCCACAAGGCGAAATTGCCAGGATGCAGGGTAACTAATATCAGGCTTTTGATTACCAAAAACGTCCATCTAACATCTTCCTGTTACCAGAAACTAAATTGCCACCTGTCAACTGAACGTCAACAGGTGGCGATAATCAATCGCTGGAACTCAAAGTCTAATCAACCTTTTCTTCTTCAGCGAAACGGGCGGATTGCTCGTCGTATAATCGGAACGACATGTCCTCTTCAGAACTAATGACTTCAGGACCGCCATAAGTCGGTGAACTGACATGCATGGATGGAATAGTAAGTCCCTTGTCCATGTCAATAACCAATGTTGTTCCACTACGAGTGCCATTCGGGTTGGACGCGGCTTCTTGCTCTGTCAGGATCTGTACACTTGACAGCATCATGCAAAGTAATAAGATTCCGGCGACCAGGCCAGCAGCAAATCCCCCAATTATAACTGCTTCCGTGTGTTTACCCATGAATGAACATAACTCCTGTTTAGGTGCGACATAATACCGCTACGCCGCAAAACATCAATGTACTGTTTATTTGCGAAAAATCATCTTGACAACCAAACTGCAATCAGGAGCGCCACAGATTAATGTGGCACAGACCCCTGATGCCATCCTATCTTGATCATCATAACGCGCCGATACCCGCCTAATTGTGCCGTCGCGTCAGATTTTATTATTATATCACAAACTGCCCTTGAATTGCAAGGTCAACTTGCCTTCATTGGAATAAAGATGGTAAATCGAGAAGAAATTACTCTGAATCCTGAACCGCACCAGTGTCCGGTGAAAGCTCGCTGAGCCGCTTAATAGTCTCTTCTGCTGCTTGTGGGTCCGTTTCTGCAGCCTGTGGTTCTTCTGGGTCGCGCTTACTCACTCTGACTGGGATGACTTCGAATCTGGGATCATCAACTGGCAGATAGCGGGGATCTTCCTGGTTATTCAGAATCGACAGATAAGCCCCTTTGACAAAATCCTTACCATATGCACGTTCCAACCGACGCACCGTGAAATGTCCCTGCGCCATATCCTGGTAGTGGTCGACAAACAGAATATTGATCGTCGCTCCTCCAAGAGCCCCAACTATCGGCGCAAACTGTGCTGCGGTCTTATAAGACACAACGACGCCAAAACGGCTTGCCAACTTGGTTATGAAACGCACCAGCAAAGGCGCTTCTGCGGAAGCTGCACTCTTGGCCAAGCACTTCGTTGCTTCCTGAACCGCTTTGGCCAAAGCCACCCGCGAAGTGAAATAACCACTTTCACCAGCATCATCACTCTTGCGTGGCCCGCCCAGAGCAAACACCTCCATGCAGGCTATGAGTGCCCGGGGATCGGTCAGATCTTCACCCTCAGCTCGGGCCAAATCAGCAATGGACCGAAATATGATTCCTGTCGTGATAGGCAATTCAATTGCCAGCCCGGCAAAACCGGTTGCACCACCAACCGCTCCACTGGCTGTCGCTGCTAACTTATGCATACCTCGCGAAGCCGGTCGCTGCCCTTTGCGCATCGTCAGCAATGCCACATCAAGAGTTTTTCGCAGTGCGATCTCACTGGCTTTGCCAATGGTATCCGATGCAGCTTTCGGCAGACTTTTGAGAATACTCTCTATCGGCAAGCCAACCAAATTCGCCAGACGGGCAGCCAGGCTCGGGTCTTCAAGTGTCTGCACTGCATTGGCTAATGCACGGTAATCTTCCATGCATAGCACACGTTGTGTCAACGCCGATTCATTTTCATTGTTCGTATCTGTACTGGATTGGTCAGGATCACTCATAGTCAGTCAACAGTAGAAGTAATAGCACGTTCAATGGAAGGATCAGTTGTTTGTTTCGCAGCGTTCGCAGGAACTCGAACTGTCAGTACTTGTTTGCAGGTATCAATTGCAAGTTCATGTCTGACTCCCCAGTACTCACCATCCATCTGCATGGGGGCTGGTGGATCCAGGTGGATATGACAATTTTCAAACAATCGGCTTCCGCCGTGGAGAATACCCGGTTGATGATGCCCGCGTCGCTTGAGAAAAGTAGGATTGAATCGCCAGGAAAGCAAATTGGTGCAGGTATATGCAGACGTTGTGCGGGTAACTAATGCATCCAGCATGCCATCATCATCACGCCCTCCAGTTGGATCTAATATTCCGGCGTAGATACGGGTGTTGTTGATAAGGATGTTGGTGTACGGACCGCTGTACCAGTGCTCATCATCCAGAATGATTTCACACTGTCGGTGCCGACGGCAGAACAGATTGCGTATCGCGGCATGCGCATATGCAGTGTATCCATGCACAGGTGGTTTGCCAGACTCCAACTGCTTCTGGACGAGACGATCCCGACTTGCAAGGATATCCGCATCTAGCCCCACACTGATGGCATCCGCAAACCAGGTATGTTCGAAAATTCCCAGGTCCAGATAGCGATTACTCCCATGCAACAGGGCATCAATCGCAATCTGCCAGTTATGTTGTGCTCCTCCAAGGCCAAGAGATTTTGCGACATTATTACCAGTCCCGAAAGGAACTGGCAGATAAGGAGGAGGACTGACTTTTCCCATCGCAATAACGCCCATAATAGCATTGATGATACTCATGTGAGTGCCATCTCCCCCCATGCCTAGAATGGCCATCGCTGGTTGTGCCTTCAATTCCATAGCGAGTCGCACATCAAGCGCAGGCTCTCCGATATCCAGAAGTTTGTAACGGATCTTCCGGTGGGCCAATAATTCGCTGAGCGCCTGCCATGATGCGACTGCTGCACCATTCCTGGAATGGCGATTAAGTACACAGATCACCCAAGGGTGTGAAAGATCTGGTTTTACTTTCATCGTTCAGGGACTGGAGCAGGAACCAAGGGGGGACCTTTGCGTATGGCCGCATTCAATTCATCAATCAGTGTGCCACGGTGGACATTGTTTTCGAGGATATAACTCACCTTAGCCATGGCATCGTCCAGACCTTTCAGGGGAAAGGTAATCTCAGCACCTTCTGCCAACCCATGTTGGGGCGCTCCTTTGCAGATTACGGTAAACTGGTCATGGTCTGGTTGGAGTGTAATCATGGATACCTGTATCCAATGACCATTAGGCATCTTTGATTTTTTTCTGAGGAAGTTCAGGGTTCCCTGCAACAGCTTGTCCTCAATCACATCATTAGTCATAAAATCCTGCACGGTCGTCAGTCCGAAAATTGTCGGAATTTCTCCAGTCGGTAGCGCAGGAGCATCCAGCGAATCTTCATCATTGGGATCGTAAATCGCCATGACCAGGCCCTCTTTATCCAGGATTGTAGTACGACGGCCCTGCCGCAATTTCGCAATGGGTTGGCGGCTGGAAATGACAATTTTCAACGTGTCCGGCATGACTCGGCTGACCTCTGCACTTTTTACCAACGGATTGGCAGATAACCGTTTGCGAACCTCATTCACATCAATATCGAAAAGGTTTACTTCATCAATACGCAGATCAACCATGGAGGCATAAACCTTTTGAGATACACCTTCCCCTTTGATGGTATAGTCAATATCTCTCAGGGTGAACCATGGATTGTCGGTGAAAAAACTTGTTCGTATAAATGAACTTAAGCCAAACAGAACTCCCACAATAACCAACAGGAGAACCAACCAGCTCCCAAGCTGAAAAGCCATGACTTTGATAGGGTCGGGCCGTCTGTTTGATGCACTGGGTTTCTTGCGAGTCGAACTTTTAGTGGTCGCCATGGGGAACAGACTTGTGGGGTAAAGAATCGGGATAACAGCTGACAGGACATAGGAAAGTAACGTAGGTCCGCCATTTGACCAATGCCTTCATTCCGATTTAGCGATAGCTTCATCGGCAATGGATCGCCGTAGTTGATTATTATGACCGTATCGGCGTTGCAAAAGGCTTATCAAAAAAGAGGGTAGACGCTTCCGGATAGCAGTCCTTGAGAATACCGCTCA
>MDTD01173629.1_pt1 | contig 15738 bp, 17 predicted proteins | sample 811221 | NCBI WGS metagenome assembly MDTD01 (sample SAMN05326646, study PRJNA326480) | marine metagenome | isolation source: seawater | place: Pacific Ocean: South West | collected 2011
ATATTACTTAACTTCGACATATCTCCCCCTTGAGATAAATTAATTTTTAATGCCGATGCTAATTTTTAATTGTAGAACTAGACATTTCCTGGCCTTCGTTCAACAGCGGACTTTACTGGGTGGCGCTCCGACTTTACGGTTCCAGGAAGAGCCAATGAATTTCACACTGATTTCCCACCATGCGTTTCAGTATGAATGTTTTATATCGTTCAGACTATGAACTGTAAAGTATAATTAGTAAAATAATTGCTAATTTTGGATATAAAATTATATCTTTACAGTTCAATAATTGAACGATATTTATAATTGTATGACAAAAAAACCAATTGATTCAAATGAATTTAGCGTACTTAGAGTAGTTAAAAAGTTTCCAAACTTTTCTCAAAGACAATTAGCTAAAGAACTTGGTTTTAGCCTTGGAAAACTTAATTATTGTCTCAAAGGTCTTCAAGAAAGAGGTATGTTGAAGTTGAAATATTTTAAAAAAAACCCAAAAAAATTAAGTTATTTATACTTATTAACACCCAAAGGTATTTCTACAAAAACCAAAATAACTTTAAATTTAATGAGAGCAAGAATTAAAGAGTATGATGAACTTAAAAAAGAATTGGAAAATAATCAGTAAAATTAAATATGATAAAAAGCAGCAAACATACACTTGAATATTTTTATGGCATTAAAAATCTTTCAAAAATTATAGATAAAAATAAAATCGAAAAATTGGCAAGAGAAATTTTGAAAATAAAAAGAAAAAATGGAAGATTTTTTTTTTTAGGAGTGGGTGGAAGTGCTGGAAATTCATCACATGCAGTAAATGATTTTAGAAAATTATGCAAAATAGAATCTTATACACCTACAGATAATACCTCTGAACTTACTGCAAGAATAAATGATGATGGATGGAATTCATCATTTGTAGAATGGCTCAAAATATCGAAATTAAATAAAAAAGATGCAATATTTATTTTATCAGTTGGAGGAGGAAGTATTAAAAAAAAAGTTAGCCTAAATTTGGTAGAAGCCATTAAATTTGCAAAAAAAACAAATTCAAAGGTTTTTGGAATAGTTGGTAATGATGGAGGTTTTACAAAAAAAAACGGTGATTGTGTAATCTTAATTCCAACAATACAAAAAAAATTTGTAACTCCATTTGCAGAATCTTTTCAGACAATTATATGGCATTGTTTAGTTTCTCATCCATTATTGCAAAAAGTTAAAACTAAATGGTAAATTTTAATAAAGCAGTTTTCTTAGACAGAGATGGGGTTTTGGTAAAATCTATAATAAAAAATAAAAAAGGATATGCTCCATTAAACCTTCAAAATTTCAAAATTTATAAACATTCAAAACGATGTGTAAAAAAGCTAAGTTCAATTGGATTTAAAATATTTGTTGTAACAAATCAACCTGATGTTGGAAAAAAAATATTACCTAAAAAAAAACTTAATCAAATGCATAAAATTTTAAGAAAAAAAACAAGTATTAAAAATATATATACATGTATACATACTGCTAAACAATTTTGTATGTGTAGAAAACCAAAACCAGGAATGCTAATTAAAGCTGCAAAAGATCATAATATTGATTTAAAAAAAAGTTATATGGTTGGAGATAGAGCTAAAGATATTGCGTGTGGAAAAAGAGCCGGATGTAAAACAATATTTATAAATAGAAATTATAAAGAAAAAAAACCTAAATCTCAAAACGCATCATTTAAAAACTTAATAGAGGCAACGAATTATATTATTGAAAGAACATGTTATGAAAAAATTAAATGACTTAAAAATAAAAATATTTGCTGATGGTGCAGACCTGGATTCAATTAAAAAATTAAATGAGAAAAATTATATTAAAGGTTTTACAACAAATCCTTCTTTAATGAAAAAAGCTGGTATCAAAGATTATAAAAATTTTGCATTAAAAATACTAAAAAACATACAAAAAAAACCAATATCTTTTGAAGTGTTTTCTGATGATATTAATGAAATGTATCAACAAGCTGAGGAAATATCAAAATGGGGTAAAAATGTTAATGTTAAGATACCAATTACAAATACAAAAAAACAAAGTACTTTAGGAATAATTGAAAAGTTATCTTCAAAAGGTATTATTTGTAATATTACTGCGATTTTTACCCTTAATCAGATAAGAGAAGTTGTTAAAATATTACATAAGTCAACACCTGCAATTTTATCTGTTTTTGCAGGGAGAATTGCGGACACTGGAATAGATCCATCTGAAATTATGAAAGAGTCATTAAAAATATCTTCTGAAAAACCAATGTCAGAAGTTCTTTGGGCAAGTACTAGAGAAACGCTCAATATTTTTCAAGCAGAAAAAATTGGTTGTCAAATAATAACAGTACCACATAATATTTTAGATAAATTAGATTATTTAGAAAAAAATTTAGAGGATTTTTCACTAGATACAGTTAAAGGTTTTTATAAAGATGCACTAGCTGCAGGATATAAAATTGATACATAAAAAAATGAACTTTAAAAAAATATTTATTACTGGAGGAGCTGGTTACGTAGGAAGTTGTTTAGTTCCTGAACTATTAAAAAAAGGTTATCAATGTACTGTATATGACATAATGTATTTTAGTGATAGCTTTCTTCCAAAAAACAATCCAAATCTGAAAATAATTAAAGGAGACATAAGAGATAATAAAAAACTATTGAAGGCTTGTGATAATCATGATGTATTTATAAATCTAGCTTGTATATCTAATGATACAAGTTTTGCTCTAGATGAAAAACTATCTACTAGTATTAATCTTGATGCATTTGAGCCTATGGTTTTGGCGGCAAAAGCTTCTGGGATAAAAAGATTTATATATGCCTCCACTAGCTCTGTTTATGGAATTTCTAACGCGAAAGATGTTAAAGAAGATCATCCTCTCCTCCCATTAACGTTATATAACAAATATAAAGGAATTTGCGAACCACTTTTATTTAAACATACAGATAAAAATTTTGAAGGTGTTATTTTTAGACCTGCTACTGTCTGTGGATATGCACCAAGACAGAGGTTGGACTTGTCCGTCAATATACTTACAAATTTTGCTGTTAATAAAGGAATAATAAAAGTTTTTGGTGGTAATCAATTAAGACCAAACTTACATATAATGGATTATTGTGATGCGGTAGATGTATTAATCAATGCAGACTCAAAAAATATAAGCAATCAAATATTTAATGTTGGTTATCAAAATCTATCAATACTTGAAATAGCAAACTTAGTTAAAAAAGTTGTAGAAAAAATATTTCCTGAAAAAGATGAAATTAAAATCGAAAAAGTGCCATCTGACGACAATAGGTCATATCACATAAATTCAGATAAAATCAAAAAAATTTTGAATTATTTTCCAAAAAGATCAATTGAGAATGCTGTTGAAGATTTATGTATGGCTTTTCAAAAAAATTTATTAAAAAATTCTTTTGAAAAAGATATTTATTTTAACATCAATAGAATGAGAAATATCAAAGCAAAATGAAAAGTATAAAAAAAATAGCTGTAGTTACTGGTGGAGCAGGATTTATAGGAAGTCATATGGTAGATCTTTTATTAAGAAAAAACTATAAAGTTAGAGTTATTGATAATTTGTCAGGTGGAAGATTGGAAAATATTAAGAAACATTTTAAAAATAAAAATTTTTACTTTCAAAAAAAGGATATATGTAAAATTGAACCTGATCATAAATTTTTTAAGTCATGCGACTATGTCTTCCATTTTGCTGGTATTGGAGACATCGTTCCGTCAATAGAAAACCCAATTAAATATTTTAAAGCAAATGTTATTGGAACTGCAAAAGTATTAAAAGCAGCCCAAAAGGCTTCAGTCAAAAAATTTATTTATTCTGCCTCTTCTTCTTGCTATGGCTTAGCAAAAGTACCCACTTCTGAAAAACATAAAATCAATCCACTTTATCCTTATGCTATGAGTAAATATATGGGTGAAAAACTTTGTTTTCACTGGCATAAACTTTACAAACTTCCAGTAATTTCCATTAGAATATTTAATGCATATGGTCCAAGAGTAAAAACTACAGGCGTTTACGGTGCTGTATTTGGAGTTTTTTTCAAACAGAAGCTAGAAAACAAACCTTATACTATAGTAGGTAATGGTAATCAAAAAAGAGATTTTACTTATGTTACTGATGTTGTCGAAGCTTTTTATAAGGCAGCTTCTTCGAATTATTCTGGAGAAATATTTAATTTAGGAACAGGAAAACCAAATAGTATAAATTATTTAGTTAAAATTTTAGGTGGAAGGAAGATATTTATACCAAAAAGACCTGGTGAACCTAATATTACTTGTGCAAATCCAAAGAAAATTAAAAAAAAATTAAATTGGAAACCAAAAATGAAATTTGAGAATGGAGTAAAAATTATGCTTAAAGATATTAATAATTGGAAGACAGCGCCTTTATGGACACCTACTAATATTAAAAAAGCTACAAAAACTTGGTTTGGATATATGGGAAATGTAAGATGATGAAAAAAAAGTTGAACAGAAAATACTCAAAAAAAATTGTCACTCTTGCAAACTTGAGTAAGATTTTAGGAAAGAGGCCTAGAAAACAAAAAGTTATTTTATGCCATGGAAATTTCGATGTAGTTCATCCTGGCCATGTAAGACATTTAATTTATGCTAAATCTAAAGCTAACATATTAGTTGTTAGTATAACTGCAGATAGGTTTATACAAAAAGGTATGTATAGGCCATTTGTGCCGGAAGGCATAAGAGCTTTAAATTTAGCAGCATTTGAAATGGTTGATTATGTAACAATCGATAATAACAAAACATCTATAAATATTTTAAAAAAATTAAATCCTGATTATTTTGCTAAAGGCTTTGAATATTCATCTGGTGGTTTACCTCCAGCAACACAGGAAGAATCTGCAGTAGTTGAAAATTATGGAGGTGAGATGATTTTTACACCTGGTGATGTAGTATATTCATCAACAAAACTTTTAGACCTTTCTAAACCAGATATAGACAATTTCAAACTTTTAGATCTTATGCAAAGAAGCAGAATATCATTTGATATGTTGAGAGAAACAATAAAAAAAATTAAAAAGATAAAAGTACACGTTTTGGGAGACACAATAATAGATACGCATACTAAAACCAATTTGATAGGAGGTTATCTTAAAACTCCTACCCCTAGCGTTTTATATCAAGAAACAAGAAATTATACAGGTGGAGCATCAATAGTGGCAAAACACTTGAAAGAAGCTGGAGCAAATGTAAATTTTACAACGATCTTAGGAAATGATGAGTTAAAAAATTTTATTATAGGTGAAATGAAAAAATCTAAAATAAAATTAAATTTTATATTGGATAAAAATAGGCCAACAACTAATAAAAATACTATTATTTCAAACAATTATAATTTATTAAAGATTGATAAAGTAGATAATCAACCAATTTCTGCAAATATTCTTAAAAAAATACAAAAAATAGTTTCAAAAGATAAATCAGATGTATTTATTTTTAGTGATTTCAGACATGGTATTTTCAATAAATCAAATATATCTTTATTAAGTTCATCTATTAAAAAAAATACTTTTAAAGTCGCTGATAGTCAGGTGGCAACCAGATGGGGAAATATAACAGATTTTAAAAACTTCGATCTTATAACTCCAAATGAAAAAGAGGCTAGGTTTTCCTTAGCTGATCAAGACGCGAGTATAAGTAATTTAACATCTCAGCTAGATATGCAGATAAAACCCAAAAATTTAATTTTAAAATTAGGAGAGCGTGGATTGTTTGCTTCAGGAAAAAGTAATCCTAATGGATTTGCATTACCAAGTTTTACAAAAAAGGCTGTAGACTCAGTAGGTGCAGGTGATGCATTGCTGGCTTACGCCTCATTGTCTTTAGCTGCAAGTAAATCAATATTGATTGCTAGTATCTTAGGATCTTTAGCAGCTTCCTGTGAATGCGAAATAGAAGGAAATGTAGCAGTTAAACCAGAAGAAGTTCTTAAAAAACTTAAACAGTTAGAAGACTCTTCAAATTATTATACAGCTTCAAAATTATGAAAGCCATTGTAGTAGGAATGGGTGTTCAGGGCACAAAAAGGAAAAAATACTTAGGTAAAGACTTTGTATTTTCAGTAGATAAATTTAAAAATGCTGATTATAAAACAATTTTTGATGTTCCTTTAGATGCGTATGACGCTGTATTATTGTGTGTACCCGATAAAAAAAAAATTAAAATAATTAATTATTGCATTAAAAATAAAAAACATATCTTGGTAGAAAAACCTCTTTTGCTAAATTCATCTAAAGATTTTTTTCATTTAAATAAGTATGCAAACAAAAATAAAGTTATTTTATATACTGCTTATAATCATAGATTTGAACCTATTCTATTAAAACTTAATAAATTAATTAAAAGAAAAACATTGGGTAAAATATATAAATGCAAAATGTTTTATGGAAATGGAACATCTTATTTAGTTAAAAAAAGCAGATGGAGAGATAAAGGTCTAGGAGTAATATCTGATATTGGTTCGCATCTATTAGATCTATGTATTTTTTATTTTGGAAAAAAAATTAAGAAATTAAAAGTAATTGAAAAAAATAAATTTGAAAATAAAGCTCCAGACCATGCAATTATTTCATTGGAAATTAATAAAATACTTATTGAATTAGAAATGACACTTTGTATGTGGAAAAATACTTTTACCTGCGATGTATTAGCTTCCAAGGGATCTGCTCATCTTAATTCTCTTTGTAAATGGGGTAAAAATACTTTGATTTATAGAAAAAGAAAATTCCCGTCTGGAAAACCATTAGAAAAAAAAATATCTTTTAAACAAAAAGATCCTACATGGAAACTAGAATATTTATTTTTCAAAAATTTAATTAAAAATAGGCAAAAAACAATTTTAGAAAAAGATTTAATACTTAACAGAATATTTCTCAAAATTAAAAAAAGTCATATTATATGAAAAATAAAATTAAGATAGGTTTTATAGGACTCACTCATTTAGGTTTAAATTATTTAGCAGCTAGTGCGCAAAAAAAATTTTCAGTAATAGGGGTCGATATTAGTAAAAGTAAGATCGAAAATTTAAAACATAATAATATTAAATATAAAGAACCATACTTGAAAAATACAATTTTAAAAAATAAAAAAAGGATTTTATTTTCAAATAATTTAAAAGACTTAAAAAAGTGTAATTTAGTTTTTGTGTCTCAAGATGTAAAAACAAATGCAAAAGGGAAATCTAACGTTGCGAGTCTTCAATTTTTAATTAAAAAATCAATTAAAAACTTAAATAAAAAGTCTGTTCTTATAATTATATCACAGATAAAACCTGGATTTATGCGTTCAATTAACATTGATAAAAAAAGACTTTACCACCAAGTTGAAACTTTAGTTTTTGGAAATGCTATTAAAAGAGCTTTGTATCCAGAAAGATTTATTATTGGCTGTCAAAATAAAAATGATCAAATTAATAAATCTTACTTAAGTTATTTAAAAAGTTTTCATTGTCCAATAATAAAAATGAATTATGAAAGTGCTGAAATTGCAAAAATATCTATTAATGTTTTATTAGCTTCATCTGTAACAGCCACAAATGTCCTTTCAGAATTATGTGAAAAAAATTCAGCTAATTGGACAGATATAATTCCAGCATTGAAACTAGATAAAAGAATAGGCAAATTTTCATACATCAAACCCGGTTTAGGAATTGCCGGTGGAAATATCGAAAGAGATATAGTTACTACAAGAGATATATTTAAAAAAAAAACACCTCCCAATTTAATTTTAGAGAGTATTTTAGAAAATTCTAAATATATGAAAAATTGGACTATCCGACTTTTAAATAGAAACAATTTTTTAAAAAAAAAAAAGAAATATAGGTATAGTTGGTGTAACATATAAAGAAAACACAAACTCAATTAAGAATTCACCCGCAATTTCACTTATTAAAAATTTAGATAAAAAACATAAAATTGAAATTTATGAACCGATGTTAAATTTTAATATTAATAATAAGAAAGTTATACAAATACAAAGCTTAGATAAATTAATAAAACAAAATGAAGTTATTATTTTTATGAGACCATGGAACACAAAAAAGGAAATTAAAAATATTTATAAATATTTGCGAAATAAAATAATATTAGACCCATTTCAGGTTATTGATTTTTTAAATATCGTTAATAAGACAAATAGTTATTTTACATTAGGCAAAGGTTAGTACTTTATGAAAAATAGGATAGTTATAATTGGTTCAAGTGGGATTATATCTTCAAATTTACAAAAAAAATTTACAAAAAGTAACTATAAATTTATCACTTTAGGTAGAAATAAAATAAATTTAAAAAAAAAAGATTCTTTTAAGTTATTAAGCAAAAAAGTTAAAAAAAAAGACATTATTATTTTCATTTCTGCAGAAGCACCAGCAAAAAACATTCAAATGTTTTTAAATAATATAATGATTTGTGACAATATCTGCAAAGCACTTCAAAATAAGCCCTTTAGCAAATTAATTTATATTAGCTCTGATGCTGTATATTCTGACATAAGTGGAAAAATTAATGAAAAGACAAAAACTTTTCCAGGATCTATGCATGGAATGATGCATTTAACCAGGGAAATACAATTAAAAATGAATTTTGATAATAAAATATGTATTTTAAGACCCACTTTAATATATGGGCCTGGTGATACACATTTGGGATATGGGCCTAATAAATTTTTAAAATTAGCAAAAAAAAACCAAGATATCATTCTTTTTGGCAAAGGAGAAGAAAAGAGAGATCATGTTTTTATTGATGATTTAATTGAAATAATAATTGAGTGTATTAAAAAAAATAAAATAGGGTTATTTAATATAGCCTCTGGAAAAGTTTACTCGTTTAGAAGTATTGCAAAAAAAATTATTTTATTAACTAAAAGTAAGTCTAAAATATTAAATACAAAAAGAATAGGTAAGATGCCTCATAATGGATATAGACCTTTTAATGTAAATTGGATTAATAAGAATTTTAAAAAAGTAAAATTAACAAATATTGAAGATGGAATTATAAAATATTTAAGGAATTAGTGTAAATGAAAGTAGAATTAATTGATCTTAAGCAAAGATTTAAAAATGAGGAAAAAACAATTATGAAAATTGTTCATAAGGTTTTAAGTAAAGGAAACTTAATTTTGACAAAAGAAGTTCAAAACTTTGAGAAATCTATTTGTAAATATACAAACTCCAAGTATTGTCTCGGTCTAAATTCTGGCACTGATGCTCTTATGATGTCATTATGGAGTTCGGGAATTAAAAAAGGTGATGAGGTTATTACTTCTCCAATTTCTTTTGTTGCAACGGCTAATGCAATAGCTCATGTAGGAGCAAAACCAGTTTTTGTAGACGTTAGCGATGATTTAAATATTAATCCAGATCTCATAGAAAATGCAATTACAAAAAAAACAAAAGCTATAATTCCTGTGCATTGGACTGGAAGAGTTTGCAAAATGGATAAAATTATGAAAATTGCAAAAAAATACAGATTAATTGTCATTGAGGATGCTGCGCAAGCAACTGGTGCTTATTTTAAAAATAAACATGCTGGGACATTTGGAAAAATTTCTGCATTTTCAACTCATCCTTTAAAAAATTTAAATGCATTAGGTGATGGTGGATTCATAATAACAAATGAAAAAAAATTATATGATAAGATTAAACTCTACCGAAGTCACGGCCTTGAAGGGAGAGATGATGCAAAAATTATTGGAGTTAATTCTAGGTTAGATTCGCTAAATGCGGAAGTTTTAAATTTTAGACTTAAAAAACTGAAAGAAATAATCAAGAAAAGAAAAAAAAATATTAATTTATACAGAAAATATATTAAGACAGATAATGTACAAATTTTAGAGGACAATAAAGAGGAAAAAAATAGTTACGTGATGTTTATTACATTATCTAAAAAAAGAGAAGAACTTCAAAATTATTTAAATAAATTTAAAATTCAATCTTTATTGTATTATCCAACACCTCTACATATGCACAAATCAATGAAATTTTTAAAATATGAGAAAGGAAGTTTTCCTAATGCGGAAAGGATCACTAATGAAGTAATTTCGTTCCCGCATCACCAATATATATCCGAAAAACAAATAAAATATGTGTGTAATAAAATAAATAATTTTTATAGTAAAAAGAAATGATCGTTCCATTTAATTATCTAAACTATCAATTTAAAAACAAAAAAAAATATTTTGCAGAATGGAGTAAACTTATTGACACATCAGAATTTACATTAGGTCCATTCATTGAAAAGTTTGAAAAAAAGTTTTCAAAATACATTGGAATAAAACATTGTATTTCAACAAATAACGGAACTGATGCTTTAATCTTATCTTTAAAATCTTTAGGAATTAAAAAAGGTGATGAAGTGATTACAGTTTGTAATTCTTTTTATGCAACTGCAGGAGCTATAGAAGCATGTGGTGCAAAAATAGTATTTGTTGATAGTGATGAGAGATATCAAATGGATGTGGAAAAGATGAAGAATGCAATTACAAAAAAAACAAAAGCAATAATTCCAGTACACTGGGCCGGAGCATCACCCAATATGTTTAAGATAATGAAAATTGCAAAAAAACATAATGTTCATGTTGTAGAGGATGCTTGTATGGGTATTGGAGCAAAATTACATAATAAAAATCCCGGTAGTTTTGGGAATGTTAATGCATTTAGTATGCATCCTCTAAAATCATTAAATGTAATGGGTGATGGAGGAATGATAGGAACAAATAATGACAAGATTGCTAAATGGTTAAGACAATACAGAAATCATGGTATGATCAATAGAGACTACCTATCTATTTGGGGAGTTAATGTAAGGATGCAACCTCTGCAAGCTGTTGTAGCAAATATTCAATTAGATGAAGTTGATAAGATTATTAAAAAAAGAATAAAAAACGCAAAATTTTTAGATAAAGAATTGTCAAAGATAAAATTTATTTCGATACCTGAGAGAAAAAAGGGTTATAGAGAAACTTTTGCCTTGTACATGGCAAATTTTGAAAATAGGGACGAGCTAAAGAAATATTTAATTAAAAATAAAATTGAAGTCAAAATACATTATCCGGTCCCATTACATTTACAAAAACCGGCAAAATTAGGGGGATATAAAAAAGGAAATTTTCCAATTGCAGAATATCAATCAAAGAAGCTTTTAACGCTTCCAGTTCATCAATATCTTAATAAGTCTCAATTAAAATTTATGATAAAAAAAATTAAGGAATTTTATTCCAAATGAAAAAAAAAAATAACATTTTAAGAATTGAAAATTCTTTAAAAGATAAAAAAGAGTTATCCAACATAAATTATGATAAAAAAGAAATCCTTAATAAAAGTCAAAATTTTAAGAACATAATTGTTAAAAAACCTTGGGGGCACGAATATCTTTTTTTTTCTTCTCCCGAAGTTTCTGTATGGATCCTTAAGATTTTAAAAAACCATAAAACTTCAATGCATTGTCACACAAATAAAAAAACATCATTAATTTTAGTAGAAGGAAAAGCGAATTTATATTCTTTAAATGGAAAGATTCAAATAGAAAGTGGAAATGTGGTTGCTATAGACAAAGGTACTTTTCATCGTACGTCTGCAGAATTTGATCAAGACATAACTGTTATAGAAATTGAAACTCCTACAAATAAATACGACATTGTCAGATATCAAGATGATTATCAAAGATCAACTTCAGGCTATGAAACAAAAAATTTTTATTCTAAGGTAGATGAAAAAGATTTGAATTTGACATATGAAAGTATTAATTTAAATCCAAAATCTTTAGGAGAATGTGAAATTCAAATTGTTGATATAAATCTAATTGATGAACTTGACTCTAATTCTTTGATTTCTCCTATCAAAATTAAAAAATTTAATAAAGATAGTAATATAATGGTTGGTGAAGTTTATGAAAAAAATTTCCTTTTAAGTCAAAAACCAATGTTAATAAATTTTCAAGAATTTCTTGTAATTAATAAAAAATAATTTAAAAAATAATTCAAAATGCGACTATCAGATTATATTATAAAATTTTTAGAGCAGAAAAAAATTGATACAGTCTTTCAAGTTAGTGGTGGAGGTTCAATTTTTTTAGGCGATGCTTTGTATAAAGCAAAAAAAATAAAATACATAGCTCACCATCACGAACAAGCAGCGTCTTTTGCAGCTGAGGGTTATGCAAGATGTAAAAACGATGTTGGTTGTTGTTTTGTAACTACAGGACCAGGAGGCACTAATGCAGTTACAGGCATAAGTTCTGCATGGATTGATTCGGTACCGGTGATTTTTATTGCTGGTCAAGCCTTTTATAATCAGACTATTAAAAAAACAAAAAAAAGACAAATCGGGGTTCAAGAAATTAATATTATCGATATTGTTAAGCCAATCACAAAATTCTCAATAATGGTTAAAGATCCAGAAATGATTAATTTTTATTTAGAAAAAGCTTTTGAAATATGTAAGTCAGGAAGACCAGGTCCAGTCTTTTTAGATATTCCAGCAGATGTTCAAAATGCTAATATTGATGAAAAGAAATTGAAAAAATTTCGTATTAATAAAACTTCAAAGCAAAATTTAATTGATAGCCAAATAAATAAAGTAATTAAAAAATTAAAAAAATCTAAAAGGCCTCTTATTCATTTAGGCCATGGCGTAAAATTGTCAAAATCAAAAAAACTGGTAAATAAATTTTTCAATAAATTTAAAATTCCATTTATGGTTACATGGAATGCTGATGATTTAATATCTTCTGATCATAAAATGTACTTTGGAAAACCAGGTCAGTTTGGGGAAAGAGGTTCAAATTTCATAGTCCAAAATTGTGATTTTTATCTATCAATAGGAACAAGATTACCATTTATGATTACTGGTTATAATCCAAAGGATTTTGCAAAAAAAGCGAAATATAAAATTATGGTTGATATAGATGGAAATGAGTTAAAAAAAAAGGATTTGAAATTAGATTTATCAATTAAAAGTGATGCTAAATATTTCCTAGAAAAACTTTTCAATAAACTTAAAAATTTTAAACCAAATAATAATTGGATAAATTATTGCTCTAAAGTTAGGGCCAGATATCCAATTCTTATTAAAAGTATGAAAGATGAAAAAAAATATATAAATTCATATTTTTTTATTAAAAAGCTATCTGAAAAATTAAGTAAAAATGATATTATAATTACTGATATGGGATTTTCTTTTACTACCACTCATCAAGCTTTAGAAATAAAAGGAAATCAAAAACTTTATACAAATTCTGGTCATGCCCCAATGGGCTGGGGTCTTCCAGCAGCAATAGGCGCGTATTATTCAAATAAGAATAAAAAATCAAATATAATTTGTATTTCTGGTGAGGGTGGTTTTCAAATGAATATTCAAGAATTAGCAACAATAATGCACAACAAAATACCTATGAAAATTTTTATATTCAATAACGGAGGATATTTAACAATAAAGCAAACTCAAATCTTAGGTTTTAACGGAAGAATAATGGGAGCAGATAAAAAAAGTGGCATTTCTTTTCCAAATTATGAAAAAATTTCAAAAGCACATTCAGTAGATTATAAAAAATTGACGAGTCACAAGAATTTAGAAAAAGATATAAAAAAAATATTAAAATCTAAAAAAGCATTTATTTGTGAATTGATTATGAGTCCAAATGAGGAACAAATTCCAAAAGCAATTAATAGAAGAAATGAAAATGGTATAAGTATCCCCGCAAGATTAGAGGACATGTATCCCTTCTTGTCAAAAGATGAATTAAATAGTAACAATTTGGACTAATGAAAAAAGCAATTATAATAACTGGAAATTTAGTCCAAGACCATGAATTTATATACCCTTATTATAGGCTATTAGAGGAAGGGCTTGATGTTGATGTTTGTATTTTAGAAGGTAAACCAGTAGTCGGTATTTTGGGGACCACAATACCACCAAATAAAAATCAAAAAATAAAAAAAATTGAAGATCTAAATTTGGATGAGTACAGCATTCTTGTTATACCAGGAGGTGTAAAAGCAATGGAAAAAGTAAGACAAAATAAAAATATAATTAAATTTATCTCTGAATTTGATAAAAAAAAAAAATTAATAGCGTGCATTTGCAGTGGGGCACAACTATTAATATCTGCGAAAGTTGTTAAAGGACGAAAAATTTCTGGATATTATAGTATGGAAGATGATTTAGTTAATGCAGGAGCAATTTATACTGATTTACCAGCAGTTATTGATGACAATATAATAACAACTGCCCATTATAAAGATATGGGTCCTTGGATGAAATCTGTAATAGAAAAATTAAAAAAATAAATCTTGTAATGAGAAAGTTTAATTTGTTGGGAAGTTATCCAAATCCAAAAAATAAAAGATATGTGAGCGAGAACCTTAGAACAATTAAACACAGAATAATTGCTTCTTATAGAGGTAAAGAGTTTTATGATGGAAAAAGAATTTTCGGTTATGGAGGTTTTAAATATGATGGAAGATGGAAAATAATTGCAGATAGAATTTGTAAAAGGTATAATTTAAATAATAATTCTTCAATTTTACAACTTAGTAGTAAAAAAGGTTTTTTGCTCAATGATATTAGGAAAAAATTTCCAAAGATGAAAGTTTGTGGACTTGAAACTTCTTCCTATGCAATAAAAAAAAGTATGAAAAGTGTGAAAAAATTTATCAAAAAAGTTGACAATTATACAAATCTAAATTTTAAAAATTCTTCATTTGATTTTGTGCTTGCTTTAGGGGTTCCTTATGAATATGGTTTAGACGATTCAATTAAATGCTTGAAAGAAATACAAAGAGTATCAAAAGGTAAAAGTTTCATTAATCTAGGTTCTTATTCGTCTCAAAAAGAGTTTTGGCAATTAAGACAATGGACTTTACTTGGTATTACGCTACTTAAAGAAAATGAATGGAAACAGGTATTAAAGCACACTAAATACACTGGAGATTATGATTTTGTTAATGCAAAAAATTTAAATTTGATCTCAAAAAAATAACTATTATTTGATAAGAAATGTATAATAAAAGGTTTAAAATATTACATTTATGAAATATTTACTATTAGGTGGTGCGGGAGTATTTGCTTTACACACAGCAAAATATTTACTTGAACAGAAAGATACTGAGCTAGTAGTTTGTATAGGAAGAAATACAGTAAAAAATCCAGCATTCAACTTAGATATTGGTAAAAACGACAAAAGATATATCTTTAAACCATGCCACATTGTTTATGAACAAGACTTTTTATTCGAATATTTTGAAAACTATAAACCAGATTTTGTTATAAATTTCGCTGCTCTCGCTTATGCAACTTCATGGGATAAATCATTCAGATATTATGACACAAATATTACCGCAGTTGCAAAGATTTGTGAATTTTTATCAAAAAAAAAGTTATCTCAAAAAATTTTTACAAATAGGAACCTCAGAACTTTATGGCCCAGTATCAAGCCCTGTCGATGAGAAATATCCAATTAATCCTACTAGTCCTTATTCAGTATCAAAATTAGCTGCAGACATGCATTTAGAAACAATGTTTAAGGTGAGAAATTTTCCAATGAATATAATTAGACCCAGTAATGGATATGGCTCAGGTCAATTGTTATACCGAATTGTGCCAAAATCTGCTTATCTTATTTTAAAAGGTGAAAAATTTCCTTTAGAGGGTGGAGGAAAAGTTAAAAAATCATTTATGCATTG
>MDTD01127062.1_pt1 | contig 15737 bp, 16 predicted proteins | sample 811221 | NCBI WGS metagenome assembly MDTD01 (sample SAMN05326646, study PRJNA326480) | marine metagenome | isolation source: seawater | place: Pacific Ocean: South West | collected 2011
GAAAACCAATTAAAACAAAAAAAGCTTAAAATGAAAATTTTAGGAATCGGCAATGCAATAGTAGATGTAATTTGTAAAGTTGATGAAAACTTTATCAATCAAAATAAATTAGTAAAAGGCACTATGAAGCTTATTTTTGATAGCAAGGAATTTCAATCAATGTTGTCAAATCTAAATATTGAAAAAACTATATCAGGTGGATCAGTAGCAAATTCTGTTGTTGGCCTATCTCAGTTAGGAAATAAAGTAGGATTTATTGGTAAAGTGTGTGATGACAATTTAGGAAGTAAATACGAAGATGGTTTAAAATCTGAGAATGTAGAATATTTTTACTCAAAAAAAAAAGAAGAACTCCCAACGGGAACTTGTTTAATTTTAGTAACCCCAGATTCAGAAAGGACAATGTGTACGTTCCTTGGTACTGCAGGTAAAATTAATGAAAATGACGTTAATTCAGAAGTAGTTAAACAATCAGAAATGATTTTCCTAGAAGGATATTTATGGGATGAAGGCGAGCCAAAAAAAGCATTTGAAAAAGCCATTAAAAATGCAAATAAAGTAGCAATGTCTTTATCTGATCAATTTTGTGTTGAAAGGCATAAAGTACATTTTTTAAATTTAGTAGAAAATAAATTGGATATTACTTTTGCAAATGAACAAGAAATAATGTCGTTAATTGATGCTAAAAATTTTAATGATGTAATTGAGTTCGGAAAAAGTTTAAAAAAACTACTTGTTATTACTAGGGGAGAAAAAGGAGCTATTTTAATATCTGATAATGCAGTAATAGAAAATGGTGTTGAAAAAAATTTACAAATAAAAGATCTTACTGGTGCAGGCGATTTATTTGCAGCAGGTTTTTTACATGGGTATTTGAATAATTATAAGCCAATTGAATGTTTAAACAAAGGTAGAGAAATGTCTACAAAAGTTATTCAACAAATTGGGGCTAGGCTTTAGAGTTTTTTCTACTATAGCTTCCTTTACCTTTTTTAGGCTTTACAACTTTAGGTTTATACTTACTAGTAAAAAGTTCTTTAGCATGATTGTTTTTCTTTTTATGCATTTAATTTATATCCATCTTTATGGCTACAAATAAAAGTTTTATCTTTAAATTTTTTTTCTATTTTTTTTCTTAATCTATATATATGAGTTTCAACTGTGTGAGTTTCCAGCTTAGATTTATGACCCCAAACTTCTTTTTGTAAATCAATTATTGTTATTGGTTTTATTGATATATTAAGAAAAGTAATTATTTGAGATTCTTTTTCCGTAAGAGATATTTCTTCTTTATTTTTTTTCATTATTCTAGAATTAAGATTAATACTATATTTGCCAATTTTAATATTATTTTGTTGATTAAATCGATTTTTTAAAAAATTTATGTTAATAATTTCTATTAACTTAACCAAATTTAAGGGATAATCTAAAAAAATTACTTTACTATTTAAATTAAAATTTTTTTCACTTGAAATAATTAAACAGTTTTTATCCTCTAATATTTTACTAATTTCTGAATTATTTACAGATTTTAAGTTAAAAGTTAGGATATTTCTTATCTCGTATAATATATTATACAAAACATCAAATTTATGAACAAATAATGTTTGTTGGTGTAACATAATAATACAATATGACAATTGTAGTAAAAAATAAAGATACTCTTATTTACGATGTATTCACATTTAAATGCTGTATTGGCGAAAATGGTTTCGTAAAAAATAAAGTTGAAGGAGATAAGAAAACCCCAATAGGAAAATACTCTTTAGGCAATCTATACTATAGGGATGATAAAATAGTAAAGCCATTAACCAAATTGAAATTATTAAAAATAAAAAATACTATGGGTTGGTGTAATGACGTAAATTCAAAAAAATTCTACAATAAGCTCATTAACACAAGCATGAATCTTAAACATGAAAAACTTTTTAGAAAAGATTATAAATACAACCTTGTGCTTCCAATAAAATATAATTGGTACAAAACAAAATTAGGCAGTGGAAGCGCTATATTTATTCATTTAACTAAAAATTACAAACCAACTGCAGGATGTATTGGACTTTCAGAAAAAGATTTTTTTATATTAATTAAATTAATAACAAGAAATACTAAAATAGAAATCCTTTATCCTCTTTGACCAAAAATCTCTGTACCAATCCTTATATGGGTAGATCTATTTTCTATTGCTTTTAAATAATCAGCAGACATACCCATACTTAATTGTTCAAGTCCAACTTGTTTATTTAATTCTTTCATGCGCTTAAAGTAATTGGTGCTGTCATCAGTTAAAGGAGGAATACACATTAAACCTATAATATTGAGGTCAATACTTATGCAATATTTATAAAAATCTAATAGTTCTTCCTCTGGAATTCCAGATTTTTGTTTCTCTTTACCAATGTTAACTTGAATAAATAATTTAGTGCTTACATCTAGATCTTTTTGCACTGTAGAAATTTTATTTGCAAGTTTTTTGCTGTCTAATGAATGTATATAATCGAATATTCTGAGCGCGCTTTTAACTTTGTTTGTTTGTAGTTTGCCTATTAAGTGTAACTTTATTTCCTTTTTATTTTGTTTTATTTCATGCCATTTCTCGAGAGCTTCTTGAACTTTATTTTCACCATAGTCTAGGTGTCCATATTCAATTAACGGCATAATATGATCAATTTTAAAAGTTTTAGAAACGGCTATAATTTTTGGATAATTAGAGTAAGTGATTTTATTTGATAAATTTTTCTTAACATTTTCTTGAATTTTAAGTAAATTTTTTACAGTTTCATGCATAATAATTTTCCATTTAAGTTCTATTTTATAAATAATTTCAAAAAAAATAATATTGATAAATTGGACAATGATACTGGTGTAATATACAGGAATTACAACAATAACCTTGATATCAACAAATTAATTGAAATTAGAGACTATTGCCATCAAAAAAAGATTAAAATTTTTTTATCAAATTATTTTAAAATAGCTATTAAATTAAAGCTTGATGGAGTTTACATGCCCTCTTTTAACAAAAATTTTAGGCACTTAAATTTTAAATTACGCTCAACATTTTCAGTATTAGGATCTGCACATAACATTAAGGAAATTCGAATTAAAGAAAAGCAAAAAGTTAAATTAATTTTTATTTCATCAATATTTAAAAAAAATAAAAATTATTTAGGAATTTATAAATTTAGAATATTAAAACAAAAAACCAAAAAAAAAGTTGTAGCTTTAGGTGGTGTTTCTAGCCAAAATAAAAAAAAAATTAAATTATTAGATTGCTATGGGTTTAGTGGTATTTCTTATTTTGAATAAAAAAAGGCCCCTCTTAAGGGGCCTTCTTTAAATTGTATTATGATAACTTAGAATGAGAAAGAAATTGATACTTCGTATCCATTTCTGTCATCAGTTGCAGTATTAGCAATGTTATCTACACTGTGGTATGATCCACTGATACCCATTGATCCCATAGTGTATGAAATACCAACAGCTGAAGCTTCTTGATCATCACCTGAGTTGTATTCAGTCTCGTGTTGACCATAAGATACAGTTAGGTCATCATTCACTTGGTATGAAATACCAAAACCAGTTGTATCTCTATCATTAGTTGCACCATTTTCTTCATCAAACTCTGAAGATTGTACACCGATCGTGAAGCCATTCATTGCATATGTAGCAAATGCTGTGCTCTCATCAGACTCAGTTATTGTATCATGCACTGTACCTGCTGCATAACCAACTCTTAAACCATCAATACCAGTATACTCAATTGCATAGTCTTGGTATGACTCAACTGAGTTACCAGCTTCTGCGTTATGATAAGCAAGTGCTATTGATAGACCTGAATCATGACTGTAGCTATATGTAAACATATCTTCTTCAGCATCACCATTAACAACAGCTGCAGATGCACCTGTTACAACAGCCCATGGCTCTTCATATGCTGCAGGCATCACGTCATCACGTGCGCTTAATGCAGATGAACCACCGTGACCAGCGAATACTAAAGTACCGTTGTCACCTAGATCAAATGTAATCGATCTGTCATCCATTAATTGACCAGCGAAATCTTCAGCAGCTCCACCGTCTAATTCTAATGACAATGTTACACCGATGTCATTTACATCACCTGAAGCAGAGAATGTTACTCCGTCAGACATTGACCAACCGTTACCAGTGTTAGAGTTATTATCTCCACCACCAAACGTTATTGAAGCTCCTCCTGATACGCTCATGTCCGCTGCGTTTACAGAACTAGCTACTAGAGCACCAGCTAAAGCTGTAAGCCCTACTTTTTTTAGTTTGTTCATATTTAATACTCCTTCGTGTATATTAATATTAATATTAAACAGAGCTTTTTTATCAAATAAAGTAGTAAAAGCTTCGTATTTTAACTAATTTAGTAATTTAAATTTACTAGTGTTGCAAATATACATCATAAAAAGATCAACAAAATGAAGAATTTTTGGATTAAATTGTATTATATAAAAAAATATTAAGAGTTATTTTATATATGCATTTTCAAAAACAACTAAAACACTTTTTTATAATAATTTTAAGTTTAGCATTTCTTGCGTCATGTAAGAACGCTGGAGATGCAAGAAAAATTCCACCTAATGTTAAAGATAGAGTTCAACAAAATATTGAGGAAGGTAGAGGTTTTAGACTGATGGGAAATATTGGTACAAAAAAATCAGGTGAATTTGACTTTGCAAGTTCAAACGAGTTATGGAGAGCATCTTTGGATACCTTAGACTTTATGCCTTTAGCATTAGCAAATTATAGTGGAGGAATAATAGTAACAGATTGGTATAGCGATGGGAGTTCAAAAAACGAGTCTGTGAAAATCTCAATAAGATTTTTAAGTAATGAAATCAGATCTGACGCAATTACTGTAAAAGTATTTTACAAAGAATGTTCAATTCAAGACATTTGTAAAGTTATTGATAGGTCTAATGATTTATCAGAGGAATTATCAGAATCTATTTTATCAAAAGCTGCTATTTATGAGAAGACATCTAACTCAAAAAAAAAGAAAAAGTACATAAATAATAGATTGCAAGATTAAAAAATTCATAACAGTGGAAAGATATAATTTTAAACAAGTAGAAGAAAAATGGCAAAAGTATTGGGATAATACAAATGCATTTTCGACAAAGATAGATAGAAATAAAAAAAAGTTTTATTGTTTAGAGATGTTCCCATATCCATCAGGCAAAATACATATGGGACATGTAAGAAATTACACTATAGGTGACGTGCTCTCAAGATATAAATCTCTTCAGAATTTTAATGTTTTACATCCAATGGGTTGGGATGCATTCGGTATGCCGGCTGAAAATGCTGCTAGAGATAATAAACTAGATCCAAAAGAATGGACGAATAGAAACATCACAACAATGAAAAATCAATTGAAAAAACTTGGTCTTTCAATCGATTGGGATAGAGAGATATCTACTTGTTCAAAGGAATACTACAAACATCAGCAAACCTTTTTTTTAGAACTTTTACAAAAAGATTTAGTTTATAGAAAAGAAAATTATGTGAATTGGGATCCTGTTGATCAAACAGTTTTAGCAAACGAGCAAGTTATAGACGGGAGGGGATGGAGATCTGGAGCATTGGTAGAAAGAAAAAAATTAAGCCAATGGTTTTTTAATATTTCTAAATTTTCCCAAGATCTTTTAGACGGATTAGACAAACTAGATGCTTGGCCTAACAAAGTTAAGACGATGCAAAAAAATTGGATTGGAAAATCTTTTGGATGTGAGATAGATTTTAGAGTTGAAGGGGATTTTCCTATAGAAACAATAAAGTGCTTTACTACAAGACCTGACACTCTTTTTGGATTTTCATTTTTAGCGGTATCAGTCGACCATGAAATTTCTAAATTTTATGAAAAAAACGAGCACTTTATAAAATTTAAGGAACAATGTTCTAAGACTGGAACAACTGAGGAAGCTATTGCTGTTGGTGAAAAAATTGGCTTCAAAACTAATCTTAGTGCTATCAATCCATTAGATCCAAGCCAAAAAGTACCAGTATATTTTGCAAACTTTGTACTTATGGATTATGGTTTTGGTGCAGTTTTTGGATGCCCAGCACACGATCAAAGGGACTTTGATTTTGCAAAAAAATATGGACTGAAAATTAAGACTGTAGTTAAGCCATTTGAAAAAGAAGATGATTTTGAAGTTGAAAACGAAGCTTATGCTGGTCCTGGGGTTATAATAAATTCTGAGTTTCTGAATGGCTTAGAGGCGCCGGACAAATCAGTATTAGAAACAATTAAAATTTTAGATGAAAAAAAAATTGGAAAAAAAAAAATTAATTATAGGTTAAAAGATTGGGGTGTATCTAGACAAAGATATTGGGGTTGTCCAATCCCTATTTTATATGACAAAAATGGTAATGCACATCCTGTTCCTAAAGAAATGTTACCAGTAGAATTACCTGAAGATATTGAATTAAATGTTAAAGGAAATCCTCTAGATAGCCAAAAAGATTGGAAAAAAGTAATTATCGACGGAAAAGAATATATTAGAGAAACTGATACTCTTGATACCTTTGTGTGCTCCTCATGGTATTATTTAAGATTTTGTTCACCTAAAGAAAACAGTTATGGATTTAATAGTGAAGATATAAATTACTGGATGCCCGTTGATCAATATATTGGTGGAGTTGAGCATGCTATCTTACATTTGCTATATTCCAGATTTTTTATGAGAGCAATTGATTACAAAAATAAAGATTTTAGTTTAACTGAGCCATTTGAAAATTTATTTACTCAAGGGATGGTATGCCATGAAACTTATAAAGATAAAGAAAATAATTGGTTAAGTCCTGTAGAAGTAGAAAAAATAAATGACAAATATTTCAAGAAAGGTGAACCCACAGAAGAAGTCAAAGTAGGTCCTTCAGAGTCTATGTCGAAATCTAAGAAAAATGTAATTGATCCAGAATATATTATAGATAATTACGGAGCTGACTCTGTAAGATTATTTATATTATCAGACAGTCCACCAGAAAAAGATGTGCAGTGGTCGGAGCAAGGGATGGTATCGTCTTATAAATTTATTCAAAAGTTATGGATGCTACATTGTGAAATTAAATCTAAAATAGATTCTGAAAAAAACACGAACGATGACAAAACAATATTAGACTTTACCAATGAAACTATAGCAAAAATAACATACAATTTAGAAAAATTTAATTACAACGTAATAATCGCTAACCTTTATGAAACTTATAATTTCATGATAAATTTTGTGAGGAATAATAAGGATATAAAAAATTTAAGAGAATGTTACAAAAAAATACTAATTTGCTTTTCTCCAATAATACCTCATTTTTCATATGAATGTTTAGAAAATCTTGGAATTAATAGAGACCTTATTTGGCCTGAACACGATTTATCTTTTTTAGACAAACATGAAATAAATGTAGTTATACAGATTAATGGAAAAAAAAGGTCTGTAATTAAATCGAAAAAGGGGGTTTCAGAAAAAGAACTATTAGAAAATCTGAAAACAGAAAAAATTTTAGATAAATATTTAAATAAAAAAGATATTAAAAAGGTAATCTATATTCAAAATAAATTAATGAATATTTTAATAAATGAATAAATTATTTTTCATAGGTCTGCTTTTTTTGTTAATAAATGGTTGTTCTTATGAGCCAATTTTTTTAAAAAAAAAAGATGATTTTAAATTTAACAGTATAGATGTAGAGGGAGATGATAAAATTAATACAATTATAAAAAATAATTTATTGAATAGAGCTAATGGTAAAGAAGTTTATGATGTTTATATATATACAAAAAAAAATAAAGATTCGATATCATTAAACGAAAAAGGTGACACAAAGAGTTTTAATATTAAAATTAACGTTGATTACAGAATTTTGAAAAATGATGACTTGATTTTTAAAAATAAAATTACAAAGCAAACAACATACAACAATATAAATGACAAATTTGAATTATCAAAGATTGAAGAGAATATTTTGAAAAGTTTGTCGAATGCAATTTCAAATGAAATAATTATGTCCATAACAATGTTAGATCAATGATAATTAAAAATTTTGAATTAAATAAAACTAATATATCTAAATATAATATTTATCTTTTTTATGGAAAAAATGAGGGTTTTCAGAACGAAATAATTCATAATTACTTCACTAAAGATTTTAAAGACTCGATATACAAATATGATGAAAGTGAATTATTAAGTAACAAAGATGTAGCAATAGGTGAAATGATGACAAGGTCTTTTTTTGATATTGAAAGGATTTTTATTATTTCAAGGGTTAGTGATAAAATAATCAAATTTATTGAGGAAATAATAGAAAAACAAATAAATGGGATTAAAATAATTTTGAAAAGTAAATCTTTGGATAAACGTTCTAAATTAAGGAATTTCTTTGAAAAAGATAAATTATTAGTAACTATCCCTTTTTATGAAGAGAAATCAAAAGATTTGTTTCCATTTATTAGTAAATTTTTAAATAATAATAAAATTAAATTATCAATGGAATCTATTAATTTATTAGTAAACAGAACTGGGGGAGAAAGACAAAACCTAAGTAATGAGCTAAGTAAAATATTAAGTTACTCACAAACAAACAAAAATATAGACTTTGAAACTATAAAAAAACTAACTAATTTATCGGAAAATTATGAAGTTAGTGAACTGGTCGATCAATATTTATCAAAGAAAACAACAAATGTCGTAAAGATTCTAAATGAAAATAATTATAATAATGAAGATTGTATTCTTATAGTTAGAATGGTTTTAATTAAATCTAAAAGATTATTAAGTATTCTTGAAAAATACAAAGATAACAACAACTTAGATGAAATTATTTCTAATACAAAACCACCAATTTTTTGGAAAGAAAAAGAAAGAGTGAAATTTCAAGCAAAGTCTTGGAATTTAACTGATTTGAAAAATAAAATTTATGAATTAAATGAAATTGAAAAACTCATTAAAACGAACTCAAGAAACTCTCTTAACATAATATCTGACTTTGTTGTAAATTATTAATAGTTACTCTTAATTATACTTATTAGCCTATCTAATTGATCAAAACCCTTATAGTGAAAAGTTAAAGTTCCAGAATTTTTTTTTTTATTATTTAAAAACACTCTCATACCTATTTTTTCAGTAAGTTCTTTTTCTGCTCTCTCTAAGTTTGGATCTTTTACTTTTACTTTTTCTAATTTTTTGTTACCGTTTTTCAAAACTCTGACAAGGTTTTCTGTCTGTCTCACAGATAACTTTTTTTTTATAATTTTTTCTCCTAATAAGACTGCATTTTCTAGACCAACTATAATTTTAGCATGCCCATGTGATATTTTACCTGCTCTTACCATTTCAATTAGTTTCTCTGGTAAAGAGAGAAGTCTTAAACAATTAGAGATATGAGATCTGCTCTTACCTATAAATTGAGCAACTTTATCTTGATCGTAATTAAAATTTTCAATTAAATTCTTATAGCTCTCTGCCTCCTCAATTGGATTAAGATCTTTTCTTTGGACATTTTCGATAATAGCTAATTCCAAAGATTTTAGATTATCGGCATCTATAATAACTGCAGGGACTTCATGGAGACCAGCAGATTGTGCTGCTTGCCATCTTCGTTCTCCAGCTATCAATTCATATTTGTTGTCTTGATCTTCAGATCTTCTTAAAATCAAAGGTTGAATTATACCTCTCTCTTTAATTGAGCTTGCTAATTCTTCCAGTGCCTCTTTCTCGAAGAATTTTCTTGGCTGATTTTTATTTGGGATTATTGAGCTTATTAAAATTTTATCTTTTGATGATTTAATATCATTATCACCTATAAGAGATGACAGACCTCTTCCTAGCCCTTTTTTATTTTTGAATGGATTTATCATGCTGCGCTTTCAACTTTATTATCTTGTTTTAAAAATTCTTCTGTAAGTTTAAAATAAGCTTTGCTCCCAGGACAAATGTTGTCGTATAATAAAACTGGGATGCCATGAGAAGGTGCTTCTGATAATCTGACATTCCTTGGTACAGCAGTTGAGTAAACTTTGTCTTTAAAATAGTTTCTTGCTTCCAATTCAACCTGTCCTGAAAGCTTATTTCTTTTGTCAAACATAGTTAGTAGGATACCTCTTATCTCTAAAGATGGGTTCAAATTAGATTTTATCCTCTCAATTGTTTTCATAAGTTGTGTAAGTCCCTCCAAAGCAAAAAATTCTGTCTGAAGAGGCACAACTATTTCATCTGAGGCTACTAGAGCCATAATTGTAAGTAAGCTGAGTGATGGAGGGCAATCTATAAGAATATAATCATATAAGCCTCTAGAATCATTTAAAATAGAGCCTAATTCATCTTTTAATTTAAAAGCTCTACGGCTATCTCCAGCTGTTTCTACTTCAAGACCGGACAAATCAACATTTGATGTGATTAAATTTAGATTTGCAAAATTAGTTGACTGAATGACCTCTAAAATTTTCTTATTTCCATTTAGAACATTATAAATTGTTTTGTCAGAATTTATTGTATTTGATAATCCAAGACCTGTTGTTGCATTTCCTTGAGGATCAAGGTCGATAACTAGAATTTTTTTGTCTTTCATTGATAATCCAGCTGCAAGGTTAATCACGGTTGTGGTCTTTCCAACTCCTCCCTTCTGATTTATGACCGAAATAATTTTTTTATCCATTTTTTTTAATAAATTTTTTTTTATAAAATTTTTTTTTTAAAAAAAAAATTTTTTCACGATGATAATTTATTCTAAACATTTTTTTTTCTTAAATTTGAAATCTTAACAATCACAGATTCTTGACTGGTTAAACTTTTTTTTACTTCAAAATCAAATGTCCATGACTTGAGTGCTTCTTCTAAAATTTTTTTTCCGGTCTTACCTAAAAATAAAATTATATACTTAAAATTTTTAAAGTTTTTTTGTGCAATTTGAAAAATTATTGGTAAAGGTTTAAATGCACGAGATATAATTACATCTGTATTTAAATCTTTTTCATGAAAAATATTTTTTTGACGAATTTCAGAGTTTAAATTGAATTTTTTTATCATTTCTCTTAAGAAATTACTTTTATGGTAACTTTTCTCGTAAAAAATTATCTTAAATGCTTGATTTTTTGGTTTCATCAATATACTCAAAACTATCCCAGGTAAGCCAGCTCCTGACCCCAAATCTGTACATATTTTAATATCTTTTTTATCAATAAATTCAATAGTTTGTGCACTATCTTCGATATGCCTCTGTTTTATTGAATTTTCTGTTGTTTTACTAATTAAATTTATGTCTTTATTTTTTTTAATTATAGCTTTTGAATAATCTTCAAGATCTTTTAATGTTTCACGTGGAACATTTAGATCAACAATTTTGTCAATTTTATAAATATCCGAATCAATCAAGCTATATGCTTAATAGACTTTCTTTTAAGATGAGACAACAAAATATACACTGCAGCTGGAGTAATACCGTCAATTCGCAATGCTTGCCCCATAGTTTTAGGTTTTATTTTTTTAAATTTAGACTTTACCTCATTGGATAAACCAGAAAAATTATCATAGTTGATATTTTCAGGTATCAATAAATTCTCATCTCTTTTAAACGCTAATATGTCAGCTTTTTGCTTCTTTAAATAACCCTTATAATGGGAATTAATTTCCAATTGTTCGTCAATTTCACGTGAAACATATTTAATTTCTGGCCATATTTCTCTGATTTTACTCATATTTACTGCTTTTTGAGCTAATACTTGGTTTGCTGAACGATTAATGCCATCTTTTGCAATATTAACTCCAAAATTAGCAACTTTTGATGGTGTTATCATCAATCTATCCATTTTAGACTGAATTTTTGATAATTGACTATATTTTTCATTATAAATCTGTTTTCTTTGATTTAAAACTAATCCTATATCTATACCTTTTTGTGTTAACCTGACATCTGCATTGTCTGACCTAAGAGATAGTCTGTACTCAGCTCTTGATGTAAACATCCTATAAGGTTCTGCAACGCCTTTGGTTACCAAATCATCTATCATAACTCCAATGTAAGCTTCTGACCTATCCAAAATAAATGGTTCTTTTTTTTTTATAGCTAATGCAGCATTTGTTCCAGCAATTAATCCCTGGGCTGCTGCCTCTTCGTATCCTGTAGTTCCATTAATCTGACCAGCAAGATAAAGATTTTTTATTTTTTTTGTCTCAAGAGTCAAAAAAAGCTCTCTTGGATCAACAAAATCGTATTCTATTGCATATCCTGGTCTCAAAATTTTTACGTTTTCTAAACCATTGATTTTACTACATATTTCATTCTGAACGACCGCTGGTAATGATGTAGATATTCCGTTTGGGTAAATAGTAGAGTCATTTAATCCCTCTGGTTCTAAAAAAATTTGATGCCTCTGCTTATCTGCAAATTTTTTAATTTTATCTTCTATTGATGGACAATATCTTGGTCCCACTCCTTTTATGCTCCCAGAGTAAATTGCACTTCGTTTTAAATTTTTAGAAATAATTTTATGAACTTCTTCATTTGTATATGTCATATGACATGAAATTTGTTTGTTTAAATTTTTTTTTGTAAGAAAAGAAAAAAAGTATGGATCATCATCCGCATGTTGCTTTTCTAAATTTTCAAAATTTATTGTACGCGCATCGAGCCTAGGAGGAGTTCCAGTTTTTAGTCTACCTATTTTAAAATAATATTTTTCTAATTGTTCACTTAAACCTGTTGAAGGTTTTTCATCAAATCTTCCAGCAGGTGTTTTTTCTTCACCAATATGTATCAAACCATTTAAAAAAGTGCCAGTTGTTAAAATTAACTTAGATGATTTAATAAGTTTGCCCGACTGTGTAATAAACCCAATTATATCATTATTTTTAAATTCAAATTTAATTACAGGATCCGAATAAATGCTTAAATTACAGTAGTTTACAAGTTTTTCTTGCATAAATTTTTTGTATAGGGATCTATCACTTTGAGTTCTAGGTCCTCTTACAGCTGGACCTCTACTTCTGTTTAGTAATCTAAATTGAATACCTGATTTATCTGCCACCTCTCCCATAACGCCATCCAGTGCATCTATTTCTCTAACTAAATGCCCTTTACCCAAACCTCCAATTGCTGGATTGCAAGACATCTCTCCTATTGTATCAAATCTATGCGTAAATAAAGCGGTATCAACACCTAATCTGGCTGAAGCAGCTGCCGCTTCACAACCAGCATGACCACCACCTATTACTGCCACATCAAATTTTAATTCACTTTTCACAACTTTAATTTATTATCGATCTTATAATTTACAAGAAAACACTTAATATTATCTAAAAAGCCTTAAATACCAACGATTATTTGCCTATACAAAAATCGCTGAAAATTGAACCTAATATCTCTTCTACATCGACTTTGCCTACGATTGTTCCCAAATATCTGGTTGCCAATCTTATGTCTTCCGCTCCTTTATCAAAATCATCTATAGATTTTTTTTCTTCAAAATGATTTAAATGTTCAACACATTTTTCCAAATTAGTTCTATGTCTTTGTCTTGTTATATAAATATCTTTAGATGAAACAAATTTATTTTTTAAATTTTCCTTGATGTTGTTCATTAAGGTTTCTAAGTTTTTATCCTCTTTAATGGAGATATAAATCGGATTATATTTTTTTATCTCATCATTTATTTGTTCGATACCAAGATCTATTTTATTAATTACCAAAATAAACTTATTAGGAATAAAATGCTTCAAAAATTGAGTAAAATCAACGTTTTTTGGCTCTAATACTATTATGTTTAAGTCAGAATTCTCCGCTTTATTCAATGCTAATTTTATACCTTTTTTTTCAATTTCATCTTTAGAATTTCTTATTCCTGCCGTGTCAGAAATTATTATGGGTAGGCCATCTAAGTTTAAATGAGCCTCAATAACGTCTCTAGTGGTCCCAGCTATTTCCGATACAATGGCTATATCTCTTTTAGATAAATAATTTAAAAGAGATGATTTGCCTGCATTAGTAGGGCCTACAATTGCAATTTTAAAACCTTCTCTAATGATTTCTCCTACCTTTTGATCATTCAAGATTTTTTTTATTTCATCTTTAATGCTTTTTGTCTCAAAGTGAATATTTTGTAAAATATTATCCGGCAAATCTTCTTCGGGGAAATCTATTTTAGCTTCAATATTTGATAACACTTTTAATAGTCTCTCTCTTAAAGAATTAAATTTATCTGAACTTTTACCAGACATAATTTTAATTGCTTGTTGTCTTTGTATTTCTGTTTCTGAAGATATAAGATCAGAAATACTTTCTGCCTTTAACAGATTTATTTTGCCATTTTGAAAAGCAATCTTTGTAAACTCTCCAGGTTCTGCTAATCTACATCCATCAATGTTAGAAATTGATGAATGTATGGCATCAATTACAGCCTTACTACCATGTAAGTGAAATTCTGCCATATCTTCACCGGTGTAGCTGTGAGGACCAGGAAACCATAATAAAATACCCTCATCTATAAGTTCTTTTGTTTGAGGATTTTTAAATTTTCTTAAAGATGCTACTTTGGGCTTAGGTAATGAGGAAAAAGTCAAGTTTTTCAGCACTTTTTTTGTATGAATTCCTGACACTCTAATTACTGCAATACCAGATATTCCAGGACCGGACGAAAGAGCATATATAGTCATTTTATTATAGCTACAATATGAATTTAATATAAAAATAATTCAATGATTATTTGGCTTGCATCATATCCTAAAAGCGGAAACACATGGGTAAGATCGTTTTTATCTGCTTATTACTATTCTAAAGATGGTAAATTTGATTTTGAGCTATTAAAAAAAATTAAGCAATTTCCTAGTAGAGATTTTTTTGATAAAAAATTAAAAAGCGTTGATGAAGCTGCAAAAAATTGGCTAGTTGCCCAGAAAAAAATTAAAGAAAATGGTCAATTTTGTTTTTTAAAAACTCACAATGTTTATGGTTCTTACAAAGGTAATAGTTTTACTTCTTCTGAATTTACAGCAGGTTTTATATACATAGTCCGCGATCCAAGAAATGTACTTACATCATTAATGAACCACTATTCATTAAGCGAGGAAGAATCTTTAGAAATGTTAAAAAGCGTTTATAGAAATTTAAGAGATGAAAATGATAACGACAATTACTCAAATTATGCATTTATAAGTTCTTGGGCAAATAATTATAAGTCTTGGAAACTATCAAATAATTTGGAATCCCTATTTATCAAGTACGAAAGTTTAGAAAATGATCAGTTAAACACTTTTAGGAAAATAATTAACTTTACTAATAAAATATTAAATAAAAATGAGAAGATAGATACTAAAAAATTAGAAAACGCTATAGAAACAACTAACTTTGATGTGCTAAAAAAAAAGGAGGAAAAGGAAGGTTTTGACGAGGCAATTTACTCGGTTAAAGATGGTAAAACAAAATCTTTTTTTAATTTAGGAAACAAGAATAATTATAAAGAACTTTTAAAAAAGGAAACAACAAAATCTATTGAAGAAAATTTTCAAACAGAAATGAAAGAATTAGGATATATTAGTTAAGCTGGTTTATTCATTGAATTGAAAAAATCAGAATTATTCTTAGTATCCTTTAATTTAGAATTAATAAATTCGATGGCATCCATTGATCCCATCGGAGCTATTATTCTTCTTAGCACATTCATTTTTTGAAGATCATTTTTTTCAAAAATCAATTCTTCTCTTCTTGTCCCA
>MDTD01139134.1_pt1 | contig 15737 bp, 9 predicted proteins | sample 811221 | NCBI WGS metagenome assembly MDTD01 (sample SAMN05326646, study PRJNA326480) | marine metagenome | isolation source: seawater | place: Pacific Ocean: South West | collected 2011
AAAAATTTTGAAAAAAATAACAAAATTGAAATTTTTTATAAAAAAAAAATTAAACATTCATAATTTTTACTATCATTTTTGATATATTTTTTTTAAATAATGAAAAAAACGTTTTTTTTATTTATGTCATTTTTTGAAATTGTAAAAATAGGGAAAAAATCAAAAACATCAACAAAAACATCAAAAACATCAATAAAAACATCAAAAACATCAATAAAAATATCGTTAATTTATATGATAAATATCATATTTTAAAAAATAAAATATGATTTATATACCATATAAGAGAATTGATGATTTCAAATTTCAAAAACATCAATATTTTATAAAAAAAAAATATATTTAAAAATATATCTCTGTTAATAATTAAGACAGTAAATGGTTTTATATGAATGTAGTAATTGCGATTTTAATACAAAATATAAAACACGTTATACAGCACATTTAAAAACTTTAAAACATAAAAAAAATATGGAAGAACATAATGATAATAATATATTAGAAAAAAACGAAGAAAAAGAAAAAATATGGTCAAGTAACACAAAAGTAACAAAAAGTAACACAGCTAGTAACACAAAAGTAACACAAAGTAACACAGATTTTTTGAAAAATGTTTCAGTTGAACAAGAATTTGAATGTGAATTTTGCAATAAAAGTTTTAATCATAGAAACAGCTATTATCGTCATATAAAACATTATTGTAAGGATCGAAATAGTGAAAATATGATATTAGAAAAAGTAATTGAAATGGAAAAGAAAAATAAAGAATTAGAAAACAAAAATAAAGAATTAGAAATAAAAATGAAAGAATTAGAAAATAGAAAAACAATTCAAAATATAACTAATATAACAAATAATAAGTATATAGATAAATCAAATAATTACTTGAATTTGAGATTACCAGATATGTTAGATATTGATACATTTATAGAAAATTTGATGACAAGTCATACTTTATCAAATGAACAGACAAAAATAATATTAGAAAGTTTTAAGACATGTGGATTGATAAGCTATGGTAATAATTTATCAAGAGCACTTAAAGAGAATTGTTATAAACAGCTAGTAGACATGAACAAAAATAGTAAGGGAATTAAAATGATGCCACTTGTTATAACTGATAGTAATTTAAGAAGTCATAGGGAAAAATACAAAGATGGTTGGAGAAAAGTAGATAATGATAGTAAAATAAATAAAATAATAAATATAACAAACGACCAAGTATATAAGAATCACAATGAACCAATATACCTCGAAAATAAGGATAAGAAAAAGGTCGGAAATATAATAAAAAAAGATCACGGAATAGGTGAATTAACGAAGGATGTTGAAAATATGTTAAATAATGAAGAAAAATGGGAAAAAGTAGATAAATTAGAAAGTGATAATGACATAATACATGAATATCTATTATATCATGATGAAAATGATGAAAATGATGAAAATGATGAAAATGAGGAAGGTATAGTAAATATTGAAAATATACCAGAATATAAAGAAGAAAATGAACATAAGATTATTTTAGATTGTGGCAAAGAATATCTATATAATGTGGAAAATGATGATGTATTTGAAAAACATAATGAAAAAAAATATGTAGGGAAAAGAACACATGATGAAAGATGTCCTATGTCAAAACATAATATAGATAGTTGTTGGTATTATATAACGTACATCTAATTAGTAGAGTTTTTTTTGGTATTTATTATTTTAATCATTTCATTTTCAGATGCAATTCCACCATAATTAGTTTGAATTGGGGCAGAACCATTATCCATTTCAACTACGTAATACGTAAAATCCCATGTAGCTAAATCTGTTCCAAATTCATTGCTTCTTGATAAACGAATAACCTTACCATATCTTGTATTATCATGTTTTAAGTAAAATCTATCACCATTTTTAAATGTAGGCATTTTATTATGTTATTTATTATAATTATTAATTTCAATTTTTTTATTATCACATCTGTCTATAAAATAAGTTAAAAGAATTTTTGTAGTACCTATACGAAATATCATACCATTTTTAATGCGAAATGGTTCTGAATTTTTAGTTATAACAGAAATACGTAGTTTATCGAAAGGTTTATAATAAACTTTTGTAGGATTTGTTGAACCATTATCAATCCAATAGGAAACACCATTTTTTTTTTCTATAATTGCATGTTTACGTGATACAACTTCATCGTATAGTAAAGAAAATGTATTTTTCCGGGAACGACCAATTGTTATTGGAAAAGAAGAAGGTGCATATTCTTCGTAAGTTAAATTCATATTATGTGCGGTTCTTAATGAATTTAATTTAGTTAAAATCTCAATTCTAAGACTCGAGTTAGATAATTTTTTGAAATAGTTATATATATTCTTTTCTGATGTATGAACACCATATTCCATAAAACACATTTTTTCCCATAAGGGATCATATTTGACTATTGATTCATAGTTTTCTTTTGATGAAGACATTATTTTATATAGTGAATCTATATCAAGTTCGCCTATAATATAATAAAAAATGTCCTCAGGAAAATCATATAACATACATAATTTATAAATAAATCTTTAAATTAATTATTTTAAGAAAAATAAATATTAGGTATGACTATGATAAAAGATAAAAAAATTAAATTAAGGTTGAAAAAAAATAGAGAAAAAATAGAAGCAAAAGCGAAAAAAGATATAGAAAAGCAGATACAGAAGGAAGAAAGAAAACAAGAAAGAGAAGAAAAAAGGAAAATAAGGGAGAAAAATATGTATATAGATAGTCCTTATAAAAAATTACCTAAATTACTAGAAAGATATTACACAATGAATGGAAAAATACCAATTATTTATAAGTATCACGATAATAGTAAGAAAAATGGTATTGAATGGAATAGGAAATTGATCGATAGTTATATAAAGAAATTTACACCAGAAAATATAAAGCAAAAAAAAGAAGGTTTTTCAGGTAATGAACACGAATATTGTTTTAATTTACTAAAAGCACTAAATAGATACGAAGTTATAAAGAAAAATGTAGCAGTTGTTGGTTCAGAAAAACCCTGGATTGAATCAATTTTACTTAATATGAAAAATAATGTTACAACAATTGAATATAATGTACCAAAGTGTAATTACAAAAATTTAAGATGTAAAAGTTATTTTGAGTATTTTGAAAATAACAAAGATGAATTTGATGTAATTATAACACTTTCAAGTATACAACATAGTGGTTTAGGAAGATATGGTGAAAAATTAGATCCAAATGGTGACTTAAAAACAATTGAGAATATACATAACAATTTAACAAAAAATGGGATTTTAATATGGGGAGCACCAATTGGTAAGGATGTTTTATGTTGGAATTCTCATAGAGTATATGGTAAAATTAGGTTACCTTTAATGTTTAGGAAATTCACTGAAATAGAATGGTTTAGTAATAAAAAAAAACAAGAATTATTTGATAACTCTTCAAAAAAGGATTATTATGAACCAGTAATTGTTTTAAAAAAAAAAATGGGATCTAATGAAAGAATAGAAAAAATAGAAACTAGAGCTATAATAATTGAAGAACAAAAAAAAGATATAATAGGTAAATATATAAGTGATGACGCAATCCAATATTTAAAAAATTATGCAGATTATAGTATAGATGGGACATATGAGCACTTAATTATTGATGATTTTTTAAAAGCACTTTTAAGAGACCATGGTAGAAGGCACGATGAAACTTTAAAAAAAATAAAGGATGAAAAATATGATATCTGGATAGATATAAAAAAAAAATAAATATTTAGTCAATTTTAGAATAATTTATTTTTGCACAATTGAAGATACTAGTTTTGTAATATTATTTCTTACAAGACATCCCTCATTCAATAATATGAAACCATCTGACCAGCCTTTCATTTTTGACAAATCGTTTATAACACTTGGTGAACCAAAATAAGGATGACTAACAACAGGCTCTTTAAAATTATGACCGAGGGTGACACATTCAGTATCATTTATAATCATTATATGATTATCATTTAATACAAAACTATATATAGCATCACATTCACATTTTTTGGGTTCACTAATTTCACATGGGAATTTCCATACATTATTAATTTTAATGGGGTGCCAAGATGTAACAAGCAAACCATTAATGTTAACAAGTCTATATGTTTTATTTTTTGTAACTGTTTTAATAACACAAGTAACTTTAGATAGATGATTATTAGGGCTCATAATAATATCACCTTTACGTATATTTTTAACAAGTTTAGTAGTTCTATTTGACATGAGAACATGACAGCTACCATGAAAGCATGGTCCACTAGAGGAATTATAAGAACGCATACTAAATGATCCAGTAGAATTTTGTGCACCAACATGTGCACCACCAACAGATAGAGGTCGGTAACTATTTAAGTAATTGGACGGTTTTGGTGGTGGTAATTTACAAAATTGGTCATCAGCATAATCTCTAATCTGTTTAAATAAATTACTACCATAATTCTGAACCCCAGGATCTTTAAAATTATTACACATCTGAAATAAATGAGCATTTAAGATGGATGGAATAAAATGTACACCCCATTTTTCATAAGCACTTCTTTGGGAAAAAGCTTCTTTAATTTGTCCTGAAACATCTTTTATAATAGACGATAATAATTTTGAGTAATAATCAGATGAATGAGTAAGTACTTCAATATAAGTTGAATTCAATTGTGAAATTAAATTATTTATTAGTATTTGAGCAGAATTTAAATTAGTATTCATTAATTTCATAGATTTTTGAATAGTAGAAATCATATTATATCTCTCGGAATGAACGAGAATTTCAGGAGTATTATTCTGAATATTTCCTGTTTTTTCAACAGAATGTAAATTTGAAGATCTAAGTTTAACTGATACATAAGAATTAGGATATGAAATATTATTTGTATTAAATGGAATAATTATATTTTTTTGTTGACCAAAGTGAATAGATCCAATATTAAGCGACATACCCCAAGATGTAAGTTCAAAGGGAAAAATACCTTCAAGATCACTAGATATAATTTGTGAACCATTTAGTGTTTCAATATCAATAATAGTATTTGAAGAGCATGTTGCAAGTAAATTAGCAATAGAATTAACGAAGATAGTACCAACAAAAGAGCTATCAGGAATGAAAGAGTATGATCCATTTGATTCATGTGAAAGACTATTAAGTAGAGAACTATCGAGAGAATATCCAAAACCAAATGTATTAATAGTTGGAATAGAGGAATATTGGTCACGATATTTTTGTAACATTGGGATATGCCCACGTGGAGGAATAATATTTGGCATTCCATCAGTAAGTAAAGAAATAGATTTAAGTGAGTTATTATTCGGTGAATTTCGGAGAAGTTCAAGTGCAGTATGAAGACCATCCCATATATTTGTCTGACCATTTGGTGTTAGATTTTCAATAGCAAGAATAGAATTTCGAATACCATCATTATCCATTTTTGTTAAAGGAAGAACAGTTCTTGCCTGAGAACTATAAGAAACAATTGCGAGACGGTCATTAGAAGAAAGAGTATGTATAATTGTTTTAACAGCATGTTTAACAACATCGAGTTGAGATAATCCGTGTGATTCTGTTTGACCACTAGAATTTTTGAGGACAGCATCTGTACCCATTGACCCTGATGTATCAATAACACATACAAGATCAACCGATGTTCGTGAATTACCTTCTGGTGGTGTAATAGATAATAATAATTTATTGTTTGAGTAATTAATTTCAAGTTGAGTATCTCTTAGTTGTTCCGGAGAAAATAATGTTTCAGTATCCTGGTTAATTGTTGGTTGTAAAGTAGTAGATTGAATGGCATCACGTAATGCTCTGTTTGGTTGTAGCTGAGAAATATTAAGTGGTTGCCTTGTAATAGGAGATGTATTATGGCTTGACAACCATTGCTCAATAGCAGATCTTTCATAACTATTTCCTTCATGATCAATAACTGGATCAGACATAACTACATGTGTTATTGGGCACAAGTAACTTTCTGGTATAGACATTTTGTTAAAAAAAATTATTACACATAATATTTCAATTTTATTAATAACACGGAATAATTTGGTTAATATTTTATAATATATTACAGGATGTTATCATTAAAAGAATTAAAGAAAATGAAGAAAAGGTATAGTGGTATATCTTGTTGTAAATACTTAGATAAAAATGTAAGTTACACTGATCTTTATAATGATGTACTAAAAGTAAATAATTTCTGTAATAACAGGAAATATAATACAATCGGATATATGGGATTGAACGACTATTATTATTTAGTAGTATTGATTGCAACTATAGTCCTAGATGTAGAAGTAATAATAATAGATAAAAATATCAAAGAAAATACATTACATAAAGTACTAAAAAGAAAGAAATTGAATACTATATTGAATAGTAATTCATTAAAAAATATTTTGAATAAAGAAAAAAAGTTTGAGGTTAAGGAGAAAAAAAAACAAAAGACGAGTGGCGTAATTATTTATGTAGACAAAGAAGGTCGGATAATTTCATTAAAATTACATTTAATTTACGAGCATATATCTAGATTAAGTAAAATAACACAGTATTTAAAGAAAGAAGAGAACTACCTGCATACAAAAAATACTATAAGTTATTATAATTTATGGTCAACATTAAAGTGCATAATAGAAGGATGTTGTCAACATTTTTTAACAGAAAACTCCTTAGCAATAGATATAATAGAAAAAATAAAAAATGAAAACATTAGATATGTATTTTTAACAAACCAGTTATTAGAACTGATAATGAAGTATTGTTATAAAAATAATATAAATTTAGAAGTTGATGTAGTATTTTGTTTAAATACATTAAAATACAATACGATGCCTTGTGATTTAGATAAAATTTGTAAAAAAATAGTATGTTTATATAGCTATAAAAACTTATTTTTTCCAGCATTTATTGGAAGTGAAAGAGATACTGGGTGTAGAATAGATACAGATGATATATTATATAAAATAAGTGATTTTGATTATGAAATAATGCGAAAAAATGATAACGATTTATATGGAAAATTAGAAATAAATTCAAAATATAACATAAAATATATACAAGATAATATTAATAGTCCAGAAAATGAATATGTGTGTTATAATGACAAGAATAGGATAAAAATAAAAATGGACAAGATATATCACGAAATAAATAGAAAAATAGTTTTCTTAGAAGAAATGGAATTTAAATTAAACAAGTGCCCGAAAACTGATAAATGTTTTATATATTTAATAACAATAAATGATAGTAAGGTTTTAAAGTGTGTTGTGAAAATAAATGAGGGAGGAAAAGAAAGAGATATAATTAGGTGGTGTAAAATGAAGAAAATAGTGATACCAGATATATTACAATTAGTAGATAAAATACCAAATATGTCACACAGAGAAAATAAAGAATTTATAATAAAAATAGATTACGATTTATCTAAGATTAATTTAAATAATAAATACTGTAAAGATAGCTTAATTAGCTATTTAAGATGTTTAATTTATAAAGAAAGATCAATAATGATAGGTGAAAATAATGAAACAAAAATAAATAGTATATTAGAAAAAGAGGATTTATCGGATAAGATATGTGATGATCTGAATATAAAATATCAAGAAAAATTCAAAAATATAAATAAGCTCCATATAAGAACAATGAAAAATACAACTTTAGAAAAAAAAAAAATAACCGGTACAGATATAGATTTTATAAATGAAAATACTCATCAAATAGAACAATTTCAGCTAAATGATAATTTGGACATATCTTTTTTAAAAAAATGTTTTGACATAATATCAAAAAAATATCCATTTTTCTCATTAGTAGTATTAGAAAAAGATAATGAATACTTATTTATAAAAAGAGGAAATAATTTAAAAATAAATGAATGTATTTTTCAGGAAAACACACTAAATACAAACATACAGAGTATAGTAAGTGAAAATAAATATTTGTTAAACGTAATATTAACAAAAAATGAAATAAATAAATCAATAATAATATTTATAAGTCATAAATCAATATCTAACTTTACTTCTGAGTTATTTTGTGAATTAATAGAGATGATAAATACAAAAAAAATAAAGTCTTTTATAGGTGTTTATCCTTTAACAATAAATGAAAGTGATAGCAATGGTTTTTATTCAAAAATAAAGAGAATATTTTTCATAATAGTAAATATACTAACAACATTAGTAAAAAATATTATAAATTATAGGGAAATACTGGGAGAAATTATAAAACAAAAAAAAGTGAAAATAACAAAAAAAGATACAGAAAAATTAGTAAATTATTGTTATAGGAATAAACTATCAGTTGATATATTTTTAATGTCAGTAATAGTAAAATCTATATGTAAAATAAATAATTATCACATATTTTTATTGAATAGAGAGAATAATCACCCATATAGAAAAAATATAGCACAGATATTTGGAAATAGTGGTGGAATACATGATGTATGTGAGATAATAAAAAAAGAATTTGATATGAATCAAGAAAACATAAATAAAATAGAGTACATAACTGATGTAGTTTTGAATATAGTTCAGAAGAAAACGTTGCTAAAATATTTAAAAGATATGTGTATAATAATTGATAGTAATTTTTTCTATAATAAGTTAGAATATGATATAGTTGAAAAGTATGAAATAAAGAATATAAGTCAACCTGAATATTTTGGAGTAATGTTTAATGTGAGTATGATAAATAATGAAATAAATATAAATTGTAGTTATTATTCTAGGATAAAATATATAAATGAGTTATTTGATATGATTGTGGAGGAATTAAGAGGATATTCTAAAAAATAATTGGATAAATTTATTAAAATTCTTAATTATAAATTTTAATAGATATTATAAAAAAATTTGAATTGATAAATAGTGATAGAATTACACAATGAATAAACTAATTATACTCGCTGGATTACTACTAGTAGCAGATAGTTGTTACGGATTGAAGATATTTAATGAACAACATTATTTAACTGAATTTAATGATTTTATACATAAATATGAAAAGAAATATCATGATAGTGATTTATACTACAGGTATAAAGTTTTTAAAGAAAATTTTGATAAAATTCATCTACATAATGCAGTAGAATACGGAAGAACACGATCATATGAATTAGAAGTTAATAAGTTTGCAGATTTAACTCAAGAAGAATTTAAGATGAAAATGAATGGAATAAAATCACGTAGGAATTATAGTAATTTGTTTCAGAAATATGATCAGCATATATGCCCATCTAAAGAAGTAGATGGATGTTGCAAGTGTAGTAAGGATTTTCAAAAGGATAGTTCTTATGCAACATGTTGTTCTCACTGTGTAAATATATGCATGAATAAAGTGGAAGAAAATGTACCAGAAGAATATGATTGGAGGGATCATAATGCAGTAACACCAGTAAAGAATCAGGGACAATGTGGTTCATGCTGGGCATTTAGTACAACTGGATCTGTTGAAGGAATTCATGCAATTAAAACTGGACAGTTAGTGTCACTGTCTGAACAACAATTGGTCGATTGTTCCGGAAAGGAAGGTGATCAAGGATGCAATGGTGGACTAATGGATGATGGATTTCAGTATATTATTGATAATGGAGGTATATGCACAGAAAAAGAATATCCATATGTCGGTGAAGATGGTAGATGTAATGTTCAAGATCATAGATGTAATAAAACAGTAACTATTAGTAGTTTTGAAGATGTTGAGTCGAATAATGAAAATGCATTAAAGACCGCCGTTTCTAGACAGCCAGTATCAATCGCAATTGAGGCTGATCAGATGTCCTTTCAATTCTATAAGAAAGGTATCTTTAATGGGAAATGTGGAACTAATCTAGATCATGGAGTACTTGTTGTTGGTTATGGTAGGGATGATGATATGGAAATGGATTACTGGATTGTCAAGAATTCATGGGGAGAAAGTTGGGGAAATAAAGGTTATATTCTTTTGCAACGAAATGTAAATGATACTCGAGGAATGTGTGGAATTGCTATGCAACCATCTTATCCAGTATTAAAATAAAATTTTATAAATTACTATAAAAAAAAAGATAAATAAAATATTTACTTTTTTTTGTGTTATATAATTAAGATGGTAAATAATTCTACTACACTACATAAAAATAATAACAGTTATTACTTGACAGAAAATATTAAATGTTCAGTTCATACAGATTCTTCATATGATAGCAGTATTAAAAGTTATGTATCATCAAAATATACGGATACAAACAAAAAAAATATAATACACAATAAAAGAGTAAATTTAAATATTAAAAGTAAAATAGATAATAAACAGGCATTAGCTGTAAAAAAAGTAGGAAAAATATTCAGATTAATGTGGAAAAGTGATAATAAATTTTATATAAGTGAATATGATGAAGACGGTAATGAAATAAAAAATATTGGAGAAGAGTTAGATATACATGAATTAAGAATGCAAGAAAAAATATTTAATAAACAATTTTTACCAAATATTATTCCTGCTAAATTAACAAAGGATATATATGGTAAATATTCAGTTCAATATAATGGAGATGTAATAAATTTAGTTACAAGGAGTAATGTAAATGATTTAAAATGTTTAGAAGCAATTAAAATAAACAAAAAATTCAGAATAATATGGAAAAAAGATGATAAATTTTACTTTAATGAATATGATCAAAATGGAAATGAAATTAAGATGATAGATAAGGAAATGGGTCCAAAATTATTGAAAAAACATAAAACACTATTTAAACTTGACTTAAATGGCAATAATGTAACAGAAACAACTACTACAAAAAATGAAGAGAAAATTACAGAATTTACTACAATGAAAAAACAGGAACAAATAGAAGAAAATATTTCAAAAAATGCAAAAAAAATTTCAAAAATAAAAAAAAATACAGGTAAACTTGTTTCAAAATTTAGTTCACTTGAAAGTGGAATGAAAAGATCTATCTCAGATTCATTAATAAGTTCATGTATTTATGTCTCCGGTTCTATTAATAAAGAGTATAATGGGAGGTATGTTAAACAAGATACATTGAAAAATGGTTATGTCTTTTATATGAAGGGTTATAGAACAAAAACAAGAAGATATATTTATTCTATTATATCAAGTTCACATAATAATAGTAGAATATGGGTATTTACAAAAAAATTAAAATTAAATGAGTATGATGGCTATTTTGTTACTGGTAATGGTAGTACGCCAGTTGAATCATTTAAACTTTTATCAGATATTTTTTTTAAAAAACATAAAAAAGATGATTTTATAAAGTCCTCAAATTGTTTAGTTGAACACAAAACATTACAGGATGATATTGAAAAAAGTATAAGACTTGCTTCTTTAAATGATCTTGAAATAGATGAATTAAAAATCAATACAGGAGGTGGCGGTGCAACATCATTAGATGAATTATCTGATGTTTCAGTTTCATTGAATAAAATTACTTTTGGTGATACTAATACTACTGCAATATTACCGGCAAGTAATAATGGTGCTGATCTAGGTTCATCTTCTTATCAATTTAAAAATTTATACATTGATAGTGTAGCATATTTAGATGCAATTGGGTTTGGAGATACAGCAATGACTTTACCAACCGCAGACGGAGGTGAAAATCAAGTTTTGAAAACAGATGGTTCTGGGACACTTTCATGGGATACAGTTACTGCAGAAAGTGGTGGTGATGTTACTGCTGCATCAAATTTCGTTGCAGATAATCGAATTATAAGATCCAATGGGACTGGGAAAGGTGTGCAGCACACGGGTATAACAATAGACGATAGTAATAATGTAAGTGGTATGGGAACACTTGGTTGTGGTGCTATAACTGTACAAACGGGTATAGTTCCAGATGCCCAAGATGAAGCTTACTTAGGTACATCTTCATTGCAATTTTCTGATTTATTCTTAGCTGATGCAGCTGTTATATCTTTTGGTGATACTAATGAAATAAAATTAACTCATATACGTGATCAAGGATTAACTCTTAAACACGAGGCGGGTGGTAATGTTAAGCCTATTGTTTTAACACTTGCGACTGGAGAAACTGATATATCCACCAACGATGTAATAGGTAGACTTAACTTCCAAGCACCAAATGAAGGAACAGGAGGTGATGCTAATAAAGTATGTGCTGGAATTGAAGCAGTATCGGAGGGTAATTTTGCAAATGATAATAACGCTACTAAATTGTCATTTAAGACAGCTGCATCAGATGACGCTACAGAAAAAATGAGTTTAAGCAGTGGGGGTAATTTAAATGTATCTGGTACAGTTGGTTGTGGTGCTATAACTTCTACACATTCAGCTAATGCAACTACATTATCCGTAACCAATAATACTATAACAACCGGATCTTTAGTAAATATTACTTCTTCAAGTATTAGTACTGGAGATGCATTAAAGATTGATCTTACACAAGGGACCTTAAGTGGAGGTAAATATATTAATTGTTATGATGATACTGGTTCAATTTCAGTTTTTACTGTTGGAGAAGACGGCGTTACTACAATAACTAGCAGTGAAACTAGTGCAAGCGACGCAGGTGCAAAACTTATTCTTAGGTGTAATGATGGTGGTACCATGCCAGATGGTCATAGACTAGGTGTAATCGAATTTCATGGTGCAGTAAATGATAGTAATACCGTAGGGAGTGGTCCATATATTGAAGCTATTGCTACGGGTACATGGAGCTCTTCAGTTAAAGATAGTAGTTTGAAGTTTTATACCGCAAGTGGAACTTCACAACCTGAAGTTCTAGAATTAGATAAAGATAAATTAGCTACATTTTCTGGTAATGTTAAAATAAGTGGCACTACTCCAAAACTTACAATTGGAGATGCTGGTGCTGAAGATACTATGCTTGTATTTGATGGTAATGCTCAGGATTTTAGAATAGGTTTAGATGATGGAACAGATAAACTTGAAATCGGAGTTGGTTCTAGTCATGGAACAACTACTGCAATTACTATTGATTCATCTCAGGTTATAACATGTATTGGTAATCTAGATGCTAGTGCTGGTTTAGATGTAACTGGTTCAATAACATGTAGTGTTGATTTAAATATTGAAGGAAATATTGATATGGCTACTGGTCAAAAAATAACTTGGGTAAATGATAATACATATATAAGTGGAACTGATACTGGAATAACTATTGAGACAGATGATACCTTAACATTAAATGCTGATACATCAGTTACTATGGATGCCCCAAGTGTTGTATTTACTTCAAGCACCACAGATAAACCTTTATTTGAAATCGTCAATGAAACAAATGATTCTACTGGACCTCATTTACGTTTAGCAAATAAAAGAGGTTTCAATAGTGGTGCTAATAGTGATGTCGCTGGAACAATTGATTTCTTTACTAATGATGCAGGAGGAAACAATCAAGCATTTGGAGAAATCAAAGTAGAAGCAACAGCAGTAGCAGGAGGAAGTGAACAAGGTACAATGACTATAGGGGTAGCATGTACGGATGATGGTGGTATTGACACAATTCTTACAATTTCTGGTGGTGCAAATGCGGCAGGTTCAACTACAAATGTATCAGGTTCAATATTACATCGTAAAAAAATTACTACTATTACAGGTACTTCAAACACAGATTCCAGTGGAACTGCTTCGGGAACTACTTATATATTTAACAATACTGGTGACATAACTTTCACATTACCTGATTCCGGTTCAGGCACTATGATTGGCGTATATTATAACTTTATTATTGGTGAAACTCCATCAGGAGGTGTACTCCATAAGGTTATATGTACTGATACAGAAAATGAGGTAATATATGGTGCTGTTACGATGGTTGAGTCTGGGGTGCCAGATGCAATCTCAATTTATTCTACTGGAAGCAGCACCTCCGTCATCTCATCAAATGGGACGACTACTGGAATACAGGGTAGTAGATATACATTGACGTGTATTGGAACAAATAAATGGCAACTCTCCGACGCAACAATAATATTTAATGCTGGTGCAGACCCTGCTACACCATTTTCCGATCCATAAATAAAAATAATCGTATTTTTATAATTAATATTTTCTGTTATAATTCTATTACACGTAGAAAAAAATTTAAAGAAAAAAAGAGAGTATAATTCATAAAAATATGTCATCGACATTAAATAATGAAAGTATTTTGTTATACAGAAATAATTTCTCAAAAAGAGATAATAATGTAGCATTAAATAGTGTCTCAAATAATAATTTAAATGATGTAGCTTTAAACAGAGAGAATTATCAACAAATAAGTCATATATTTAGTCATAGAGTGAAAAATGAGGGGAAAGTAACAAATCAGAAAAGTAGTGGAAGATGTTGGATATTTGCAGCACTAAATATGATGAGATTACCAACAATGGAGAAATATAATTTGGAAAATGATTTTGAATTTTCTCAAAGTTATGTTTTTTTCTGGGACAAATTAGAAAGATGCAATTATTTTTTAGAATGTATCTATAATACTATTGAGAGTGAAAGAGATAGTAGAGAAATAAAACATTTATTAACAGATCCATTATGTGATGGTGGGCAATGGGATATGTTTGTAAATATAGTAGAGAAATATGGATTAGTACCAAAGAGTGTATATAATGAAAGTCATAATAGTAGTAATTCACGAAGAATGAATTGGGTTTTAACATATAAATTAAGAGAATATGCATGTATAATAAGAGAAAAATCGGAAAATGGAAGTAAAAAAGAATTAAAAGATAAATTTATGAGTGAAATATATGAGATATTATGTATATTTTTAGGTGAGCCACCAAGTAAATTTAATTGGGAATATTATGATAAAAATAAAGAATATCATAGAGTAAAGGGGATGACACCATTAGAATTTTATAATAATTTATCAATAAAATGTAATGATTATTATTGTTTAATACATGATCCAAGAAATGAATATAATAAATGTTACAGTGTAAAATATTTAGGGAATGTAGTAGAGGGAAGGAAAATAAAATATATAAATTTACCAATAGAGAAGATAAAGAAATATGCAGTAAAGAGTATAAAAGAAAATGAATCAGTATGGTTTGGTTGTGATGTTGGAAAATGGTTTGAAAGAAAGAAATGTGTAATGGATACAGATGTATTTAACTATGAAGAAATATTTAATACAGAATTTGGTTTAAATAAGAGAGAAAGATTAAATTACGGAGAGTCATTAATGACGCATGCTATGTTATTTACGGGATTAGATTGTGAAGAGGAAAATAATACAGTAAAAAATGAGACGGAAACGATTGTAAATAAGTGGAGAGTAGAAAATTCATGGAGTGAATCAGGACCAGCAAAGGGATATTATATAATGACAGATAAATGGTTTGATGAATATGTATATGAAGTAGTTTTACATAAAAAACACTTAAATGAAGGGGAAATAAGAGAGTTAAATGAAGGAGAAGTAAAAACATTTCCTCCATGGGATCCATTTGGTGCATTAGCATAATTGAAAATAAAATTAAGTTGAAGTAAAATATAAATTATATATAATAAGTATGTATAAAAAAATAATATTATCAATTCATTATCATAAAACTGGGCATGAATTGAGTAAAAAATTGTATAAAATATATAATAAACATTTAGACAATTGTATATGTCATATAAAAGATCCAATAAGTATAAAAAAAAAATTTAAATATGACAAAGAGAATAAATTTATTTATCCGATAATAAATTTTAAAAGAGAAAAGAAG